>Ga0116226_10004400_pt1 | contig 12493 bp, 4 predicted proteins | sample S1TSphfallax_FD_89692 | JGI IMG/M metagenome (GOLD analysis project Ga0116226, IMG submission 89692) | Host-associated microbial communities from peat moss isolated from Minnesota, USA - S1T2_Fa - Sphagnum fallax MG | ecosystem: Host-associated > Plants > Peat moss > Unclassified | place: USA... | reverse complement strand
GTATCTTAATAATGTAAAAATAAATAAATAAATAAATAAAATTTTTTCCTTTCTTCTTTTTTTGGTTTTTAAAGAGAGAGAGAAAGAGAGAAAACGGTGGCCAAAAAAATTAAAATTAAAAAAAACCCCAAAAATAAATAGCTATATTAGACTCTAGAATCTCAGTGGGACGAAAAAAATAAAAATAAAAAACTGTTTCCTTTCTTCTTGTTTCGGTGTTAAAGAGAGAGAGAAAACGGTGGCCCAAAAAATATATATATTTAACACCCCAAAAATAAATAGCTATATTAGACTCCAGAATTTCAGTGTTTCTTTTACCAGAGAATTTTTCCCAAATTTCGACCTGAAAAATATGGTTTCTACCTATACAAAGGATTTTTTGTGAAAAAAAAAAGGGCTCAAATTCGCTAGATTTCAAAAAAATTTAAATTCCAAATTGCCACAGTCTTATGATAACTTCCTAAAGGTAGCCAAGAATATAGAAGGATTCTGTTTTTTTTTTTTAATTTAAATTTTTTTAAATGTTTAAATAAATTTTAATAATTTAATTTAATTTAATCTTATTATTTGTTATGTAACCAAATTTGGTTAAATGATTTTCTGGATGATCACCACTTTGACTACGTCACAAAATCCTTAAAAGAAACCCAGCTCCATAGCCATTTTATATTGAAAAACCTATTATTAATAACACCAAAAGCAGGGGGGAAAAAAACCACACAAACAAACAAACACTATCACAAGGAGGAAATTAGAAATTACCTATAAAAACACTCTTAATCTTTTACTTACCTACTAGGTACCTATATCCCAGTTTTAGATGCTAAAATCCTAATTCTGCTACCATAAAATCTAGTAACACAATTATTCAATTATTAATGGCGAGCCATAATAAATGAGTAAAACCAAAAGTGTTTTTTCTTTTTATTTTGTCCATTTAAGGTGGATGTCTACCATTGTGCTTGTGGCGGTATGCCAAGGTGACATATTCGTTTTTGTGATGGTGATTCCAATTGATTATCCAAAAAGAAATTTTAAATGCTCTAGAAGTGACTATGTTTTAGTTTCTACTAGTGTGGTCTGTGTCATTGGCCCAAGTGTGAACTTGTTATAATATAAGGTTTTTAAAAAATTATTTGAATTTTCAGTGACAAAAATCACTGAAGTTTTAATATTTTCCACGTCCTAAGTCCAAATCTTGCAACATAAATTCCATTAAATCTGAGTCATCAAGAACTTTCTAACAACTCCAAATGCACATCACAATTCCTTCTACTTGAATTGGAATGGTAGGCATTCAAGTGTTATCATGTGCTCAACAGACTCTTCCTTCCAAAACCTGGTTTTTTTGGAATTTATTTGAATTTTCAGTGGCAGAAATCATTTTTAAATCAATATCTCCGACATTCTTAATCCAAATCTTACCAAATAAATTCCATAAAATCCTGCTCATCAAGATCTTTCCATTAACACCAAAAGCATGTTCCAATTCATCCAAAATTCTCAGCTATGATTTATTTTAATTTTCAGTGAAAAATCATTCAATATTCAAGAACTTTTGCACCGCAAGTCCAAACACCATAAAACCAAACCAATGCACCCCTCCTCCTGAAGAGCTTTCAAAAGACACCAAAAACACAATATGAAGCATCTCGGTTCAATGGATCTCATAACTACAATACAAAACAAACTACCTTCCTTCATAGATAGATTTTTAACCCTTCGATGAAAAATAGGTTGTTGAAAAATTAAAGTGAGTTTTATGTTCATGTGGTTATGATTTTCTTCATGCTAAAGCTTGTGGGGCTAATAGATACAAGGTAAAATAGAAGTTGGCAAGAGCTTTAATATTGAAGCTTTTGTGACTCCTTAAGATTGTGAAAGGTGTCAAAATAAGCTTTACATATTCACTTCTTAATTTAAAGTTTTCACTATCTCCATTTCTTTAGTTTGAATTAGCATTTTTTGTGGTGAAATTTTGCCAAAATGCCAAAAAAAAAGGCTTGGCAAAAGCCCTTTAAGAAAATATAAGATTTTTTTTTTAAATCGCCATATTTCATGTTTAACGAGGAACATGATGCCATTTGTGCCTTGCACAACTTGGACTTATCAATGCCTACATTGCAAATTATCATTGTGACATCACCACATATTGTTGTTGTCACAACTTGTTATCATTATCTTTAGCTTACCTCCATCAAAGTTCACCACCTTTGTAATAGGGAGAGTAATGCCATCACCATCACACAACAAAAGTAAGGAAAATGTTGTTGCCAAACACATTACATGTAAGTTTTCGCCACCCTCTCCTATTAAAACTTAAGAATTTTACAATATGTATGTAGATCATACGTTGTTGGAACATGGGTTCAAAACTTCAAAACTCTTGAAAGTTCTTGATTTTGTTAGGTGGTTGTTCCTCAAGTGATCAATGTTAACAACTTCGTTCAATGTCGTTATTTATAATGATGTAACTTATGCATATTAGCATAGCGTCTCAACAATTAGTGGGGTGGTGGTGGCACAAAATTAATGTTGGAATTTGAAAGCTACACCAAGTCGAAGGTCAAAGGTCTTGACTTGAAACTATTAAAACTTTGTAAAATAAAAGGATATTACCCTCGAGGACCCAAGTAGGTTGTTTTTCACTTACATGTTTACATTGCTTTCTTGTTTCTTCTCACTACTTTTCGATTTTTAGGTTAAGGTTAGAGGTCAATTTATTGTTAATGAACATTGAGACCTTATAGAGTTCAAACTTAGAAGGATTCATCACTCTTTGTTTACTCTTTGTGCATGAACAAATATTTTGAAGTTAAGGTTGAAGGATTTTGTTGTGGGTGAATATTGAGACTTTACAAAGTTTAGAGTTCAAACTCATCATCCGCATGTTGTTTGTGCACAAAACAAGATGCCATCACTATCACTATTCACACAATGCCACCTTTGAAACTTCCAAATTTCAAATTCAAGTTTTTTTTTTCTATTTTTTTTGCCTTTGAAAAGTGTTGGTAAATATAGAATGTCTAATCCTATATTCTAATCTAAATTTGGAGTTAAACATGTCATAAACCAATACTAATAAAATATGTTCATTCAAATCTACTCATATCTAGTTCCAAAATTAAAATCTAGTAATGAAAATATGTTAACAAGCATCAAAACAACAATTATGGCTATGGAAATGAAGTTTTTCTAGAAATCAAAATGTTCTTCTCTCATATTCCATCAAAATTCAATGTTTTACAATGAATATTTTCCTCTTCTCTCTTCCTTCTTCCAAGATATAACCATTTAAAAAAAAACAATCCTACAATCTATTCAAATTCAAATGGTGATAAAAAATGTGTAATCTAGCTAGTAATTCCTAAAATAATAACTAGGTAAGTAAATATATACTTATTAAATATTACCAACAATAATTATTCCCTTAACAAATGTGTAGTATGAATCTAGGTCTAGGTTTGCATATTCAAGTTTGCCAAATGTGGCATCTTTCATGGGTCTTCATTTGGTTTTAGGTCATCTAATTTATAAAGTTTTATTTCATCATCAAATCAACTAGTTATAGACAATGCCATGGACTGCATGGATTGATTAAAACCACTAATGCATTAGCTTTGGGTGTTTTGGGTTCTACTAAGTTTAACAGCTTTGATGCTACAAATTCTATTGGCACCTCTCCTAATCCATGTGCATTTTCATCTACTTCTATTATTGAGGGACCTCCTACTTTTGGGGAACCAACAAATAAGAGGAAAAAAAAGGTAGCTATGAAGAAGGTTTTCAATGAAGAATGGGTTGCCCAATTTCCTTGGGTTGAACCTATTGTAGATCTTACAAGTAAGATCCACATGGTGCGTTGCAAGATTTGTTTTCTAGTTGAAGGTAACCAAAAACTTATAAACCTTAAACTGGATGCTTTACAAAAACATACAAGAAAAAGGAAAGTTTTAATTCTTCGTCCAAGATTTTTGGTGGGTGATCATTGCATCAACAATGATAACCAACACCAAAGAAATGAAAAGGTTCATGCCAACTAGGCTCTAAATTCTATTTTAGAATTGGTGGTCCATCGAAGGAAACTAAAAAGACAAAAAAAATTGTCCACTTTGTGGTAATTTTTCATCTCCTGAAACATGGTAGACCTTTGACCAATTTTGAACATATGAGAGGAATCTTTGATTTCTTGAAAGTAAACCATACACCTAGGAAACATTGGACAAATTCCAATGGTTGGGATATGGTTGCTACCATGCACAATATTATTTTGAAGAAAATCATGTTACTAGTTTAGCAGGTCAAATTCATTTTAGTCAATTGTGATGAGGTCACCATTTTGGACAACCAATCATATATTTTTATCCATGTGTATCTTGTTGATAATTAGCATAAGGTGCCAATTCTTTTGAACCTTGAAAGGATTGTTGACGAAGATATGTTTAACAACTTCACTATCGTGATTATCCACTTTCTTGCTATTTTTGGTGGGATGTCAAAAATTAACATTGCTAATAAGGTGGTGTGCTTTGGGGTTGATGGTGTAATAGTCTTCCAAGGCTTGAAGACTAGTGTGATTGTCCAATTGATTAGTAAGCATTAACCTTTTGTCGTAAGGATTTATTGTATGATGCATTGATGTAAACTTGTTATCCAAATTTTATCATCCTTAACAATTATTGTGAAAATTTTGTTTTAACAAATTCTATGTACACCTACTACAATCAATTCCTAAAAAGTCATTTAGAATGCACCAAGTTGGTTAAGGTAATTGAGTCAAGGGGCTTGAAAATTTTGAAAAACATTCGGACAGAACGAATCTCAATGTTGGCCCCTTCTAAAAAAATAGTATATGAATATAAGTATGTAGTTATGAAAATATCTAAGGATCTTCCTACTAACCTAGTTGATGCCACTAACTATGAAATCATTCAATATTCGAGAACTTTTGCACCACAAGTCCAAACATCATGGAACCAAGCCCATGCACGCCTCCACGATGAGAGCTTTCCAAAGACACCAAGAACACAACATGAAGCATCCTAGTTTGATGGATTTCATAACTACAAAACAAAATAAACTACTTTCCTTCATAGATAGACTAATGTGGCATGTGCCATTGGACCAAGTGTCACCATGTCCTCAACTCATTTTTCCTTCTAAACATGGTTTTTTGGAATTTATTTGAATTTTCAGTAGCAAATCAACATTTCTCACATTTTGAATCCAAATCTTACCAAATAAGTTCCATTAAATCCTATTCATCAAGATCTTTCCAAGAACACCAAAAACACATTCCAGTTCTTCCGAGATTTTTAGTTTTGATTTAATTTAATTTTCAATGAAGAAATCATTCAATATTCAATAACTTCTACGCCGCAAGTCCAAACACCTTGAAACCAAGTAGATGCACCCCTCCTCCTTGAAAGCTTTCCAAAGAGACCAAGAACGTGATATGAAGCATCCCAGTTCAATGGATCTCATCAATACAAAAAAAAAACAAAAACAAAAACAAACTGCCTTGTTTTATAAATAGATTAATGTGACTTGTGCCATAGGCCCAAGTCTAAAACCCACTACAAAATAAGGAAAGTCAACATGTGAACATTGTTTTGGAATGTATATATCTATTTTTTGAACAACCAAATATGAAAGGAAATCATGCTTGAATTGAATGGTAAGCCTTCAAGTGTTACCACATCCTCAACTAATTTTTCCTTCCAAAACTTGGTTTCGTGGAATTTATTTGAATTTTCAGCAGTAGAAATCATTTAAAAATCAATATTTCCCACATTTTGAATCCAAATTTTATGAAATAAATTCCATTAATCCATGTTCATCAAGATATTTCCATTAACACCAAAGGCACATTCTAAATCCTTTGAAATATTTAGCTACGAATTAATTTAATTTTTAGTGAAAAATTCATTCAATATTTAAGAACTTTTGCACGTCAAGTCCAAATGCCATAAAACCAAGCTGATGCACCCCTCCTCCTCAAGAGCTTTCGAAAGAGACTAAGAACACAATCTGAAGCATCCTAATTCGGTGGATTTCATCGATACAAAACAAAACAAAACAAAATAACTACCTCCCTTTATAGATAGATTTTCAACCCTACGATGAAAAATAGGTTGTTGAGAAATTAAAGTGGGTTTTATGTTCATGTAATTATGATTTTTCTCATGCTAAAGTTTGTGGGGCCAATAGATACAAAGTAAAATAAAGGTTGCTAAGAGTTTTAACATTGAAGCTTTTGTGACTACTTAAGATTATGAGAGGTGTCAAAATAAGCTTTACATATTTGTTTTTAATTTAAACTTTTCACTATTTCCATCTCTTTCATTTGCATCAACGTTTTTTTTGGTGGCGAAATTTCACCAAAATGTGACAAAAGGGCCTGGCAAAGGCCTTTTAATAAAATACAAGATTAAAAAAAATCATGACATTTCATGTTTGGTGAGGAATAGGATGCCATCTATGCAAGGCATGGCTTGGATTTATCATTGCCTACATCACAAATCATTAGTGTGACATCATCACATATTGTTGTTACCACAACCCATTGTTATTATTTCCAGCTTACCTCCATTAGAGTTCACCACCTTTGTAACAAGGAAAATAGTGCCATCGCCATCACATAACAAAAGTAAGGAAAGTGTGTTGCCAAAGACATTACCTCTTTATAAATTTTCACCACCTTTTCTTGTTAGGAGTTATAATTTTATATTATGTATGTAGATCATACATTGTTGGAACTTGGATTCAAAACTTCAAAGTTCTTGAAAGATCTTGATTTTGTTGGGTGGTTGCCCCTCAAATGTTTAATGCTAACAAATTTGCTCAATGTTATTATTTATAATGGTGTAACTTGTGCATATTAACATATCGTCTTGACAATTAGTGTGGTGGCAGTGACACGAAATGAACGTTGGAACTTGTTAGTTACACCAAGTCAAAGGTTAGAGGTCAGAGGTCTTGACTCAAATTCTTAAAACTCCGTAAAATAAAAAGATATTACCTTTTAGGACCCAAGTAAGCTGCTTTTCACTTATGTGTGCTCATTGTTTTCTTGTTTTTTTCATTCTTTTTCGATTTTGAGGTTAGGATTGAAGGTTGATTTATTGTTAATGAACATTGAAACCTTACAAAGTTTAGACTTGGAAGGAGTCATCACTATTTGCTTGCTCTTTGTGCATGAATATAAATTTTGAAAATAGGGTTGAAGGATCTGTTGTGGGTGAGCATTGAAACCTTACAAAATTCAGAATCTAAACTCATCATCCACATGTTGTTTGTGCACAAAATAAACTACATCATCATCACTGTTCACACAATGTTGCATTTGAAACCTTTAAATTCAAATATAAGTTATTTTTTAATGTTTTCTTGTTTTTACAAACTGTCCAATATGAATTTAAAATTGGGGTTGCATTTCTAAATTTGCCAAATGTGGCATCATTTGGTTCTAAATCGTCCAATTTACAAAGTTTTATTTCATCATCAAATCAACCAATTATAGATAATACCCATGGACTGCATGGATCGACTGAAACCATTAATGCATAAATTTGGGTGTTTTGGGTTCTACTAAATTAATAGCTTTGGTGCTACAAATTCTACTGGCACCTTTCCTAATCCAAGTGCATTTGCATCTACTTTTGCTACTCAGGGACCTCTTTTTTCTAGGAAACCAACAAATGAAAAGAAAAAATAAGTAGATATCAAGAGGGTTTTCAAGGAAGAACGGGTTGCCCAATTTCCTTGGGTTGAACCTATTGTAGATCTTACAAGCAAGATCCACATAGTGCATTACAATATTTGTTCTCTAGTTGAAGGTAAGGACAAACTTATAAACTCTAAATTGGATGGTTTGCAAAAGCACGTAGGAAAAAAGAAAGCCTTAATTCTTTGTCTAGGACTTTTGGGGAATGATTATTACATCAACAATGATAGCCAACACCAAAGAAATGAAAAGGTTCATGCCAATCGGGCTCTAGATTCTATTGTAGAGTTAGTGGTCCATGGAGGGAAGGTTCAAAAGAGGAAAAAAAATTGTCCACTTTGTGGTAATTTTTCATCTCTTGAAACATGGTAGACCCATGATCAATTTTGAGCATATGAAAGGACTCTTTGATTTATTGGATGAAAAATCCAAGAAGCTAGTCAATATGGAAGGATGTGTAATTTAATAATTGCACCATTGAAAATACACCATACACCTAAGAAACATTATACAAACTCCAATGGTTGAGATATCATTATTGCCATGCACAATGTTGTTTCGAAGAAAATTTTGTTTGTAGTCCAACGAGCCAAATTGATTTTAGTCAATTATGGTCAGGTCACCATTTTGGACAACTAGTTTTTGATTTTTATCCATGTGTGACATGTTGATAATTGGTGTAGGGTGTCAATTATTTTGAACCTTAAAAGGATTGTTGATGGAGGTATGTCTAACAACCTCATTGTCACAATTATCCACTTTCTTCTTATTTTTGGTGGGATGTCAAAATTTGACATTGCTAACAAGGTGGTATGTTTTGGGGTTGATGGTGTAATTGTCTTCCAAGGCTTGAAGATTAGTGTGATTGTCCAACTAATTAATAAGTATTACCTTTTTGTGGTAAGGATTCACTATATGGCGCATCGATGTAATCTTGTTGTCTAAACTTTATCATCCCTAACACTTGTTGTGAAGATATAAGGTTTTTTTTTCTTATATGTACACCTACTACAATCAATCCTTAAAAATGCATTTGGAATGCACCAAGTTGGCTGAGGTAATTGAATCAAAGGGCTTGAAAATTTGAGAAACATTCGAACACAATGGATTGTAATGTTGGCCCCTTTTAAAAGGTTGGTATATGAATATAAGTTTGTTGTTATGAAAATGTATAAGGATCTTCCTACTAACCCGGTTGTTGCCACTAATTGTGGATTGTTTTGTGATGTGGAAACAATGACGGAATTGACATGTGTGTTGCCTATGTTGTAGGCAGTACAAAGTTTGAGCAAGCTTGCTCAAAACAAAGATTGTTTCATTTGTGATTTTGTGGAAACATTTAAACTTACTCAAGTTGATCTCTACAACCTCTATGTGGACCTTGAACAACATTTTTCACATGATCAATTCAAGGGTGAAAACACATTACGGTGACCCCCATTTAGGTGTCACATTGTATTACTTTCCAAGGATGTGCATGTTTGAATGTATCCCACTTCAAACTTTCAAATGATTTTCACAATATTTTGGCATATTATATTTAAATATAACCTAAGCAAGAGATTAAAACAAAAAATATTTCATTTCATTTTATAAAGTGGGAGATTGGAATATATATGTAAAAATGAATGTATTGTACCTATGAATTCAAAACCACAAATATATTTCAAAAATAATTTAAATGATTTTTAGTTTTTATGAAAGTTGAAGGCATATTGAACCATATCATTACACATAATATGAACCATGTTTGGATACCATGTGACTAATTTGTAAATTTTCATTTCAAAAATATAATTTTTTGAGCAAAGATGGGATAAATGTGTGGTAAATTAAAATTTTGACCATAAATCACATGCACATAGAATATGACCAACATATTTAGATGGGCCATTTTTTTAATTTCATTAAAATTGATTATTTCAATGACTAAAGAAACCCTAAAACCAATGCAGTCAAAACGAAATTATGACCTTATTATACCAATGTATATTATAAATATACTCATGGATCCTTCAATATAGATAATAAAATTTATTATTATTTTAAACAAATATTACATAACATTAGTTTTGTAAAAATAATTATCGTAAGGCCCAAAAACCAATGTTGATACCTAAAATTAATTGTATTGTGCTTTTGGAACAATTATATTATATGTATTATAATATTAAACCCAAAAGTACCCCAAAGGGGGTCACCATAGTGTGTTTTCACCTTCTGAAGATTTATGGATTTGGTAGAGTTAAAATTTGATGCATTGCCAACAATTTGGTACCTTAAACCCACCACACAAATGGACTATGTTGCCTTCTGCTTTAAAGGGCAATTTTTACATGTTGCATAAAATTTATAAATGCACTAGAGTTGTGTTCATGGTCATTAAGGAATATTGGGTAGTTGTATGCTAAGATGTAAGAAACTAATGCACTTATGCTGCAAAAAAAATGATACTTGAATTTGACAAAAGGTTTTCGACACATGGTGGTTAAAATGTATGTTTAGGACTTTTTTACATTGAAGATTTTTTTCATTCTAGTTTGCTATAATAGATTGAAACGAAGCAAAAACTTGCTATGGGTTGGAATTATATATTTATAAACATATGAACAATATTTTCATTTGATTATTTGTCACTTCAATGTACCCAACCTAAAAATAGCGACCAATTCAACAACAATGAAAAATCCAAAAACAAATAATGTTTTACATCTTCCAAATAATCAATAATTGGGTTTTGTCATGCATGAAATGACATAGATGGTACAAAATATCATTTTTTAAACTATTGAATTTTAGTCGATTCCCTACAAATTAGAGGGCTCCTACTTTTTAGCTTTAAAGGAAACTAAAATTTTAAAATTATTCACACAATCACCTTATGTAGAGTTAGGGCTTTGTAAGGGGGCCCATAAATAACCAACACTTGTCATCACATGCCATCTATATGCAAAATCAACATGTTAGATTGTTCCATTATAGGTTTAGGGTTCGCCACTTTCCTTGGATCCTTAACCTAATCTAGGATTGTGTTGTTTTCATTTTTGTTAATTTCCATCATCAAACTCATCGCCTCCTTTTATATACCTTTACAAACCATCAATAACTTTTAAGAACGTTGAAAAGGAGTAACCATTAGTGAATTACAACTTTTAAGTTGTAAATGCCATGTGTGATAACATGATGAATTCATAACAAAATTTTCATGGGTAATGAACATCAAATGCATCATCATGTCACTTCTATCATTTGTGTTCACACCATCTGAACTCATGAACACATAATCACCAATCCTTAATATGAGTGCATCATCACGTCATTGAAATTGCATCGTTGAATTGATAACACATTTGACCTAGATAATGTTCTTTTTATCAATTGTCGATATCTAGTGAGTTTTCAATGTCTTTAATTATCTATCATAACTTAGACAATGTAGATATAGATAATGATGCATGTAAACATTTGTTTCATCCAAGTTGATTATGTGTAAACATAAACCTTATTTCTTTTAAACATTTCAACTTCTTTATGGAATGACATTCTTTCATTACAACCTAGCTTTTTTTCCCTTTATATCAATAACTACCAAATTTTCCCTTGTTGTGCATTTTTGGGTTGCCTTGGAGGTAATGCTTTTCCTTTTTTTTTCCTTTCAATTTTTGTGATGTTGGTAAGTGATGATTGTCCATAAGAATATTTTGCCAAATTTGGTGATATTCAAAATGTTAAGTAGAAAATTTTGAAGACCTTTTCATGTTGTTGAGAATTGTGGTGATTTTTTTAAACAAATAATTTATGACATAATATTTTTTTTCAATTTTTTTTGCAAAATGGTGAAAATTTGTTGAAAAAATCACTACTCAAAAGATGTGCAACTTGAAAAGTTCATTTCAAAATCAATTGAACTTACTTTCAAAGCTAAGAACAATACAACCATGTCACCATTTATGTGTGTGATTTTTAACATGAACCCCATAGGTCCAAAGTTTTAAGAATGAATAATCATTGAATTGTTTTCAAGTTTTCTAACACGAGCCTTAAACTATACTATGGTATTGAGGACACATGAATAATAACATCCAATATATCACAATAAAATATGTACCAATAAAATTACTTAAACCTTAAAACTTGCACATGCCTTGACCCAATATTATGTCATTATCTACGAGTAGGATATTCAAAAAATTGACCCTTTTGCATAATGGGTGGCTATTGGATGATTTTAAAGATAGATATTCAAAATAATTATACACATGTGGATATTGCCAAGAAAATATTCACGTGAACTGGTAATTAAGGTTGTTGTTTGCATATTGAATTTGGTACCAAATTGATCCATTAAATAGTGAAGAAATGATAGATGGCCAAAAGTGAGAATTAATGTTCATCGATGAATTTCAAAGGTACTATGTCATTTTATGTGAATTTTTTTTGAAACATTCAATTGTTTAGAAATTTAATTTAATTTAAAAAAAAAATCCAATCATGATATTTTACACATGATCAAGTAACTACTTTTTTCAAATGGACACGGGTTTGTTATTTTGATATTTTTGATGTATTTTTTTCATTTTTAAAATACCATTATCCTTTTTTTGGCTTATCATGTTTTCCAAACATCTTAAAAGAACACATAATTTCAAATGGTTTTTCAATTGAACTACATTGTATGAACAAGATAATATATTATTGGAGGTTGCATGTTCAAAAATAAAAAATAAAAGTTATGAATAAAAAAATTTAGTTTAAAATTTTAAAAAT
>Ga0116226_10004399_pt1 | contig 12495 bp, 10 predicted proteins | sample S1TSphfallax_FD_89692 | JGI IMG/M metagenome (GOLD analysis project Ga0116226, IMG submission 89692) | Host-associated microbial communities from peat moss isolated from Minnesota, USA - S1T2_Fa - Sphagnum fallax MG | ecosystem: Host-associated > Plants > Peat moss > Unclassified | place: USA... | reverse complement strand
CTTGAAGTCCCAAAAAGTTTGGCTAAAAAGAAACCACCCATCACCTTCGTACACATGCATAATATGTTGCAATGGACAAAATGAAATCTTTATTATTGTGAAATACAAATAAATAAATCACATTATGATATTGGGAAATTGAACACAAAAGATGAAATGAATCTCTTACACATGCATAATATGTTGCAATGGACAAAATGAAATTTTTATTATTGTGAAATACAAATAAATAAATCACGTTATGATATTGGGAAATTGAACACAAAAGATGAAATGAATCTCTTTGTAAACATCCATAAAATAAAAATGAACACATGTGAAATTGAAACTTCCAGTAGTTGCAATGTCCAAACCCTATACTTGTTAATTAATTGAATTAAATATGCCACCTACCCAATGAACCTTTGTAATGAGACAAATGAACAAACCTAGATTTATCTAGGGGCCTTACATAAAGAAATTAGCATACCAAGTTATGTGATGTGCAAACATTGCAAACCCACGACAATTCGCTTGTGATGACAATGGCATTACAAGCAAAACAATTTCTTCCCACTTTTGTGTGAGAGGTTTTGTGCCCCAATGGAAATCACATGTCTTTAGAATTATAAGTAAGGCAAAAAAACAACTCATCAAAATATCGTTCATCATACTTGTGTATAATCACTTTGGACATCTCTTGTCTTTTTAATTTTCATTATTTGTAAGCTTGAACCTCGAACACCCTAAAATCTCATACCATTTTATTCTTTCTACGAGCTACAAGCTACGTACCAACTACAACAACAAGCTTTGAAATAAAAAATGATCATCAAGCAATATTTTGTTGCAATGCCATCTTTCAAAAATGCAATGCGAGTTGTTTGAAAGAAAAAAATTGTGGTGTTGCAATGTTGCAACCTACAACTACGACTCACAAGTACATACAACTAAAGAACCCAATTGAAACCTCTCACCTTAAGCAAAGGTTAAGAAAAATGAAAAATTTTGCATTCTCAAGGTTTTTTCATATTTGAAGTTCTTTGTGATGTTTAGCTATGGAGGTTCCTTGAACATTTGCCTATCTAAATCAACTATCTAATTTTTCACCCTAGGGGTAAGTGGATATGTACCTACATATATAATTGACCATTCCCCAATAATGTTCTATACATCCATATGATTGACCAACATACATTCATACCTCACAAATTTCATTGAAATTATAAGTTTCCATCAACGAAACTTTTAATTGTTTTTTAATCATTTTGAATGTGTTGCTTGAGCCTAGTATATTCTATCTTTGAAAAGAATACACATTACCAATTTTTATCTACCAAATTTCATATATATTTTAAAACATTTCAAATGGTCATTGATTAAAATAGTGAATTCTCATTTTTAAATCCAATTCTTTTTCCATTAAAATGCCATTCAACATCATCATAATTTACTTTATTCCACTTATTGTTGTCTTTTATCCAAAAAAATCATATTTTTACATATTTTGATTTAAATACACCTCCATCAATTTTTTGGTTGTTTTAAAATCATTCACTTGGTCATTATACAATTATTCATGTGTTATCATTATTTTATTACTTTTTAAATGGGAAAAAATCAAACTAAAAATATTGATTTTATTCAATGTTGATAATACCAAAAAAGGTGTCACAATATATGATTTAGTCATGGTTAATTTTTAAATGCATGGTGCACACATTACACCCCAAGAAAACATTACAATTAAATTGTTTCATAATTGAAAAGAGTTGAACTTGAAGAGCATCCTCATTGGTGTACTACACTATGGGTTTTGGACCAAAAAAATCAATATTATGTTGGTGTTACATAATAATATGGATTTGGCATCACATTTGTGCATAAGATCTTATGTTAAGCAAAAAACATTGGATAGTCCAATAAATTTTATTAATTGGTCAAATTGGTTTGATTGGTCCAAGTGTTTTGTTATTTGTAATCTCCCACCTTTTGCAATTTCAATTTCATTTTTATGGGTCGAGCATGGGAAATAGTAAGCCAACCATCTTGGATGTGATAATTACTCCTTGAAACCCAACTAGGTGGGGATGCTCTAATTGGGACATGATATTGATTAATATTTTTAGTGTTGCAATGATTTGTAAATAATGGCACCCACTAGACCCGAATGCTTAAGGTTAGAACAAATACAATTTATGGGGAAATGGATGAACAAGAGACACAATTTTTCTCATAACATTACAACAAAATTATGTCTTTTCTACCTTTAGTTTCATGACTATAATGACATATTTGACACAACCACTTGTCCAATATTACTAAAAATATTATGGTTTTCTTTGTATTTACCCCCACCCACTTGTGAACATGTCTGATATGACTATGTTGTTAAACCATTATAGTAATACCAAACATTTTTGTTTACACATGTACAATATAGTGCCTACTTGGCAAGTAGCTAGTTCTTGGGTGACTAAAATTAATCACAATTGATTTATACATGGCATACAACATGTTACTTGTGCTAGATTTTTAATCACTACGAGAAAATTGGGTATGTTACAATTTTAAAATGTCCAATAGAAAAAAATTACAATCACAAAATGTTCGATAGAATTGGATGACAACTAAAAAGTGTCTAATAGAACTAAATTACAACTAGATAACCTAGTTGCAATGGACATGATTTTTTCATAGTGAATCATTCAAAATATTAGTGGTTGTCAATTATGTATGTATTTTATTATTTTGATCTATTTATTGAAATAATGGACCAATCAAATAAATTTCATCTTTTGAATTAACTACTCAATATGATTTCAAAATTTCCCTTTACACATTTTTTCAACTACATAAAACTGTAAATATATATGTAAATATATTAAATTTCATCACTCAAACAAATGTACTGGTTTTTTTAAAAATAATTGTGATCACAATACATAATTAAATCAATACTTAAAAATTGAATAGATCATGGAACTCAACGGTCTTAAAAAATTATATAATTATTTTGTAGTTTGTATCTAACAACTTTATCATTAGCAACAAAGTGTAAAAAATGTTTGTGAATATTTACTACACGAGGTTCATAAGCATAATCCATTTATAACACATTTGAACCAATTAATCTAATCATTATACCTTGTTAACTAACATTGGCTTCTACTACCCAAATGAAATGCGCAATTAATCTATAGCAAAACAATTATTTATTTATTTTGTTGACTAACATTCAAATCTACAACCCTAATGAAGTGTTGAATGAATTCACGATTTAGTCCAAACATTAATTTTCACTATCAAAACTTGTTTAATCTTCTGAAATGTCATCTATATCTTTCCCCTCTTCATCAACATCATCTCTAACCATTTCATTTGTGCAAATAACAAAACCCCTAACAACAACAACCAATCAAATTGCTTCTAGTATTACAATTGGAGCTCGAAGATTGTCGGAAAGCTCCATGCCACCTGCACACAAGGAAATCGAGGCGATTCCCAACTTTTAGTGGTTGAGAGTCAAATTGGCAATATGATTCCATGACCTTCTTTTGGCCATAACTTATGTTTTAAGTACCCAAATGGGTCATGCGAGCCCATTTTAGATATTTATGTTCCAATGTTTTTTCAATGATATAATTAACTTTTCAATCCAATGAGTTTTGACCCTTGAAATAGTTCTTTGAAGATTCGGAAATCCATCAAGACTCCAATTCCCAAAGTGGAAACTCATTTGGGAATGTGGAGGTTCATTCCCTCACACTTTCCACACTCTTGGGAGTGTGAAATGTGATTCCCAAGCTTCATTCTTGGCATGCACCTTCGCAAGCCCTTGCCTTGGTCACGAGCCCAAGGCTAGGGTTGCGACATTAATCAAATATGCATCTCCCATGAGGATCCTTCCAAAAAACAACCTTCCAACCTCGTTTCTTTGGGTATGATGCAAAAAAAAACTTGTTACATATGAAGGGGAAAAAGAAAGGATGCATCTGAAATGGGGATCGAAAAAGAAAAATTCATAGGGGTAAAACCATACTCGTCACGTTTGATTGTTGCACTACTCCCATTCTAATTTGTCTTCACCCAATTACACAATAGAACTACAATTTTCAAAACCTCATAGTTTAATTTTAACATCCTTTCCAACCACCCCACATACTCCAAGTTTATAACAATAGGTCTTGCATCATTTTGCCTTGATATGCATATTTGTTCAAATGTTGTGGCTACACCATTGTCACAAGTTGTCAAATGTTTTTCAACACTAGACACATGAATATGATTACCAAAAAATACATAGTTTGATAAGACCTAGCTTCCAAGGTAGGTGGCATAGACATGTGTAATGTGTCCTTATCAACATGCTCCCCATCCTTGATACCTAAAACAATTGTAGTCCTTATCTGCTCAAGGAAAGGTGGCACTTCCTTGAAATTATTTGGGAACACAAGAGCCCTTGATGGAGTTCCACCTAAAAGATGTAAAAATTCATGCCTCTCTTTGTTTTGTTCAGCAACTTCCATGTTGTATTTCTTATCACATTAAATAAAAATATTTATTTAAAACATTATCAATTGTTTATAGGACATGGCAAAACTGATACACATATATAATAATAAGCATATACATTTATTAGTAATTTTTTGCCCAATAATATATGGGCATATGTGTAACCATTGACCAAACATTAAAACACATGTATACAAATCTACATATTTGGATTGCCAAAATGAACCTACAAAAAATGGCTTTTAAACTATTAAGCTTAATTCTAAATGAGATTTCTATCTCTATAGTTATTCAACATTATTGAATGACCAAACTTTTTCACACAAATGAACCAACAACCTATAAAATACATAAGTTTTAAGAAATCAATTATCAATTATTATTTGATATCACAAACAAGTAGTCAAATGGACCTAGATTTCAAATAATTAAAATGTTGTATTATAACTTAAGATTTAGGATATTAGCTCCACCATGTAGCCATCAACTTTACATTATGAATCACAAATGAATAAGTCATATTTTGAATTTTTTCATCCATCAACCATGGATGCCCACCTCCTTCAAACACTTCACAACCATTGTAAGGTCTTCTTTGTCATCCCAAACCCTTCTCCTTGTGGCCGTAAAGTCTTGCAAGTATTCGGTGCAAAACCCGAAAGCCTATTCCAATGCATAGCCTTCTGCCATGCTTCTTTCCATCCTAACTTTATTTCAAATGTATCCCTTTGATGTCTTCATGCAATGCTCAATAGGATACATCCATAAAGTATGCATGGTCCCACATATTTCTAACTGCTCAACGAAATGGACTAACAAATGGGTCATGATGTTGAAAAAAGAAAGGGGAAACTCTTGTTCCAATAGTACCAACGTAAGGGCCACATCCCATCATCGTTGGGTCAAAGATCTTTACACATAGCTTCTTAAAAACATGAAATAAACATATAATGGCCAGCTTGCAACCTTTTGCCATAAGTTGTTGCATGCATAAAGGTAATAAATCTTGCGTCATGATGTGATAGTCATGTGATTTCAGCCCCTTCAATTCCCCATCTTTTTGAACTCAAGAATTCAAACTTAACACATAACCAATAGGTGTTTTCAAGGTGAAGACAATTTGCAATTTTTTTTCTTTGTGTAATAAGACATAAAAAGCCATGGGTTTAATGAACCCATTCAATGTAACTTGCAACCATAAATGGCTTCATATACCACAATCTTTGAGATCTTCCATGCTTGCCATAGTGTATTTGTTGTCGAATATTGTTTTCACAACATTTTTACACAATTTTTTCTTACAATGCATCACATCAAGGGTATTATGAATCAACAATTCTTGCAAACAACCATCTAGTCAGTAACTTGTGATATACATTGATATCTAACTATTAATTACTTGCAACTTTAATATATAATAGCATTAGATCTTGACTTAGAGTAATTTTCAGCCCATCGAATATGTGTAAAGGATTTAAGGGTATAAGTGTACATCTACCTCCCAATATGGAAATTCAAAAATATATTTCATATTTTGATTCCTTGTTGATGCATTCGGTCAAGTTTGGGTCTCCTACTTGATTTTGGGGGTTTGTTAAAAATAACTTTTGTTCCTTCATTGTTGCAATTATCTACACTATAGACATTCTAGTGGGTGCAAATCCGGTTTCAATTCTCTTGTTGAATGTGGCTTCAATTCATTTGTTAGGATGGTTATGTGGTAAATACATTTGTGCCTTTATATATATCATCTTCTTCAACTTCCTTGCAAAAATAATTTTTGTATTTTGACCACATGGTGGGCATCCAACATGTCCTTTGGTCACACAACCTGCAAATAAATTGTAGGTTAGAAAGTCATGTATGCCCCACATACACATGGCTTTCAAAGTGAACTTGGTGCCCAAGTATGCATCAAAGGCATCAATTCCTTTCCATAAAAGTTATAGTTCTTCGATTAAAGGCTGTAAATACACATCAACATTACTAAATGTCCAAGATTATTTGCTGGGGATGATTAGGGCTAGCATCAAAAAATAACATTTAGTTACAAGCCATAAAAACAAATTGTAATTTAGCAAAACTACTAGCCAAGTTGAATGTATAGAACTAAGGCTTCCAAATGGGTTCACCTTGTCTAATGCCAACCCTAACCTAATGTTATGTGAATTGTTAACAAATTCTAGCCATTTTTCACTAATGTGTTTATAAGTTATAGAGTCTATAACACTTCTAACCAACCCATTTGCTGGAACATTGTTCTTGTGTCATGTGCATAATTTTGCTAAAGATTTGCATCTATACATTTTTACAAGTTGAGGAATCAAAAGAAAGTATTGCAACACCTTCCTTGAAACAACCCCTAAAAACCCTCCATAAACTTTGAGGGGTTGCATAGTTTGGGACATGCATTTACATGTTTATCATTCCCTTGGAATAGTACAGACCCATTTGCGCATGTGTGTATTGAATCATAGCTCAAACCGAGCGTCTTGATTGGCTTGCGAGCCTCGTAACTTGTTGGCAACTCGTTCTTCGATAACAACTCCTTTTGTAGCAAATAAAATAGTTCATCCACAAATGTGTGAATGACACCATGCGTTGTGTTAAAATCAAACAATAACAAGGTTGCAGACAACATTATGGCAAACCTTTCATATAATGGGGTTGTTGCTTTAATGGTGAGCTATTCCATTACAATCCCATGCTCATGTGGAACATTTATTTCTAGTGTGTTGTTTCCAAAGGTGGATTGTCAAGAACAACTTGATCTAGAAACTTTATGGACTTCAAATGTTCCAAAAGCTTCAATGACCATCCTATGTATTTACACTTATGGATCAAAGGTAGGTGGGTCAACTTGGACATGCATTCTATGGTTTGTATTCATACTTATTGGTGAATTATTTTTTTCACTAGTGTAAACTTCTACATTGGCCTCTTCAACTTGTACCTACTAGCAACCTAATCAATCAATCAATTGGATCTAGTAACCTCAATAAAGTTCATTTCGGGTAATTGTCACAATGAGATTTTTTGCAAAAAATAAAAATATTTACTTCAAATTCATCACTAAACCTTTAGATTCTTGGGACATTCTTTAAAGTTCATTGATCATTAGTTCAACACAGACATTACCAAGTGATATAACATGACATCTTTATAAGTTCTACAATGATCAAGATTGAATTGAAAACCTTTGCAAATTGTTTTTAAAAATGAAATTTATTCATGATTATTCATGATCATTACATCTTCAATCTTTATGAAATGAATTATCACAAAAATTCACAAGCCTAACAAGCTCGATGAAAAAAATTCCTTGATTGATTTTTAGTTGAATAGATTTCAAGATCAATTAGATCTAGTAACCTCACTATAGTTCATCTCAAAATCCTTTTTTCCTTGATCTCAAAACATGATTCATGTAGCAACTTGGGTGGGTTCTCCCCAAGGCAACAACCTCAACCATGTGTTCAAGTGAACTTGGGCCCAAACATGTTATTTCATGAGCTATTCATTATGTTATTTGATGAGCCTACAAGCACGAGCAAAAGCAAGTGAACATGAGTAAGTGAGTAGGACCAACTCCTTTTTAGATTACTCTTTCCACGTTGACAAAATATTATAAAAATATTTTTTACATGTAAGACAAAATATTTGGTGATGTGGAAAAATATTTTGCCACGTGTCCATGGATGAATGATCTTTATGGATGAAAAATGGGATGAATTTTATTTTGAACATTGGCAACAAATGTTTTTTGCAAAAAATTGAACAAAAAAAAAGGTGGAAAGAATTTACTTTGGGTTTTTTTACAACAATTGACACATGAAATGTTCAAATCACATTTCAAAATCATGTTTCATATTTCCTCAATATGAAATATATTTAAGTTTTATAGCATCTAAACCATATAGAGTTGTCTTAACCATTTTTGATATTACCAAGGTGTAAAACATTCGAATTAAACAAATGCATATGTGCAAAAACAAAATATATATGTCATGACATGTTTGTCATCCTAAATGTAAATGGTTGTTTTATATGGTTGATGGGAGACAAAAATTATGATTTAATTTATGGAGATTCCAAATATCATAAATATGTTTATAATTGGTATTAGTGGAGATGAAATCACAATGGTTTATTTCATTAGTAATGTGCATAAATTTGAATCAATCAATTATGTTATTATGTATTAAATTATGGTTCCTATTCTCAATCCATTGTAGAATACATAAGCAATTAACATATTTAAATTTTATAGTGACATGTTTCATATTTAATGCACAAAGGTGAACACAATAAATTGGTTTTACTTTATTAATAATGGAATTTCAATATCTGCACCTCACATTATTAATAAATTCTATTTATTGTGAATGTCTATAAAAAATACAATAATACATTATTTGAATGAATTATTTATTGAATTTCATGGGTGTCAAATCGTTGGCATTACATTTTTTAGATTAAAAAATCAGTTGAATTTCCCAAATTATCAAATAAACATTACCATTGATTATTGGGGATACAATAATACAATAATTCATTGAAAATATTATTAATGCTAATTTTACAAATTTAAATAAGCATAGAATGTACTTATCATTTTGCCTATAAAAATGACATAATATCAAAATATTATGTATTACAAATTTCAAACAATTTTGGACATGAAAAATCAAGAATATTAAAAATAATTTGTAGAACATCATGTTTTATATTTAGTGTGCAAATGGGATGAAATTAATATCATACATTATTAATAATAACACTTGAATTTTTTTCCCTTACATTATTAATTAAGTATAATTCTAACGAGCGATTATCAAATATAAAATAATCAATTTTCCCAACAATTATTTAATGGATTTCATGGATGTTTTCAACTACAAAAAATATGTACTTGTAATTTAATATAATCGTTAACATTTTAATTTTCAGAAGGAAAACTTGAGTTCAATATCCCTCAAGATGTATTTGGAATTTCACATGTGATTGAAAAATGGTTATGTGCAATGTTTGGTTTGCAATTCAACACTATTCACTTTTCAAAGGATGATGCATATGATGTCAATGATAGTGTTACTAAATCAATATAACACATTCCAATGAATGTTGGTCAAGGATTAAAATGAACTTTCAATGGTGCAAAATTCAAGATTGTTCATGAAAATCTCCCCAAAAGCTTTCAAGATATTGTCGGGACCCCATACATTACTATATATTGAATGCTTGTGATGTCACCCATATTGTGAAGGTGAAGCAGGAACTGATCATTGACATTGACGTTTGTCAATTTAAATTCATAGATTTGTGTGACATTTCCAACAAGGATGGAATGTTGCAAAACTTTGTGCATCCCTCGACATTTTCCCATTTGAATTCACTAAAAAAAATCTTGTCCTATGTAACCAATCAATAAATGACTAAACATCCTCTATGATTATATCAATGACTATAATTATACACTACGACTTAAAATCTTACATGTCAAGATGAGTAGTCATATAAGTGTAATATAATACCAAAATCAACAAGGGGGGTGGATGATATTTTATTTTGTTCGGATGGTTTTCATCTTAATGCCATTGTGGTAAAGGATATTATGACGTGGATTTCAATAGTTATTAATATGACAACAATACGACTATTTATACGATGACATGTTGCATGATGACCTAACATCATAATATCAAATGAAAATGATTTAAAAATAACTATGTGACAAATATCTTATGATTACAAAATGATTACATGTTAGTGACATGGCCAATGGTGTTTTGACATATCTAAATGACTAAAAAATGATAATCTAACAATTTGGTTTTTGATATATGACATGACATTATGGATTAACAATTGATTTTGATAATCAAAGAGTAAATTGAAAAATGGACAATTCAAAATCCAATAGTTATCATTTGATGTTGACTGCGTAACATTTTCAAAACAAATGTTTATTGAAATACACTTTGATATTATGAACCATTAGTGAAGTGGACAGAAGTTGCACAAATTATATCCGAACAATTTGTGCACTTGAACAAATAATTAAATTATAATATACAATAACAATAAAAACTTGCAATTGGAATCTATTAAAACCTTGCAGTTGTTAAAAGATTATTATTTTTAGACAATTATATGGCACCTATTAAGGATGTCATGTTGGGGGTTGTAGGCAACCTTGTTGGAGTTGTCAAACCACTAATTTCCATTGTTGTTGTAATGCAATTTTTTTCTATATTTGCTACTTCTCTCCTAGATCGTGCTTCCTTTTTCAAAATAACTTTTCAACCTGGTTTTCTCAAGTCATCAAACAAAAATACTTATGTCACTTGAGAGGGAAATATAAAAGGTTTAGCCATAAGTGGCAACCTATGTCAAAATTTCACTATAAGGAATCCATAATCATCTTTTACATAAGTCACATTTCCTCAATTGTCCACTCATTTTACCGATTCACACCTAAATATAATAACATGGGTATGCATTGGCCCATAATCTAGTTTTAATTGTATTTCAAAACCCTTACAAAATTCATGGACACACTTGCTGCAACAAAAGTTGGCACATCAAACATAGATGCCACCCCATTATCAAAAGTTTACAATTAGCTACTTTTTGAGTCTTCCACTCTAAAGTGGTTTTTGTAGGCCTTTATTTTAATGTATCAAATTGCAGTCTATGATAGTTTGTTACATAATAACACTACATCCAATTCATCTTCATTATTTTGGTTAATGGGGTGCCCATGCATAACACCTCTCACCCATTGAGTGAAAGGAGGTGTCATAAGGTCAGAAGCTTATTCTTATTCCCATTTCCTACACATGCCATAATAGACCCATGGATTGGAAATGGATTATACTTTACAAAATATGAAATAACCATTATTCTATAACTAAAAAGGCTTAAACAATCAACAAAACCTCCAATTTTTTATGAAATTATTAAGAATTTTAAAACTATGCATCAAAATTTTGAATTTTACAATTGTTCAATAAAATTACCCATATCTACACATCCTTCACAAATTTGGTTTTTCTAATTTCTCAAATATATGATTATGTAGAATATTACATAAATTAAAAGGATCTAAATATCTAAAACCTTGAAGTATCCATAATCTACAATATGACATTTGCAATATCCAAGATCCGAAATTTGAAAATGTCTAATATCAAATTTCCCACAAAACATGCAATTTTAAATAATCAAAATATGTAATTCCATTAAACAAATGAAATCCATTCACAATGAGTAGCATAATAGGTTTTACAACAATAGGATACATCAATTATTGAACAAGGAAAAACATGGATTCGCATCCAAGGTTGCATGATGGAAATGTTGGTCAATGCATATAGATGGGCTAGATCATGAAGGGCAAGAGTCATGTGAAAATTTCTCCCCACACCTTTTGACACTTCACCAACATCTCCATCTTCTTCATTAGCATCCCATACTTGTTGTTTCGCAACATTAAACCTATGTAGGTATTCAGTAATGAAACCTAAACATTCATCCTAAATATATCCTTCAACCATTGATGCCTCTGGCCTTGCCATGTTTTACACATACAACTTCAAGGTTTTCATGTATCTTTCTATATGATACATCCATCTAGTAGAGTCACTACTACATATTGTGCCTTTTTGTGAAGGGCCAAACCAAAAATCTGAAGGTTTTGCGAAAGAAAAAAAAAAACGTGAAGGGTTTGCGAAGGAAAAAAAACTTGCCACATTTGCGATGCCATCCGCATCGCAACTTGTGGCGCAATAGTCATCGCAAATATATAATGAACCTTTAATCATCGCAGCACTTTTGCGAGATTCACGACAAACAAAACTTTACGATCCGTTCAACGCATGTCCCTCGTAGCGATATTCCATTCTTCGCAAAGTGTATTCATACTCAACACATCGCAATCTTTACCGTATACAAAGTATCGCTACAGACTTTGAGATCAACAACACATCGCAACTTGCG
>Ga0116226_10004398_pt1 | contig 12497 bp, 5 predicted proteins | sample S1TSphfallax_FD_89692 | JGI IMG/M metagenome (GOLD analysis project Ga0116226, IMG submission 89692) | Host-associated microbial communities from peat moss isolated from Minnesota, USA - S1T2_Fa - Sphagnum fallax MG | ecosystem: Host-associated > Plants > Peat moss > Unclassified | place: USA... | reverse complement strand
CTCACTCCCTCACACTCTTTGCACTCCCGGGAGCATGTGATATGACTCCCGGGTCTACTTATAGGCCCGCACACTTGCAACCCCCTTGCCTTGGTCGCGAGCCAATGCTAGGGTTGCGACACAACCCTTGAATGTAAGATTGAACTGGTTCTTTGACAAATAGGTTACCAAAAGGAATAGTCTCAACTAGTTCCTCCTTTGACAAGTTGTTAGAATAAGTTTCTTCAACCTATTGTTGGTTAGGCATGTTATCAAAATACTTCACCTCTATTGGTTTTTCTGATAAAAAATCATAGGGTTTAACCAAAACAAGTTGAAGTGTTTAATGCTTTATAAACCTATAGGGTTTCAACTTATAGTTAACTAATGTTGAATTATGATCAAATTTATCAATAGTCATTAGTAGTATTGTATTGTTGGGTAAACAATATTGGATCCTATATGGTCCAGACCATTGTCTCTAAAACATAAGGGTATGTGCTTTGACAACCCTTGGAAACCAAAAAACATAATCCCCAATTTGGTGTTTTGTTTTAATGTACTAGTTCTGATACCATAATGATCGGTTCCATTGGTTAAAAGATATCAAGTCTTGTGCTACTAACTAATTTTCTTGCAGCTTCTTTAATTCTAACATGCAACTAATTAAAACTCTAATAGGTTTTGAATCATAGATTTGCCTTAGCTTGGATGGTAATAGGTACTTTGTAGGTAGTAACGGGTATAATCCATAAACAAGTTAAAATGGAGTGTGACTAGTTCTAACTTTGAAAGCAGTTTTATAAGAAAATAAAAATGTGGACATGTGTTCATCCAGTCATTCCGGTTCTCATTCACCAATTTCGTGAGTAATTTACGAAAAATTGTGTTAGTATACTCAACTTGTCCATTCCCTTGTGGATAATAAACATTAGAACTAATATGTTTCATGATGAAATGATAAGTTAAATAACGAATATCATTGTTAATGAAATGGGTACCTCGATCGATTATAATAGTTAGTGGACAACCAAACTAAGTAAGAATATAGTCATATAAAAATTTCATAGTAACAACAGTTGTATTAGTTCACAAAGTTTTAGCCTTCACCCATTTAATATCATAATAAGTGGCAAGTAAAATGTATCAATTTCCAAAATAATGACTTGCCAATTTAATAAGTCTAATAAAATCAAGTCCCCATTCTTGGAAAAGTACTTTAGGTAGAGTTATAATTAACTTTGCCATATTTTGTGCTAACATGTTACCTGTTCATTAACACATATCACAAGTTTGACATAATTCATGAACATTTTTATTCGTGGTTGGCCATCAATAATCAACATCAAGAACTTTTTTCATCGTGATGTTTGAAAAGAAATGTCCTCCACCAACTCCATTATGTAATTTATATAGTATAGTTGGCACTTGTTCAGGTTGCAAAACACAATGAAACTTGTTGTATTGACCAAATATGTAAAGTATCTTGTAACACAAATGTTTTAGCTTTTTGAGTTAAATATTGTCATTGTGAAATTGTAAATATTTCTGGCATCATCCCTTTTGACAAATAATCATAAACATTTTGTAACCACTTTGGCTATAAAGTGAACAAGTGAGGATCAATGGTTTGATCAGGTACACCAACTAGTTTTACTCGATTAGGTAATCTATTCAATGCACATGCCATCAAATGGGATTTACCAAGCTTATCAACAATTTTGAGGTCATATTCTAAAAATAACAATAACCACTTAATTATTATGCCATAAATTTGTCGTTTATTAACTAGGTACACCAAGGCTATATGGTCAACATAAAATACAATCAGTTACCTAGTAAGTAATGCCTGAATTTTTGTAAGGCATAGACCATAGCTAAGGTTTTATCTCTTAATAGCAGTATAGTTTTTCTTAGTTGAATTTAACAATTTGGAGGCATACATAATTGATTCGTCAAACTTACCATTTAAGTTCTATGTTAATATGGCTCCTATTGCTAACTGAGATGCATCTTTATGAACATGAAACTCAAGCTCCCAATTTTGAGTGATCAAAACATGGGCTTGTATATATTGGTTTTTAATTTCCTCCCAAGCATTTTGGCATTATTTAATCCACTCAAAAACTTAAGACTTTTTGAATAGTTTAGTGGTAGGTGCCATGATGATTGAAGCAAATTTTTTGATGAAAACACCTATAAAATTGGGTCATCCCATTAAAAACTTGAATCTCCTAGGGGGTAGTAGGTATTAACATGTTTACCAATGCTTCAACCTTCTTAGGATCCATGACCTTGCCTTCTTTAGACACTATGAATCCTAAGATGGTTCCTGAAAACACCATGAATGCACACCTGTCGGGGTTCAAACTAATACTAAGCTCTCTACACTTAAGAAAACATTTCTTTAACTTCTCAAGTTGAGTTGAAAAGCCACCAAAAATGGTAAATTCATCAAGAAAAATGTTCAAGAATACATTAATGTATTCACAAAAAACTTTAGTTATTACCCTTTGATAAGTGGGCGGTTCATTTTTGACACCAAATGGAATCACAACCCACACAAAAACCCCCCAATTTGTTACAAAGGTGATTTTGTGCTAGTCTTCCAGTGTGATTGATATGTGACGATATCCTAAAAACTTGTCCAGAAAGGTATAAACTTGGTGTCCAACAATTGTGTTGATAACCTCATCCGTAAAAGGAAATATGTAAAAATCATTTTTTGTTGCTACATTGAGTTTCTTATAATCAACACAGATCTTCAACTTCCCATTTTTCTTTATAATATCCATTATTGGAGATAGCCAAGTTGATTCTCAACTAGTTTGATAAAACTACAAGTTACTTATCTATATCTTACTTGACAATGGTAGCATAATTGGGATTCAATTAGTACCTTGCTTGATAAGCAAATGGTATTGTGGTGTCCACTTTGATATGGTCTTGTGCAATCTCCGATAGTAGATTTTTCAAGTATTTGTATGTCCTATCAAATACATATTTAAACCCTTTAGAAGCTCAATCAATTGATTTGTGACAACCGATTCAAGTGAAAAATTCACTTTCACCTATTGCAAATTTTCCTTGGTACCCAAATTGATTTTAGTCAACTACTCTTCCTCGATAATGATCTCACATGTTATGGTTAGATTTTGTATTTGCTCTTGGGCAGGTGTTTCATCAACAATCATCTCTCCAACCTCTAGGTGGAATTTTTTTTAAAGTAAGTGTTATTTGAAAATATTAAACGGTATGGTTTATTTCATACCTAATACATCTATTGGTGTAATAGGTTATTTTAGGACCGATTCAATCATGATAATATTTTATATGTAGATTGGTTTAAGAACATGTTCAATATGAATAGTGATTGTTATGGTTCCTATTGAAAATAAGTTTAACTTTGTGGCAAACATCACATCCTCTTCATCATCATATATACCAAAATGAAAATCATAATAGACTAAGATTTATGGTCTTTTGGTTTGAACACCAAGTTTCTTGGTAATAAGTATAGTTCTTACTATATTGATTCCTTATATAATAACAATATTAGTTCCCCAATCGTGGGATACTTTTGCATCTATCCTAGTAACATTGAGTAACTAGAATCCAATACATTATTGTTGATAACAATAAATGTAACCGTATAAGGAATTCCATGAACAAATATCTTCAGATCCTTAACAAGACCAAGTGGTTTGGCTATGGTTTAATCTGCCATACTTAGATTATAAGGCGTTGGATTATGTTTTGACATACCTATTATTAAATTCCAATAGTGATGTTTACTCCAAATCCTCCATTAATCAACACATCATCAATAAAATTCTTACCAACTTATATTTGAATCGCAACCATCTAATGATCAATAACTATTATTGCACAAGCAGGCTCAAGTTGAACATGTTTAAGTTTGACTAGTTGAATAGACTTGACTAGTTTGAAAATGTATTATTTGATGTTTGGTATAATCCTCAAAATTTGTCCCCAAAGTTGATGACATACTTAGTTTTTAGAACTTAAGTATTGATATCTTTCAAAATCTCCTCCAAAGTTTTTTTCTAATGTGATTATTTATGGAGTTAACTAAACAAGTTGCTTACTTGTAACCAATTGACTTATTGGTTTTGGTAGACCAACCCAATTTGAATGAAATGGTCCATTTAAATTGATGGATGCTTGTGACATTGAATCATTCCCTTATAATTGTTGTTATGGTGCTTGGCTATGTGTTATGACAACAACTACATTGATTTGTACATTATCAAGTTTAGGGTTTTTTGATACTATAGTAGCACTAGTGATTAATTTAGTCCATAACATATTATGAACTTGTGCCTTTCTAAAACAATTATGGGCACGATGTTCTAAGCTCTATAACAAATAATACAATGATATCTTAATAGCACTCTAGTTGGCTTAACACATTGTGTAGTCATTTTAGCCATCGGTTCAACAACTTTAGTGGGTACAATAAGAACTGTAAGTTCTTCCCTCTTCTTGTTATGATAGGTTTATTTTGCATTTTGCAGGAGCTGTTTTACCACAATTTGAACAAATTAATTGTTGCCTAGCAGTTGTGTAAGTGCTTATGGGCTATGCAACTGGTTTAAACTCTGGTTGAATTATCAAAGTGTTGTAATTTGTTATAACTAGTCCACTTTCCTCACAAATCATTGTAGCTTCCTTATGTTTAATTTGGGTATCTATTGTCATACCTATTGTTGCCAATCCAAGGTTTGGTTGTAAACATGCTCTAAATATGGTAGTAAACAGAACATCAGTAGCTTTCATTTGTAATTAATTAGCCATTTTAAGTAAATGTTTGTAATATACTTTTAACTATTTGCCAATTTGTTGTTGGAGATTGCTTAACTGCATATACATTTATTCATCATTCTTCATGGTCCAAAAATGCTTGTAGATTAATTGTTCCAGTTCATCAAATGTGTAGTTAAGATGATCTTGTACAAAGTTTTCACCCCATTCTTATATGCTCTCGTAAAGTAAAACCAAATAAGTTGATGATATCTACCTCCATAGTTTCACCATTGGCTCTAATTGCATTATTGAAAATTCTAATGTGAGCATCAGGATCAGTATCCTTCACATATGTGGGATATTGAAGCTTTCGGTATGGCAACTTATTGGTTGGTTCAAATTAAACTAGAACCGGTTGGTATCATGATGGCATAAATATCCTTGGATCAAATGTTTGCCATCCATAAAATCCAACATGTGGATTTGGTGGTAGTCCTCCATGTGGGTCTTAATCAAGTGATCCTTTTCTTGGTGATCTTCCATTTGGCAAACCTCAAGGTGATCTCCACCAGGCTATGGATATGAATTAATTGTTGAGAATTCAAGCTCAACTAGTTAGGTTTCATTAGTTATTGGAGTAGGAAAGTAACTAGGTTACTTTCACAAGGTTGAATTACTTTCTTTACTTATATTAGTTTAATTATTTGTGGTTTGATCTTGTAGTTAAATACCATGGTGTTGATGGTTTGTTCCTATTTTCTTCATTGCACAAATTTGTGTATTTCATGCGACAAGAACCTTTAGGAGTTCTTGATGTTATGTTTTGTGTTGTGAGCATCGTGTTATAATTTCCTTTCAATAAAGTTTTATGTTTGCACTTGAGTTGATCTCTTATTTCTTAACATTAACCTTTCTCAAATGCTAGATAGGAACATCATTACCATAGATTGGTAGCCTAATGGCAAAAGGTGTGGTGTGGTTATTGTTGCTTATGGAATAAATACACCTCTTGTGGGAAGAATTGGTTGTCTTAGTCTAGAAGTTAGAATTCTAACATGATATTGGTTTTGTACCAATTGTTCAATAGGTGGTATTGGTTTTAGTTGAATGACACCAACTGCACACCCCTTCTTTCTTCTAGAAGTTAATGGATCGGGTCTTTTGATTCTTGAATAATACATTGAGTACATGTTAGGATCCATCTAGGTACAAAGGATGGAACTATGTTATACCACATTAAATATGGTATTTTTTTAGGTTGCCTTACTATCAGTGGTGCAATAAGTTGTGGCCAACCTAAATGTTGATTAACCGGTATTGGATTGGTAACATCATAAACTTGCCCCCTCCATGTATTTGTGCATTTATAACATTTTAACAATGTGTTCAAGGTTAAGTGTTAGTTAAAGGTTGATAAATTATTGACATAATGTTGTCATGGCATTGTAACACAATGTTCGATCATCACAATGTGATAACAATGTAATCACAATATCATATCAATGATTGTATCAACACTTAATTAGCACTCGACCTTGAATACATTGTTAAAGTGTTATAAAAGCACCAAAGCTTATAGGGGGCAAGTTTGTGATGAACCAAACTTGGTTGTATCTAGGTTTGTTGTACAAGTACATCAACATGTGTTGTTGGTGTGCTTAGTACCACAAACTATAGAGAAATTTTGACTTTTCTCTTCAATTTATCATCCATAAAGGGTCTTGAATTCATGTCCAACTTGTTGACAATATGCATAAGTTAATGTTGCTTCAACAATAGGTTGGGTGGTTGTAAATGGTATACTTCATTGAACTAGTGGTCATTCAACGGGTCCCATGATAGGTGCATCCGGCCAAACAATTTGATGAAATGGTTGTGTTTATTGAATAACAACAAGGGCCACTACTACTTCCATCGGTTCTACATGTTATTGAGAACTAAATTGATGTGAAGGTTTTCGCTCCAAGTTGCATACTTGTTCCAACTAGGTTAAAAATGGATTACATTCCAATTTTAAATTTGATGTGGTTAGATTCAAAATAGGAATCAATTTAGATGTATAATACTTAACAATTGGTGTTGAAGAAGAGGGTATAATTATTGTGGGAATATTATAATTGAGTGTTATAGATTACCATTTTTGTTTTACAGAGGTTACCTCATTAGCATGTCGAACATGATTGGTATTTTGTTCACCCAGTTATGCATTCAACCTTTGTTGTTGGGATGACTGCTAAGGTGTCAAAATCCAACTAGTTGAAAGTAATTGTGGTTCCCTTATTTCTTCTTGCTTTGTGGGTATATGATGGAAAGGTACTTTTGCTATAACAGGTTGTTGAACTTCATTGTTGGGAGCTTTAACGAGTTGTATTCCTTTAGCTTGAGAACATGTTTGTTCTTGTGGCGAATCACCTCACGAACAGGTTACTATGGCACTCATAATTCTAATTGCCTTTTAAGGCCTTTTGTGACTACTTTTGACGTCTTTTAGAAATCACTAAAAAATATTTTCTTTTGGTCAACAAGTTTTTAAAGAAAATATCAAATCTCAACATGTAAATCGAAATAAATTTGTGATTATTGCTTGTAAAGAAAAACAAAAAGTATGGACACAAAATATAATCTTATAAAACTTTAGCTTACTATAGATCCAAACCTAAAATATTAAAATAAACAATTACTAAAACTATAAATCATAACCATTTTTTTGCCTAGAATTTTGTTCATCAACATGGTTGCCAAATGTTAAGGGTAATCTTTGCGCTATTTAGTTTATCTTTTCTCTTTCAAGTTTATAACTCTGGTTTATTGAATTTCATCAACATGATGTTCTAGTTTTGAACATTAGAAACCACGGAAGCCTTTTAGTTTCTTGTTTATGCATTAAAAACAGTTTCAAGCTTGCATTTTCCCAACATTTTTTCTTTCAAAGGAATCAAAGTAAAACTTAATTCAAAATCAAAAACTTTTTCAAAAGTTATTAAAAATTGGAAAGGAATTTAGATCCCCTCTATATCCAGATCCTCCTTGTTATACCGTCTCAAAGTGATGTTGTAATTTAAATAGTCGTTAGCCAATATAACTTTAAAATCAAAATAACAAATTATTGGTCACAAGTTGAAATCCACTTATTTTTTTAGTCAATCGATTACTGTAATAGACCAATTATTAGTTCTTGTAACAAACCAAGTATCCTTTAAACTTGTTAACCATAAAACTAAATTATCTTAGATTAACCTTTCTGGTTACTGGTTGGTTAAACTAATTACTATATACATACTAGAAAATTAGGTTAACAATTTGTAACATTGATTAAAGAACATTGCATATCTTCTCCTTGTCTATAGATATCTACCAAATAAGTGGTAGTTGCAAGGCACACTCCATTTCACTTCTATTGCAAGTAGTACCTTATACATGGACAATGTCTAAGAATATATTTTGCTACATTTTCTAGAACTATTCAGAGGTCAAAATGCCAAAACAAGTTAATGTGTGTTATTATATTGTCTGCTAAGGTTGGGTCCCTTGCACAACTTGGTTAAGGTGTCAAATACTTTGAAAAAACCAACATTCTTACATAATTTCCTAAAATAATAGGGTAGGATACACAATGGTGTTCCTACCTATAGTCATCCAATAGATGGACAATCACACGAAGCTTATGATTTAATGGCATGAAACTAATTCCACTTGCAATAACCAAGCAAATAGCTACATGCAACACTAGAAGAGTTGGCCATGTATAAGGTAGGAGAAGAGGTAGGCCGTAAATGGAACATAAAGCCTCCAATCGTGCAATGAAGGAAAAAGGCACCATTGCATAAGCACACAACTATAGCATATAAGATTTCCATTACATCATTATGCACATTCCATAACTTGTTATCTAGATCATGCAAAAGTTCATTACGTCCTGAGCTTTGTTTTGCATCAAAGTCCCTATTAACCACAAAAGTAAACAAAACCACTTAATCCCACTTTTATGCAAAAAGAGGCATTGTAGCATGCATAAACACAAATTCATAATAAAATAACAATTTTAAAGTTATCTAACAAAGTTTAAACCTAAATTTTCAACCTTGTGCCCCATTGTGCCATTGCATAATTAGACTTAATCTACGGTATTATAAAAAGAGTTGAAGATTTGGACCATAAGGGGTAGTGAAGGTGTGTCACAAATCAAGCAAGCCCATCGCATTGCAAAACATGTGCCACCAATGGTGCCATCAAATGCCATGTGTCATAGCCAACCCCACACCCCCATCCCTGAAATAAGCGCCTTTCATCATCACTAGGACTCATTGATCCACAATGAAAACAACAACTTGAATATTGCTTTAGGTACAAAACAATAACCATGTTCACTCTAACCTAACCTTGGTGCAAAGAAGGTCATTCTCTTTATATTCATGTAGAGAAGTTATGTACTTTACTTTGAAATGAAATCATATACTTGTCGAAAGAAAAAAAAGGTTACATACCACCCAAAAACAATGGGGTAGCATAGTTGGATACTTGCATCCATTCAAAAACCTTAGGACTTTAATAACACAAAACATAATGCTAAGTTCCAAAATTGCATTACAAAAGGCAATCTTGTTTCTAAATGATGAATTATATGCCACCACCCACAACAATCCTACAAATTCAAAAGATTCCAAAACATTTTTTCATGGAACACAACAAATTTCCCATACATCCTGATAGAATCCTAACATAATTCCAGCACTCATTCCAAAGGCAAGTCTTCAACCTGGTGCAATATGAGGTATATGTTATTCACTTGACAGTTAATCCATAGGTAGGATATGGCACCATGCAAAACCTGAAGTAAGCTTGCATGTGCATTTTGCAAATGCCCATCTTGCACAAGACCTTCAATTTGAGAAAGCAACAACTCACCTACACTTTTATCTAGTTGACCCAAGTCCTTAAAACAGAGAAGAGAAAGTCTAAATGTATATTCTTCCATAAGAAAATTTGTTCCTTCATGTACCAATCTTGTTTCAAGAGGTGTAAATCTTCTGTTGCTGCCACCACCGTTGCGATAACATGGTAACGATTGCAATCGAGCTTGCATATAATTATGGACTGTGAAAAAAATCTTTACTTTGAAGGTGTTTGAAATGATGCCACGTGGCACCCTGAAAATTCAGATTGCGTTTTGAGGCCTCAGGCCTACCTCCACTAAACATTAATAAGTAAGGATTGACAATGATTGATTTGAGTTGCTTAATTATCACTAGGCTACTTTTGGTCCTTGTAAAAATGGGACATACCCACACTAACAACAACAATTCCTTTATCATGTTTCTCTTAATGCACCAACTCCTCATAATGATGAAAGTGGGTTGCCACTTTAACAACCTACTCCAATTTGGTTATCTTGTTTGAAAGGTCATATTGATGATTTGGACTTTGTTGATTTGGCAACAAATATCATTGATGAACACCAATTGCCTAGTAAGGATTAAATATTCTAACTATTCTATAATTCTTCCATATTGGATGTTTAAATTGCATGCAAACCATCAAGTAACCCACTAAAATCAAAACTCAAACTAAATATCAAGAAGTTACTACTATATATATACAAGTGATATTTACTTCAACCCAACAATAGCACCACATAGATCTGTAGCAAGTGTGAAAAGTTTTTTGCAAAGAATTGTTACATGTATAATGACAAATTTAACAATGAAAATTGGTTCAACATGGGCAATATCAATATTAGCACGTTACTTGGCTTTTTTAAACTTTTTCAAAACGTCACCACAATCATCAAATCTAAAAATGCGAAATGATTTTCACCTAGGTTGAAGAATAGAGGACACATAAATACAATAAAGGTAAGGTTGAATCCTTTACATAACATATATATGCATAACTTAATTGACACACCTCACACTCTTTAAAAGATTCAAATGCGAATTCGAAAATGAAAATAACGAAAGAAAAAGGAGTTGGGGTACACTCCCTAATTCATAGCACTTTAGGGGTAAAGGGGCATGCTAGAGCTCCGGGATGGGGACTAGGACGAACAACAAACATGTCAATTATTTACACAAACCTACACAAACCAAACAATAAGTTGTTAATGCATGGTTGGAGCAACTTTGGTGCACAGATGAGACATGGGCATACATAGATTCACAATACTCACCATGGCCTGGACTTGGGGGAAGCCACCACCTTCCCCCTTATAGTATTCTCTATGATTAGCCATGGGGGTTGCATCCCAATGTCATTTTGTCCCAGGACTCTCAAGTTGGGAGTCCCAAAATTGGGACTCTCGACATTTTGGAAGGCCATAATTTCTTATGAAAACCTCCAATTAAGGTGAGGTTTAAAGTGAAGTTATAAAATTCAGTGAGTTATTTTCAAGGATATGTGACACACGACTTGCACACATCTATTTCAAGGCGATTCCTAATTTTTAATGTGCATGAATCAAATGGCATTTTGATTTTCGACCTTTCTTTTGGCGATAACTTGTGATTTAAATATTCAAATGGGTCATGAAAGCTCATTTTAGACATCTAAGTTTCAAGAGATTTCCAATGGTATAAAGAATTTTTGTAATCCAATGAGTTTTGAACCTTGGAATACCTCTTTTGAAGATTCAAGACTTCATAAGGCTTTCAACTCCCAAAGTGGGAGTCCACTTGGGAGTGTGTGGGTTCATTCCCCAGTCTCCTGGGAGTGCAAATGTGACTTACGAGTGGCACTCTTGGCTTGCACCTTTCCATGCCTTTGCATTGGTCATGAACCGAAGGCTAGGGTCATGACATTATTTAGCCCCAAAAATAACATGGTATCCCATTTTCTTGAACAAGGGAAACAAATTTGATAAGTTTCATGTGCCATAGTGAAAGGGAGGAAAAACAAAAGATGATAGGTTGGATAGACTACATTCAATACGAATGGACCTATAGTTGGGTTCACTCATACTATTGTTGCAGTATACATCAAGATTATTGGTTTTGTGAAAAGATAATTGGTGAAAGTCAAGGGATGTCAAATATTCATAGCCATGAAGGATGCAATTCCATGGTATTATGTCTTCATCAATCCCATCGATAGTAAGGTCAAAACTTTTCATACATATGAGATGTTTGACACGCCCCCAAGTTCCTTGTTAGACCCAAAAAGGGTCCAACTATGTTAAAGAGCGGAAGTAGTTGGAACTTGGTGCCGCTCCCAGCTTCCAGCACTAAAGGGGGTGAAAGCGGCGTGCTGAAAGCTTCAGGACTAGACTAGGAAGAAGGACAACTTATTTAGTTACTCAGTCTTGCATCAAAACCAACCAACAAGTTGGTTAGTTCACATTCGAAATCACTCTTGGTGTTGGGCCAAGCCATGGGTAACACAGACTCACTTGACTCACCACGGCCCGAACTCGGGGAAAGCCACCACCTTCCCCCATATATTATTCTCTGTGTTGCTCCACGGTACTTGCATCCGAATGGCTTTTAGTTTCGGGACCCCAAGGAGGAGTCCCGAAATTGTCATGGTTTGGACTCCCGAGACTTTGGGAGCTTATAACTCTCAGCTTGTGAGCCATACCGACACAACCATGTGCGGAAGTCTCAATTTTTAAGAGTTACATCAGGGTTATTTGAGTGGGGTGAGGTTATTAGGGGCTTTTAGCGACTTCATAAGGAATCATGAATGTGCTTGGTGCAAAGGGGGGTTGTTTTCTTTTCTAAAGGGGTTATTGGTGAATAAGGAGTTGAATTAATCCTTTT
>Ga0116226_10004397_pt1 | contig 12498 bp, 10 predicted proteins | sample S1TSphfallax_FD_89692 | JGI IMG/M metagenome (GOLD analysis project Ga0116226, IMG submission 89692) | Host-associated microbial communities from peat moss isolated from Minnesota, USA - S1T2_Fa - Sphagnum fallax MG | ecosystem: Host-associated > Plants > Peat moss > Unclassified | place: USA... | reverse complement strand
AGTTGTTCCTTATTACAACAAACCGCCGCAAGCGGGATTGGAAGCGCACTTTCAGGCAATAGCACAAGCCTGTCCCGACTTACCATTGTTGTTATACAATGTCCCAGGTCGTACCGGACAAAACCTTCAGCCAGAAACAGTTGCCCGGTTAGCGAAGGTTAGCAACATTGTCGGGATTAAAGAATCCACTGGTAGCATAGATCAAGCAAGCGAAATTCGTCGCTTGACACCAAAAGAATTCCATATATATTCTGGTGATGATTACATGACTTTGCCCTTGTTAGCGATCGGGGCAAAGGGTGTGGTAAGTGTGGCTTCTCATCTGGTAGGAAACCAACTACAGCAGATGATCCAAGCTTTTAGTGCGGGGAAAATTGAGGTAGCCAGCGAGATTCATCTCCAACTCTTCCCATTGTTTAAAGCTTTATTTCTCACTTCAAATCCCATTCCAGTGAAAAAAGCACTGAAACTTCAAGGTTGGGAGGTTGGTTCAACTCGGCCGCCGCTATGTGAAGCTGATCTAGAAGTAAGTCAAAAGTTAGAAGCGGTTTTGAAAGAACTTAGTTTAATCTAGCCACCATCTAGTTAAGCGTTGGTAATCTGCTGCTTTCTAAAGATACATATAAACGATGACCATAATTGTTCATAAGTTGCAATTTAAAAACCTGTGCTAGGACTGATAGATATACTATGAATCCTTGAGTATACAGTCGATTTTATTGAATAAAAAATTGAAAACTTCAATTCAAACTTGATTGCTTTCAGACTGACTTAAGAGGCAAATGATGTTGTCTTAAATACAAGAAAAGTTAACTATCAACTTAATTCACCACAAGTAACAATCTCAGGAGAAAATGGCTAAAAACGAAGCTAATAATTCCGCCTTGAAAATTATTCCTTTGGGCGGTTTGCACGAAATTGGAAAAAATACCTGTCTTTTTGAGTACGAAGATGAAATTATTCTGTTAGATGCCGGATTGGCTTTTCCCACAGAGGCGATGCATGGAGTCAATATTGTTTTACCAGATACGACCTATCTGCGGGAAAATCGTCACAAAATTAAAGGGATGATTGTGACTCATGGTCATGAAGACCATATCGGCGGGATTGCTTTTCATCTCAAGCAATTTGATATCCCGGTGATTTATGGGCCTAGACTAGCAATGGCAATGCTAGAGGGTAAATTGGAAGAAGCAGGAGTCCGCGATCGCACAGAAATCAGAACAGTTTTACCACGAGATGTCGTGCGGATTGGCAAAAACTTTTTAGTGGAATATATCCGCAACACCCACTCCATCGCTGATAGTTTTACTGTTGCCATTCATACTCCTCTCGGTGTAGTCATTCACACAGGGGATTTCAAGATTGACCATACCCCAGTAGATGGTGAAAAGTTCGACTTACAACGGTTAGCAGAACATGGTGAAAAAGGTGTTCTTTGCTTGCTCAGTGATTCTACTAACGCCGAGATACCAGGATTTACACCTTCAGAACGTTCAGTTTATCCCAATCTGGAGAGAGTATTTAGTCAAGCTACTGGGCGATTATTCGTTACTACCTTTGCTTCTAGCGTCCATCGCATCAATATGATTTTGGATATCGCCAAGAAGCAAAATCGCGTAGTGACGATTGTGGGGCGTTCCATGCTCAACTTGATTGCTCATGCCCGTAATTTAGGTTACATCAAGTGTGAAGATAATTTGCTGCAACCATTGCACGCAGTCCGCAATCTACCTGATGAAAGAGTACTAATTTTAACTACAGGTTCTCAGGGTGAAACGATGGCAGCAATGACCCGTATTGCCAATAAGGAACATCCTCATATTAAAATCCGCGAAGGAGATACAGTAGTATTCTCTGCTAACCCAATTCCTGGAAATACGATCGCTGTAGTCAACACCATTGATAAATTGATGATTCAAGGTGCAAAAGTTGTCTACGGTCGGGATAAAGGGATTCACGTCTCCGGTCATGGCTGTCAGGAAGAACAAAAACTGATGATTGCCTTAACTCGACCCAAGTTCTTTGTGCCATTTCACGGCGAACATCGGATGCTAGTGAAGCACGCAGAAACGGCTCAGAGTATGGGCATTCCGGCAGAAAATATGATCATTATTCAGAATGGTGATATTGTCGAACTAACTGAAGATGCGATTCGCGTCGCTGGTAAAGTGCCATCTGGGATCGAATTGGTGGATACTACTAGTTCAGGTATGGTAAGTTCCAAAGTTTTACAAGAACGGCAACGCATGGCTTCAGAAGGCATTATCACGATCGCAGCTGCCCTGGATTGGAATGGTAAACTGTTGGCGAAACCAGAAACTCACCTCCGGGGTGTCGTTACAAATGTAGAGCGATCGCTGCTACAAACCTGGGTAAAACAACGGATTGAAGAAATCCTCACTGTACGCTGGTCAGAATTTGCTCCTAGCGGAGGTGAAGCAGCAGATATAGACTGGGGTGGATTGCAAGGGACTTTAGAAAGAGAATTGCAACGTTCCATCCGTCGGGAATTGCAATGTCAGCCATCTGTGACTTTGTTGCTGCAAATTCCTGATGAACCACCTGTAAAAGTTGCTGACGGCAGAAGACGACGGACTCGGACTGCTGCTCAAGTAGCATCATAGAGAGTTTAAGGTAAAAATATCATGCCAAAGCGCAAAGACGTTAGAAAAATTCTACGTCTTTGCGCTTTGGCGTGAAATACAGTTTCTGCTCGGAGGTATCGAAGCCGCAGAAGTTTATATTTGCTTATAGTTCAATACACTTGGGTTAAGGCTAAAAGTCTTTGTTAAAGTCCAATATGGTTCAGTTAAGCGTATTGGTTTATAGTTCAATACGCTTGGGTTAAGGTTAAAACCTTTTGCCAAAATCAATTTTTTTAACGTAGACGCTTCGGCTGACCGCAGGGTACCACAGAGAGAACAAAGAAATGCTTAACTGAACTGTATTGGCTTATAGTTATATTTAGTGGAGGCGATCGCTATGATTAAAACACCAATAAAAATTAGTACTCTTGATGAGTACATCAATTTTGATGATGGTACAGATAAGCAATATCAACTTGAGGATGGGGTACTGCTAGAAATGCCTCCTGGTACTGGTAAACATGAGGCGATCATCACCTTACTACTAGTTTGCTTCTTTTTAGAAATTCAAAAAATGGGACTGCCTTTACAACCGCGTCCTAAGGGTACAGAGGTACTGACCAATAAACAACCCAGGCGACCTGATATTTGTGTGATTACCAACCAACAGGCACAAAGTATTGAAAGTACTTCGGCTATCCTCAAAACTGCTCCACCTCTCTTAGTTGAGGTAGTAAGTCCTGAATCTGTTGACCGCGACTATAACCAAAAAACCTCTGAATATGCAGCTATTGGTGTGGTCGAGTATTGGATTGTTGACCCCTTAAAAAATAAGGTGACGGTGTGTTTGCTAGACAATGGCAGTTACAAGCAAACTGTGTTTACTGGAAACCAGCAAATTATTTCTCAAATATTCACAGAATTAACCCTGACAGCCCAGCAGGTGGTTTAAGCTGAATTAGACAAACACCTCTCCCTGCCTTGAACTTTCGTTCAAGTCTGTCCCTCTCCGACTCGGAGAGGGACGGTTTTGCGTAGTAAAACCAGGGAGAGGTTTCTTTATTACAGCAGTTTTCATTGAGGAGCCGTGTAATAGGAAACTATTAAGCACGGTTTTGAAGACCAACGAGGCTGTCACCAACCTCGTTGAGTTTACTAGTACGTCACGGCGGAAATAAGCCACCCATTTAAAATCGCTAGACATCCTACAAAATCAGCGTTCTTTCTTTTTACTTTTGCCTTTTTACTTTTGCCAAGTTGTACTAGTGTCATACTGTGATTGGTCGTTAGAATTCAATCTCCCAAATCCTCTCAATCCTCGGCCATACCGGGGTTTATTAATGTAATATCGTACTCGCTCGAATCCGTTTGTCCCAAACGTTGAGTGTTTTTTAAAAGGTAATAAATAGCACGGACTTGAGGGCCAAAAACGATCTCATCTTCATTTCTGAGATCGTGGGCTGGTATTTTACGTCCATTAATCATCAAACCATTGGAACTAGGCTTACCTTTGGCATCGCCATCTACAATCCGGTAATAGTAGCTAGGACTATTCTGCTCTCGTGGCAATCTCACTAATGTGGCATGGCGGCGGGAGACAAACTGTGATATCAAACGGATATTACATTCGCGGTCTCTACCAATAGAGTAGACGGATTCCTCCAGAGAAAATTCTTTGCGACCTTGATCGTCTTCAATAATCAGTAGATGGTTTTCGTTAGTTTCTGCTGCCATTGACAAATCGGTGAAACTGTGATTGATCAAGATTTGTTTAGTATAGTATTCTGCCATTTTCGCGCACCATAATGGTGCTGATCTAAACTAAGCTTTAAAAGTGCATAATAGTTGCTAATAATATAGACAAACGTCCAGCTTACTAGTTTGGAAGTTTAACCATTCTCCAAGTAGTTTTGTAGCTCACACCGATGGACAAAGCATAGCCTGATAATTTCATAGCTTTCTTTTTACTATATAATTATCTTCCCATCAAAGTCTATATTTGGAAATGTCTGTCTCCAAAATGGAAAAAGTTTATCAATACCTTGAAAGAGTAGAACTTGGTCGTTCTACTCCAGTAGCTATGATAACTTTTGTCGATGTCTCAAGAGGTTTGGTGATCTGCGTAAAACCTGACGGGGCGACTCAGTTTAACATAACTAAATTTGTGCTGGGAAATTTTACGTGCAAAAAAGTATTCTACTAGTACAGTACGGCGGAAATAAGCCACCCATTTAAAATCGCTAGACATCGTACAAAATCAGCGTTCTTTCTTTTTAATTTTGCCTTGTTGTACTAGTGATGAGCTAATCGCCGTAATAATATTGAGTTTGTAACGACGCTAACAGAGCTAAAAGCCATTAATGCAGCAGCACCAGATGGGTTAAGAACAAAACCCAGACTAGGAAATAAAACACCTGCTGCTAAAGGAATGCCAACTGTATTATATGCAAAAGCCCAGAATAAATTTTGGCGGATTTTGTTGAAAGTGGCGCGACTAAGCTGAATAGATTCGACGACATCGTTTAAGCGATCGCGCATTAGGATAATTTCAGCAGTTTCCATCGCCACATCTGTCCCTGAGTGTAAAGCAATTCCTACGTCTGCTTGGGATAAAGCTGGAGCATCATTGATTCCATCTCCTACCATTGCGACAACTGAGTGAGGAGTTTTCTTTGTCCCCTTATCTCCTTGTCCCCTTGTCCCTTCTAACTGAAGAGACTGGATTGCAGCCGCTTTTTTGGCTGGGGGAACACCTGCAATTACATCAGCGCTATCTAATCCTAGTTGTTTGGCTATGGCGCTAGCTGCTTCTGGGCGATCGCCACTGAGCAACATTACCCGTAAGCCCATCTGACGCAATTTCTCTAGAGTGGATTGGGCATCTGGTCTGAGGGGATCAAAAACAGCAATTAGCCCCGTTAAAGTTCCCCCAACTGCTACACAAACAACTGTTTTCCCATCTGTTGCCAAATTCTGTGCTAATTGTTGTGCAGTTTCGCTAATGGCAATTCCGTGCCAACTTAACCAGTCCCAGTTACCCAACAGCACAATTCTACCCTCTACCACAGCAGATACTCCTAGTCCCGGTTCCGTGTGAAAGTCCACAGCCTCTGGAATAGATAACTGTTGTCGCTGTGCTTCTTGCTGAATCGCTTTTGCTAGGGGGTGGTGAGTACCGCTTTCTACGGCTGCTGCTAGTTGTATTAGGGATTGGGCATTGTTATTCTTCTCCTGCCTCTCTGGTTCTTCCCCAGTCACCATTTCCTCAATTAACAGACAATCTGTGACGATGGGATTACCCGTGGTCAGAGTGCCAGTTTTATCAAAAACTACGATGTCTAACTGGTGTACTTTTTCTAAAACGTCGCCGCCTTTGATTAATAAACCTCGTTCTGCGCCCATAGCAGTCCCGACAAGAATGGCTGTTGGGGTAGCAAGTCCTAAAGCACAGGGACAAGCAACTACCATAACTGCGATCGCTAGTTTTAAGCTGATCAATAAGGGGGAGTGGGGAGCGGGGAGTGAGGAATGGTGAGCGTGGCTCATCATTTCCATGTCACCAGACATGGTGATATCAGTCCAGATGTGAGTGCCGAAAAAGTACCAAAAGACAAATGTTAATATTGATGCTGTTAGCACCCCGTAGGTAAAGTAACCAGCTACTGTATCTGCTAATTTCTGGACTGGGGCTTTCCGAGTTTGGGCGGTTTCTACTAAGGCAACAATTTGAGCTAGGGTTGTATCAGTTCCAGTCCGGGTTGTCTGAATAGCGATCGCGCCCGACTGGTTTAGTGTCCCTCCTGTCACCGGATCTCCCGGTTGCTTCATTACTGGCACGGCTTCCCCAGTCAACATCGATTCATCGACTGTTGTTTGACCAACCACCACTTCACCATCGACAGGGATTTTATCACCTGGCAGCACTTGTAACCATTCACCAACCCGCACCTGTTCAGCCGGAATCTCTACACTAGAAGATCCCACTCCGCCTTTCTCTGGGTTGGCAATCAATCGCGCTACCTGTGGCTGGAGTGCTAACAATTTCCTAAATGCGGCAGCAGCGCGACCTCTAGCTTGTTGTTCTAATGTCCTTCCTAAAAGAATAAAGCCCAGCATCATTACTGGTTCGTCAAAGAAGCACTCCCAACCCATTTGCGGAAACAGCAGCGCTACTAAACTAGCAATGTAGGCAGTCAGTGTTCCTAATCCCACTAGAGTGTTCATGTTAGGCGCATTTCGCTGCCAGCCCAGCCAGCCATCTATTAAAATCGAGCGACCGGGAATTAATAGCGCCACTGTCGCTAATCCACAGTGAAACCAGATGTTATTTAGCATTGGCAGCACTGAGCTACCAAGATTATTAAAATGTCCACTTCCCGACAATAACAGCAACATTGCAGCGATCGCCAACTGCCTTAGAGAAGACCGCATTTCTCGGCGTTGTCGTTCTGCTTGGTCTGGTAAGGTAGATACCTCGCCTGCTACTGTGCTACTAGCTTTTCGGGGTTGAGTCGGGAATCCAGCGGCTGTTAATTGCTGTGCTAGTGCATCTGCATCTACTGCACCAGTTTCTGACTCGACAACTGCTACCTCTGTGGCCAGGTTCACACAGGCACTCTTGACTCCTAGATGTTGGGTTAGCTGTCGCTCTACTGCATTCACACACCCAGCACACTTCATGCCCCCAACATCGAGAATAATTTTCTCTAGGATTGGGTCAGGTTCTGGGGCTGGCTTAGTTTTTGGGACAAGTTGCATGGCTTGTGTTTAGATTCGCTACAGAAATTCAACGCCTGACTAAAAGCGTCTCTAATTTGAGCGTAGGCGAAATATGGAACTACGACTGTATGTCAACCCTATTAAATTTCTTAATTTTTGAAAAGAAAAAACCCTCATCCCCCAGCCCCTTCTCCCAAATTTGGGAGAAGGGGAGCCGGAAAGAAGTCCCTCTCCCAAGATGGGAGAGGGACTTAGGGTGAGGGCAAAAACTACGGTTCTCAACATAGACGAGGTTTAAAATGTTTGAATGCGTGAATGCGTGAATTGATTCATCGTACTTTGTTGAAGGTCACTGACGGCTCCAGCGTAGATAAGTCACATAGATGATCGCTCCAACCTGCATTGGCATGAGGACAATCAGGCTTTTCCAAAAATTGTGAATTTCCAAATTAGACATGGCGCTGAAATAGCCAAAGCCCAACAACAACAAGAGTATCCAAATCAGCTGTTTACGTTTGATGGTTAGCATCAAGATATATAACTTCACATAAGAAGCCAAGTTTAAAATTAAAAAGTAAAATTTTACTTTTGCCTTATTCGGTAAAATATAAGTTTTTAGAACCAGCCCTGCTTATTCACAAAGTAAGTATTTACGAATCCTTCAGGGGACTTATTCAAGTAGATCATGCCTTCAATTAAACCGACAAGTTGCATAATTAACAAAGCAATACCGTAGGTGAAAGAACCCCCAACTACAGAAATCACCAACATGATAAACCCTTCTGGAGCGTATCCTAAAATAAATTTATGAACCCCAAATCCTCCAAGAATAATGCCACAGTAACCTGCTAGAAGTTGTTTGATCGGGTGACTGGGGTTGAGATTTGCCATATGTAAGTGTTACTCCTTGATAATTGAGGTATAAAAATAAAGTCTTTACTTGCTTAACAAATAGATTTTTAATTTTCTTCAGTATAAATAACCTCCAAGACGAATAAGCAAAATTAGCGTGCTTTTATTCCAGAAGGAACGCTAAGATATCTTTCTGCATAGCCTGAAAATCTGGCACTTCTGAGTTGTGATGGATTTGATAATTACAAACCCAGGTACAGCAGTTTTGCAGATTTTTAGGTAAGACATTAATCTTGAGAAAAATGAACCTCAATAATCAGCAAAAACTGCTATAGTACACCACTTTTTACAAGTCCATCAGTATTATTTCCGGATTTTTTTCTGATCGCTGCCAGCGGGCGGGAAACGCCATTGCACCAATGACAAGATCAGTTGCTGGCTAAAATCACCCGGATGAAAATAAATGCTAGTAAATTTTTCTTACTTATGGAGATAAAAGCAAATATTTTAGTTTTGAGCAACAGTACTAGTTTAGTATTAATTACTACCTAGAATGAACAGACTTAATAATGTACCACTATTCCAGAGGCTGTGGAGGAGCATAGGAGCAAGGAGGTTGCGCGATCGCGTGTAAACGACCCCTAAAACAATCCCCAATGCCGTGAGGGGAAGAATTTCTGACAAGCTAAGGTGAGCGATCGCAAACAACAAACCACTGATCAGAATCGCTCCCCACACGGGTAAGTAACGAGTTAGAGAAGGTAACAAAAAGCCGCGGAATAGGATTTCTTCAAAAAATGGAGCTGCGATCGCGGCTGTGGAGAAAAATATCCCAAGTGCTACACCATCTTGGCTTTCCAGCGCTAATTGTAACAGGGGATTACTACCACCCTGTCCTTGCCATAACTGTTGGTTGATTAAAGATACCACCACAACTATAGGTAAAGCCGTGCAATAGCCTCCCAGTCCCCACCAAAACCAGTTATCTTGAAAACGAAAGCGAAACCAGAATTCTGGTAAAGGAAAAAAGCGCTTGAGAGAAAAATACAGCACTAACAGCGCACCTGATGCTACCAATAAGTAACTAAACAAAACATAAAAAGCCTGAAATCGCACATCAGCGATGGGACGTGGGATGGGGAGTAGCGATAGGGCTACAGGCACAAAAATTTGCCCCATGAAGAAAAAGCCGACAACAAAAACCTGCAAAATTGTTTCACCATCCCAAGGCGTTGACCAAAGGACATCAGCATTTCGAGCTAGTAACGAGGCTTTTCCTTTTAACAAGCGTTGAGCAAATAAGAAAATCAGCAATATTAGACCAATTAAAGCTGCCAAAGTGGGAATAGTGCCAATAACGGCTAATTTCAACACCGCTTGAGTCGCAGATTTTTGTTGTGCAGCTTTAACTGTTGATAAAGCGTCTTCTCGTTGCTGGAGTTGGTATAGCTTAACCAAAGCATTCGAGCGAAACCAACCTTCTAAATTCTTTTGAATCCGTTCTTGAGAATTTTGAAGCAGACGGGGAGGATTGCTCCACATTCCACTCAATACAGAGGCGGTTTCCCCAAATTCTGGATTGATATTTGAGCGTTGTTGTAATTCGCTCCAAGTCTTGAGAGCTGTATCCGTTTGTCCTTGCTGTGCTTGTAAAATTCCCAGGCGCAAGTCCAATTCAGCCAGTAATTCTTGTAATTGCTTGAGGGACTGCTGTAACTGTTTCTGTCCCTGTTTAGAGATTTTAGTAGTGAGAGGAACGTCAGGTAGAGGTTTCAAAGGCGTGGGAGTTATTTCTGGTTGAGAGCCTAATTGTGCAAGTTTGTGGTTAACTGTGTCCAAATCAGCTTGAACTGATTGACGCGCCTCTTCATACTGCTTTGTGGAGCTTTCTAGAGGTTGATCGCCAAGTATCGCTTCCCGAATCGCCTGGAGATTGTCATTGTTGCTATCTTCTGATTGCCAAGCTTGGGCTTGTAGAGCAATATTGGTTTGGTACAGTTCCAGGCGACTTTGGAACTGAGGTTCTTGCCAACTACTGAATAAAGACAAAACTACCAATAGAACTGCTATCGGTGTCAGTATAAAAATTAAAATTGACCGCTTAAGTGTCATCTATCCCCCTTTAACTAACCAGTGGAGAGCGCGTCCCCCTTGGGAATTATCGCAATAAAAAGTCAGAGGTGGATAGATATCATCAATATTATAAGTTTGCTATGAATATGTGTAGGCGTAGCCCGTCCTAGACATCGCAACCCACCATGTTAAATTACAACCCATTGCACTGCTTACCCTCCGCCGAGGATCTGCCCGATTCTGACGATGAACCTGTGGATAATCAACTACAACATTTGATTCCTGGCTTGCTAGAAGCCATCTTAGCTTGGCTGTGGGTCAGCCGTATGGATTGGTTTTTTGGCGTTGATATGGGTATTTATTACGATCCTGAACTACCGCCGATTGTCCCCGATGGGTTTTTAAGCTTAGGAGTTGAGCGAGTTTTTGATGAGAACTTGCGCTTAAGTTATGTGTTGTGGGAAGAAAAGGTGATGCCAATTATGGCATTAGAAGTTGTTTCTCACAGACGGCGTGGGGAATACACCAGTAAAAAGAAACTTTATGCTGAGATGGAAATTTTATATTATGTTGTCTACAATCCTCAACGCCGGAGAAAACCACCTTTAGAAGTTTATCACTTTGTCAATGGGGAATATGTATTGCAGCCAGGAAATCTAGTTTGGTTATCAGAGATAGGTTTAGCAATTGGTTATGAGCGAGGAACCTATCAGGGAATTACGCGGGATTGGTTGTATTGGTATGACAAAGAAGGAGTCAGATATCTAACACCAGAAGAACGGGCTATTGCTGCCGAACAACGCGCCGACAGGTTAGCACAAGAATTGCGAAGGTTGGGGATAGATCCAGATTCTTTGAGTTGATTTTGTGGGGAGCGATCGCTTTAATTACACTTTTACTAATGACTTATTTTATTTTCAATAAATCTTAACAAACGATGAGAGCTTAATCAACTTTACCTACTTGAGCGCACAGCAATATCATTTTGAATTGCTTGTTCATCATTCTTCCTAAAAAAGGTTGCATTACCGACCCCATTATCCTATCTTTTTCCTCACCCAAGCGCGGAATGATTTGATCAAAGCAATTTCTCCCATACTTTTACTCTGCTCAATAAATCTGCTTATCTCACTCACTGAAACTACAGGAAAGGCAATACTAAACTTACACTCCACATATTGCCCCTCTATCAACTGATAAAATTTCAAATCCTGCCCATCATATCTCCAAAGTTCAGTTACACCCAACGCTGAATAAATCCCCAATTTGTTAACTGAACTACTGGTAATGTCAATTTCAATTGCTAAATCAGGCGGTGGTTCTGTTTCTAAACTTAGCCTTACCCTACCTCTAACTCTCGATTCAGTTTGTATATAGTAGCAAGCATCTGGTTCTATTCCCTGCTTTGATATTTTCCGCTTCAATGTTGTAGAACCAGCACTTTTAATTTCTACCCCCAATTCTTCAGCTAAAGCGAATATAAAACGGTCAAATTGAATTTTAGGATTTTCGTGTTCAAAGAGTGGGGTCATAATTTCTAAAACACCGCAGTCATAAGCAAACCGAGAACCTCTATCTTCACCCGTATCTTCTAGTAAGGCTTCAAAAGTTTCCCAACTAACTTTGTGTAGGACTGTTCTTTGTTCTGCAAGAGTTGACTTGGCAAGCATATTACAATAGTTTTTTCATCACAATAGTAGATAAAATCCCGATTATTTTACCTATGTTATTAATATAATAATCGTAATACTCGCCCAAGTCAATTTCAACTACTTGCCCAATGAGCTTTAAAAACTTCCAGGTACTTCCAGTGGCGACAGTTCCATAAATTTCTTGAATGTTATTATCCTCACGTTCATTCAACAATTTAGCTGCTAATATTTCTGCAACACACTTACCTAAGCATGCATTGATATTTTCTTTTTTAGCTTCTACAATTGTGACATCTGGTGCGTTAACTGACAATTCAGTTTATGTGGAAATTCAAAGTCTCTCTACTAAAAGGAGAGAGATTTACAGAGAGGTTTTCCAGATCCCGTGAAAAGCCAGGTGCGTTAAAAATTAATAGTTCTGGTGAAAAGCTAAGATTGAAGAAGAATTCAGCTATTCTGAATGGGCTAAACCATAGCTATCCGCTAACAGGAGCGGAGCCGGAGACCTTTCCGTTGCTCCGGTCAGAATCAATAAGGATAAAGTGCAATACGCTTGGGTTAAGCGTTTTTTTCTTCTCTCTGTGTACTCTGCGTCTGGAGTGGTACCCTGCGGT
>Ga0116226_10004396_pt1 | contig 12498 bp, 9 predicted proteins | sample S1TSphfallax_FD_89692 | JGI IMG/M metagenome (GOLD analysis project Ga0116226, IMG submission 89692) | Host-associated microbial communities from peat moss isolated from Minnesota, USA - S1T2_Fa - Sphagnum fallax MG | ecosystem: Host-associated > Plants > Peat moss > Unclassified | place: USA... | reverse complement strand
GGGGAGGAGAAGTTCGGCGGCTCGCTGGTGCGTTACGTCGACGGGCTCGGTCTCCTGAGCGATCGCATGAACGTCATCCACGCGGTTTGGGTGGACGAGCACGACATGGATCTCCTCGCCGCGTCGGGGGCCGTGGTCGCCCACAACCCGATCAGCAACCTGCGTCTGGGGAGCGGCGTGATGCCGTTTCGGGAACTCAAGGATCGCGGCATCCCGATCTGTCTCGGGTCGGACGAGGCCATCACCGATGATTCGATCAATATGTGGAACGTGGCCAAACTCACCGGTCTCGTCCACAACTTGAACGGCGGCGACTACGAGCGCTGGCCGAAGGCGGCCGAGATTCTGCAGTGTCTGATCCAGGGTGGCGCGCGCGCGCTGCGCCTGCCGAAACCCATCGGTCAGGTGGCGGTGGGGCATCAGGCCGACCTCATTCTGGTGGACTTGGATACGCTGCCGTTCACGCCTCTCAACGACCTGCAGCGTCAGTTGGTTTACTGCGAGGGGGGCACCTCGGTGCGGATGACCCTGGTGGCGGGCCGGGTCGTCTATGACAACGGAGCCGTCATCGGGGTCGACGAAAAGGCGCTGCGCGCCGAAGCGCGCGACATTGCCGCGCGGCGCGCGGTGGCCGATGCGTCGGAGGCGGACGGCGCCGCACGCTGGCTGCCCTACTACCGGGACATGTATATGAAGGCCGCCGGCCGGACCGTGGGGCTGCAACGCTGGATAGGGAATGCAACATGACAGGGAGTTCGACATGAGGAAGCCGTCGCCCGGCCACGGCCGCTATGCCCACTCCGCCATCACCGGTCGGCCGATATTTCACTGGCCGAATCGATCTCGGGTTGCCGTGTACTTCGCGCTGGGCATCGAGCATTACACCTTCGGCGAGGGCATGACCGAGAATCTCGTTTCCGGCATGCCACACCCGGACGTGCTCAATGCCTCCTGGCGCGACTATGGCAACCGGGTCGGCGCGTGGCGCATCCTGCAATATTTCCAGAGCCTCGGAATCCCCTTGAGCATTCTCTTGAACAGCGCCGTGTGTGAGCATGCACCGGATCTGATCGGCGCGGCACGCAGCGCCGGCTGCGAATTCATTGCCCACGGTTATTCCAACTCCGACACGTTGGCCGGCATGTCGGAGTCCGATGAGTCCGCCTATGTCACTGCGGTCGCCGCGCAGATGGCCGCCGCGATCGGCACGCGCCCGCAGGGCTGGGCCAGTCCATGGATCGCCGAAACGCTGTCGACGCCGGATATATTGAGCGAGCAGGGATATTCCTACGTGCTCGACTGGTGCATGGACGACCAGCCCGTATGGTTGAATACACGCGCCAAGCCGCTGCTGTCGGTACCCTATTCCCAGGAGATCAACGACAGCTCCACCATCATCGGACGCCAGGCGAGCGCCACCGACTTCGCCCAGATGATCATCGATCAGTTCGACGAGCTGCGTGCAACGCCCGGCGACGAACCCCTGGTCATGAGCGTGATCCTGCACTCGTTCATTTCGGGGCAGCCGTTCAGGCTGCGGGCGCTGCGCCGGGCGGTCGAGCATGTGGTACAGCATGCATCGGAGGTCTGGATCACGCAGCCGGGCACGCTGGCGACGCATTATGCCGGGTGTGTGCCGCCGGGGTGACGGCACGCCGCTGGGGACGATGGTCCGCCAGATCGAATAGCGGTATCTTCCCGAGCGGTTCGACGGGAACTCGAAGTGGCCTGGCGGTTTGAATGCGCATTGGGATCGTGGGGGCGGGAATGGCGGGACTCGCGTGCGCCGAAGGCCTGGCGCATGCGGGTCATGACGTGGTGCTCTGGGACAAGGGCCGTGCGCCGGGCGGCCGCATGTCGACACGACGCGTGCCGACTTCAGCCGGTGAAGCGCACTTCGATTTTGGGGCGCAATTCTTTACGGTCCGTGACCCGGCCTTTCTCGTGAGGGTGCATCGGTGGATCACCGCGGGTCTGGTTGCACCGTGGCCGCCGGCGGGGAGCGACGCCCATGTCGGCGTTCCCGCCATGAACGCACCGCTGCGGCAGATGGCGGCCGCACAGCGGGTTCACTGGTCGATGCGCGTGACGCGCATCGACCACCTCGCGGCCGGCTGGCGACTGCATACCGATGATGGTATCGCCGCTGTGGCGCGCAGCGTCGTCGATGGATCCGTCGTGGACGGCTTGGTCGTGGCGGTTCCCGCCGAGCAGGCGGCAACGTTGCTCGCTGCGGTCGCTCCAGATCTCGCCGCGCGCGCGGTGGCGACACCCAGCCTGCCGTGCTGGTCGGCGATGCTCGCCTTCTCTGCACCCGTCCCCGTGAGCCTGAATCATCTGAGGGGTGAAGGCATCATCGGCGTTGCGTCGCGCAACAGCTCCAAGACGGGCCGGACCGGGCCCGAGAGTTGGGTCGTGCACGCAAGCCCGGAATGGTCGACTCGACACTTGGAAGCTGACCCGCTCTGGATCACTGACACACTGCTTGGCACCCTTGCCGAGTTGCTCGGCACCCGGTTGCCGCCGGTGCTGAGCGCGTCCAGCCATCGATGGCGCTTTGCGCGCTCCGGCAGCGACGGCTCAGGTTCGATGTGGGACAGGGAACGGCGACTCGGTGTCTGCGGCGATTGGCTGCTTGGTCCGCGGATCGAAGCGGCCTGGATGTCGGGAACGGCGCTCGCGGCGCGGATCGCGGAGTCGGTGTCATGATTCAGGTGGTTTGGTTCAAGCGCGACCTGCGAACGGTGGATCATTGGCCATTGGCAGAGGCGGCCGCCGCGGGACCGGTCCTGCCGCTATACGTGGTGGAACCGGACTACTGGCGGCTACCCGACACCTCGTGGCGCCACTGGATTTGCCTGCGCTCCGCCCTGGTCGAGCTGTCGGAACGCTTGGGCGTACTCGGGGCGCCGCTCATCGTCAGGAGCGGCACGGTCACGGATGTCCTGGCGCGGATTCACTCGGCCGTGGGGATTGCGAGACTGCTGGCGCACGAGGAGACCGGAAATCTCTGGACTTACCGTCGCGACATCGCCGTTCGTGCCTTCTGCCGCGGTCACGGCATCGCGTTCCGTGAATATAGCCAAACCGGCGTGATCCGCGGAGTCGACAAAGTCCGCGGGACCCGCCCACGGGACCGATGGGCCGCGCACTTCACGCGCTTCATCGAGGCTACAACCGCTCAGGAGCCGGCCCGCGTCACACCGGTTTCCACGGCAAAGATCGCCGACATGCCGAGTGCGGAGTCTCTCGGGTTGCGGAACGATGGCTGCGAAGTTCCCCAACCCGGCACTCGCAAGGTGGCATTCGCACTTCTCGACAGCTTCCTTCAAGGGCGCGGCGCGGATTATCGCCGCGGCATGTCGAGCCCGTTGAGTGCAGCGACCTGCTGTTCCAGATTGTCGGTGGCGCTCACAACCGGTGCGGTGTCGGTGCGCGAAATCCTCAACCTGCTCCATGCCGCACGCCGGGAGCTCGTCACCTTGCCGCCGCAGGATCGCGGGGTGCCGGTTACCGCGATCGACAGCCTGGTTTCACGCCTGCACTGGCGCAGTCATTTCATGCAGAAACTCGAAAGCGAACCGGAACTGGAAATGCGTTCTTTTCATCCCCTGCACCAGGCGGCGCGCACGACCACGGCGCATGACGATCCTGCACTCGAGGCGTGGACAGCCGGCTCGACCGGCATCCCGTTCATCGATGCGTGCATGCGCAGCCTCCGCGCCACCGGGTGGTTGAACTTTCGCATGCGCGCCATGGTGCAGTCCTTCGCCACGTACCACCTCGGGTTGGATTGGCGCAGCAGCGGTGAAAAGCTTGCGCAACTGTTCTGCGACTACGAACCCGGCATCCACTGGCCCCAAATTCAGATGCAGGCGGGCCAGACCGGTATCAACACGCCGCGCATATACAATCCGGTCAAGCAGGGGCTCGATCAGGACCCGGAGGGTCTCTTTACGCGGCGTTGGATTCCCGAACTCACTGCGGTGCCTCTACATCTCCTGCAGACACCGTGGCGGGCGAACGTGGCCGATACACGCGGTTATGCGCAGCCACTCGTCGATCACATCGCGGCGGCACGCGCCGCGAAGGCCCGGCTCACGGCCCTGCGCCAGACCGCCGGTTATCGCGTAGCGGCGCTGGATGTGTTCCAGAGACACGGCAGCCGCAAACGCCGTATCGATGAGGATCATTCCCGCCGCGGGCGGACACGACGCGCGCGGGCGACCGACGATGGTATGCAGTTGAGCCTGTTGCCCGCTGAAAAGTGACGTCGGATTAGTCCTGCAACGAATCGCGCGCTCGCGGCCTGCAAGGCATCGCGTACACGGTGGATGCTGGCAGGCATGAACAATTTCACGCCGCGCACATCGGACCCCTCCCCCGCAGCCACGCTGTCCCCGGCCGCCGCGGCCACCATTGCGTCTTGCGCGTTTACGATTCCGCTGGCGCTCAGCGCCTCGAGCAGCCCGGCGCCGAACCATCCGCGGACCATGACGTGGTATCTGTCACTGCGTGAGCCCGCATTCAAACCGCCGGACTGGGTGTTCCCCGTGGCATGGACTGGAATCGAGGCGGCCCTGGCCACGGCCGCGTATCGTCTGCTGCGCGCGGCGCCGAGCGCGCAGCGATCGAAGGCTCTCGCGCTGCTCGGATGGAACGTATTCATGATCGGCGGCTGGAGCCGCTTGTTCTTCAAGCGCCATGATCTTGGCGTCAGTACCGCGGTCGCCGCGACCATGGTCGCCAGCAGCGTCGCATTCGTGAATGCGGCGAAGCCGGTGGATCGTACAGCCTCCCGGGCGGGATTGCCCCTGGTGGGCTGGCTGGGGTTTGCGACCGTGTTGACGGGCACGATCTGGGCCTTGAATTCCGGCCGCGGCCGGCGCTAAACGCGAATCACCCGCGTCAGATCCGGCTGTAATGCCAGCCCAACATGCGGCCGTCGCGATACGGCATCACCCCATGAAATGGACGCGGGTCGCCATCGAATACGAGCGGCAGGAAATTGAGGTCGCCATCCCAGAGACGCAAGGTTCGGATCTTGTCGATGGCGATCCATTCGAGAGTGCCTTCGTGGTTCCCCTCGAGCGGCGTCCCACTGAATTGTGTCACCAGGAATAGAAACACGAACCAAGCCTCACCGTGCGCGCCAAATCCCGGCCAGTTCATCGTGCCGCGCAAGCTCAACTCGAGACATTCGATGCCCGCCTCCTCTCGAATTTCACGACGCATGCCCGCCACCACGTCCTCGTTCGCTTCCAGCTTACCGCCGAGGCCGTTGTACTTGCCGACATGGTGATCGTCCTTCCGGACATTGCGATGAATCATCAGGACGCGCCGCCGGTCCTCGGACAGCACATAGCCGAGGGTGGCCAGGATCGGTGTATACGGCATTACGTTCTCCGCTTGCCCACGCGGTATAATCACGGACTTTTGTACGAGGATATCATGGCAAAGTCACGGCAGAAGAAGCGGGTTGCGCGGGCTTGGACGAAGGACGATGTCAAGACGCTTCGCAGCATCGCGAAAGATCGGCTCTCGGGCAGAGAGGCCGCCAAACGATTGCGCCGTACGCCGGGCGCGGTCGCGCAGAAAGCGATGATGCTGGGGATCCGCTTCCGCTCGATCAACCGCAAGCGACGCAAGGTGGCTTAGCCAGGCTGTTGCGAACCTTCTTTATCACAGGGAATGCCTCCGAATGACCGCGCTGACCGAGACCGATATTTATCGCGACGCATCGCCGCGCGGGGCGTTCACGGAGATCCCGGTCATCGATGTGTCGCCGCTGTCCGGTACCGACCAGAACGCCATGACGGCATTGGCGGAGGAAATCCGTCTGGCCTGTTCCCGCGTCGGCTTTTTCTATATCAGGAATCATGGCATCGAACACGATGTGATCGATCGCGCCTACACTGCGGCGAAACGATTCTTTGCACTGCCGGAGTCGGAAAAACTGGCGTGTCACATCTCGAAGTCCGTGGCCCATCGCGGCTTCGTGCCGCTGTACGAGGAAAGTTTCTACGAGACCCTCGGCGCCACCACGGCGAATCGCGACCATAAGGAATGTTTTCAGATCGGCGTCGATCTCGCGCCGGATCATCCGGATTTCGTGCCCGGCCTCCCGTTGCTCGGTCAGAACCTGTGGCCGGATATCGCGGGATTCAAGCGCGACGTGAGCGCGTATTTCGACTCGCTACGGGAGCTGTCGCGGCGCTTGTATGGCGCCTTCGCGCTGGCGTTGTTTCTGCCCCGCGATTACTTCGATGCGATGCTGACCCGGCCACCCTCCGTGCTGCGGTTGTCTCATTACATCGAGAATGATTTTCCCGCGGACGAGGCCAATTGGGGAATCAGCGCCCATACCGACTACGAGGTGTTCACGATATTGCATACCGATGGGCCGGGATTACAGGCGCTGAATGCCGGCAAACAATGGGTCGACGTACCTCCGCTCGATGGGACGTTCATCATCAACATCGGTGACATGCTCGAACTCCTCAGCAACGGTGCCTTCGTGGCAACCTCCCATCGCGTGCTCAATATCGGGAAAGAGCGGTACTCCTTTCCCATGTTCTGTACGTTGGATTACGAGACGGTCGTCGCACCATTGGCGCAATGGGTGACCGCAAAGCACCCGCCGGCGTTCCGACCGATGCGTTCCGGCGCCCATCTGCTCTCATCCATCATCCGAGCCTACGGTTATATGCGCAAACGCTGGCATGCGGGCGAGGTGTCGATGCCGGAGGACGCGGACGTCGATACGTATTTCGGGCGCGCCAAGAAACTCAACCAGGCTTGAACGACGTGTTTGCACCCCCCTGCTCCGCTTCAAATCTCGCCGAAGCCCTGACCGGTGGCGCTGTCGGCGGCATGCCGTAACATGGAATCCGCCAGATCCAACTCGCGTTCGATGCGTCGGCGCGCCTCGTCGGTGAGTTTTCCGGCCGCGAATTGCCGGGCGATACTGGCGCGTTCGGCGGCCACCAACCGCCGCTGAATGGCCGCCGAGTCGGCCGCCGGCGCACCGTCGAACGCCAGGTCGGCCGTCTGCACGAAATCGAGGCGGCGATTCTCATGCAGCCGCCGCAGGTTGACGACCGAGCGGCTCACCGCGCCGCTCGCCTCGAGCTCCTTCAACAGGTCGAGTGCAGCGTCGATGGCCTCGACACGCGCGCTCACTTCGCCGCGCTTGGCCGCCTCCGCCTCGAGGCGACCCACAGCATCGAGCTTGAGAAATTTGATGAGCCTGGGCAGCGCCCCACCCAGACCGATGAGCGATACGAGGATGACGACGAAGGTCACGAACAGGATGAGATCCCGATCCGGGAAGGGTTCGATGCCGGCCATTTTCGGTATGGACAGCGCGGCCACCAGCGACACGCCGCCGCGGATTCCCGTGAAGCCCACCAGGAAGGTTTCCTGCCAGGTGGGCCTTTCGCGCGCTGCCGGGCGTCGGCGCCCGATCGGCGGCAGGTACGACGCCGGAAACACCCACACGAAGCGCACGATGATCACCACCAACACGGTCATGGCTGCGGCACCGATCATGCGCGACCATTCCCCCGCATCGGGCCGCTCCATCACGTCGCGGAATTGAAGCCCCGTCAGAAAGAAGACGATGCCCTCCACCAGATACACTGCGAGCCCCCAGACGAAAAACCCCTGTAAGCGGGTCGCGGCAGATATCAACCGCGGACCGTTCCAACTGGTGTAAAGCCCCGCCGTGACCGCGGCGAGCACACCCGAGCCGCCGAGAAAATGCGGCGGCCAGAACGCCGCAAAGGGAGTGAGCAGCGACAGGATCATCTCCACCTCGGGATCCCGGGTCCACGCACGCAGATACAGGCCGCCTGCGCCGACGGTGAGGCCCCATGCAATCTCCCCCACAACGACCGCGGTGAACGTTCCCACCGCGTGTAGGATCGAGACGTTACCGGTGAGCACCGCGCCCACGGCGAAGCTGAACAAGATGAGCGCCGTGGCGTCGTTGACCAAGCCTTCCCCCTCGAGCACCGTCAGTACGCGCTTGGGAACTGCGAGCCGTCGCGCTATGGCCATGGGTGCGACCGCATCCGGCGGAGAGACCACCGCGCCGAGGACGAAGCCGACGGCCCAGGGTAGGTGCAGCAGCCAATGAGTGGCCGCTGCGACGGCCGACGCAGTGAAGAGCACGCAACCGACCGCCAACAACATGATCGGACGCAGATGGCGCCTGAAGCCGCGCCAACTCATGCCCACCCCCGAGGTATAGAGCAGCGGCGGCAGCAGCCCCAGAAGCACGAGATCCGGACGCAGGCTCAGGTGGGAGAAACCGGGAGCGAAGGCCACCGCCGCACCCACGAGCACCAGCAGGATGGACTGCGGTATGCGCAGGCGACGCGCCCCCAAACTGGTCAGCGCGGTGAGCGCCACGATCAGGAAGCCGATGAGCAGGATGCGGCCTTCAGCCATGGCCGCCATTGTGCATCAGCTCCGCCCCCGGCACGCTCCACATCCATGAAATAATACGCCATGCTTCGCATTCAATTCTCGAACCGCATCGAATCACTCGGCGATGCCCTGGTCACCGCCATCGGGAACATGCCGCCATCGCCGTTCACGGCGCAGCAGATCGTCGTGCCCAGCACCGCGCTGCGCCGGTACCTGACGCTGGCCATCGCCGCACGCCATGGCATCTGCGCCAACGTCGAGTGCGTCTATCTCGCGCAATGGCTCTGGACCCAGATCGCCAAGGTGGTGCGCACGGTCGCCGACGAATCGCCGTTTGCGGCGAGCGCGCTGACGTGGCGTGTCTACCAGATCCTGCGCGCGTCGACGTGGGATGAACACCCGCGACTGAGGAACTATCTGAAGGATCCGACCGACGTGATGCGGTTCGAGCTGGCGGCCGACATTGCGGCGCTGTTCGAACAGTACATCACCTATCGCCAGGATTGGATGAATGCGTGGGTGCGCAAGGCCGTCATCCCGATGCCCCGGGCCTCCGCTGCACACGTCGACGATCAAGCGTGGCAGTCGGAACTCTGGCGGCGCATCAGCTCTGAATTGAGTGCGGTACCCGAACATCCGGCGAGTCTTTTCCTCCGTCGCCTCGAACTCGCGGAGGCAGAAGGTATCGATGCCCTCGGTCTTCCAGACACCGTGCATGTCTTCTGTCTGCCGGACATGCCGCCTCTCTATCTCGAGGTGCTGAATGGGCTTGCACGCTGGGTGGATGTGACGCTCTACGTTCTCAATCCCTGCCGTGAATACTGGTTCGACATCGTCGACCCGAAGCGGTTGCGGGCGTTGACGCTGCGCGGCGCGGCCGCCCACCACGACACCGGCAACCGCCTGCTCGCGTCGTGGGGCAAGCAGACCCGCGCCTACATCGAACTGCTGCTCGACAGGTCCCGGGATGCGCCGCTGGAGGATGAGGATTTCGATGACGGTTTCCCTGGCACGACCCTCGGGGCATTGCAGCACTCCGTCTTCACTCTGACCGAACTCACGCCCGCGAGCCTCGACCAGGACCCTCAGGATCGCAGCATCGAGGTCCACGTCTGTCATTCCCTCACCCGGCAGTTGGAGGTGCTCCAGGACCAGCTCCTGGCGCTGTTCGCGGGCTCGTCGCCTCCCTCACCCGACGAGATTCTGATCGTTTTTCCGGACCTCGAAGCCGCCGCCCCCCTGATCGAGGCGGTATTCGGCAACGTGCCGGACGAACGCCGCCTGCCCTTTGCAATCACCGGCCGCGGGCGCAGCACGGTCAATGCGACGGCGCGCGCGATGTTGGCGCTGCTCGCCATTCTGCCGTCGCGCTTTCCCGCGAGTGCGCTGGTCGAACTGCTGCAGCAGCCGCTCATCGGCCGCCGCTTCGGAATCGGTGCGGAGGAAGTCGGGGTCATCGAGGACTGGCTCCATGCCGGCGGGATCCGCTGGGGTCTCGATGCCGCACATCGCCGGGAACTCGATGTCCCCGGCGACGACCGCTTCACCATCAGTGACGGGCTCGCCCGGCTTTTCCTGGGGTATGCGCTGCCGCAGCGCGTCTCCGTACCCACCTTCGGGCGCATTCCGGCGGGCAACGCGGAAGGCTCCCAGGCGGAAGTCCTGGGTTCGTTCGCTGAGTTCGTCAGCCAGTTGTCCGCACTGCGCGACACGCTGCACGCGCCCCGCGAGGCCGACGCCTGGCTCGAGACCTTGCTCGCCGTCCTCGACTCATTCCTCGCACCCACCGCCGAGCACCTCGAGGAAGTCGCGGAGGTGCGCGGCACTCTGCGTGAAATGCACGGCAACATGCGCCGTGGCGGACTGACCACCGCCGTGCCGCTCGCGGTGATCCGCAGCGGCCTCGAAGGCCTGTTCGACGATGCCGCCCGCGGCGGCGTGCCCACCGGGTCCATCACCTTCTCCTCGATGTCGAGCCTGCGCAATCTTCCGTTTCGCTTCATCGGCATCCTGGGGTTGGACGACGGCGCCTTTCCGTCGTCGGTGCGGCCGCGAGAGTTCGATTTAATGGCGGCGCAGCCGCGTGTCGGCGACCGGCAGCGTCGTCTCGACGATCGCAACCTGTTTCTGGACCTGCTGCTCGCCGCGCGTGAGCGTCTGTACCTGAGCTACCCCGGCCGGAGCATCCGCGACGACAGTCAACGTCCGCCCTCGGTGGTGGTCGCCGAACTTCTCGACACGCTGCTGCCGGCGCTCGCGCGCGGGCCCGGCGATGCGGAGGCTGTGGCGCAGGCGCGGCGACAACTCGTCATCGAGCATCCGCTGCAGGCCTTCGCGCAGGTTTATTTTAGCGACGTCGATCCGCGGCGGCGCAGCTACAACCGCGAACTGTGCGAAGCGCTGCGCCATACGTTGACGGACCCTGATGCCGTCCGTCACGCAGCGGACGCTCGTAACGCCGCCGGCGTCGACGCCAACGACACCGGCAGGCCCAGGGACGACGATGATGACGAAGAGGATGAGACGTCCGGCCGGACAGCCGCGTCGTTCTTCTCCGCGCCGCTCTCCGCTCCCGGACCCGAATGGCGGTGCGTGTCGCTCGATCAGCTGCTGTGGTTTTTCCGCAATCCGTGCAAATTCCTGTTGACTCGACGCCTCAAGGTGTCGCTTTACCGCGAAGCCGACAGTGTGGCCGACGAAGAACCCTTCCTGGCGGACCATCGGGCGCGACAGGCGTTGGCCGAACGTTTGCTGCCGCAGACGATTGCGGGACTCGACGCGGAGGACCTCGGGCGCCTGGCGCAGGCCGGCATCGAATATCCGCCCGGCAACTTGGGCTCGGTGGCGCTCGCCGACGAGATGCGGTCGCTGCAACGCTTCGCCACCGAAGTTCGAGAGGCCATGGCGCCGCCGCGCCTGCCGCCGCTGGCCGTCGATCTGTCATTCATGCTGGACGGGGACCGGTGGCAACTGACGACGTTGCTGACCGAACGACGCGACACAGGACTTGTCCTGCACCGCTACGATGACACGCGCGCAGTCGATTACCTCGCGGGATGGCTGACGCACCTCGCAGCCGCCGCAGCCTCGCCCACCCCCATCGACACCCGCTGGATCTCGCGCGATGCAAGCTTCCGCTTCACCGACTGTCGCGACGCGCCGGCCATTCTCGAGCAACTGCTGAGGCTCTACCGGCAGGGTCTGTGCGAACCGCTGCATTTCTTTCCCAGGTCCGCGTGGGAATACGTCAAACACGACCACGATCTCGCCAAGGCGCGCGCGACGTGGCACAAGAGCTTCGGCGACGCCCGCGGTGAGGATACCCATGAGGCCTATCGGCTCGCGCTGCGCGGCATCGCCGACCCCCTGGACGCCGCGTTTCAGGCCTGCGCCGCTACCGTCTTCGGCACCGCCCGCGCGTATCTCGACGACGCCCGGCCATGAACGCCATGGCCCGCATAGCCGAACCTCTCGACGTTTTCACCTGCCCGCTCGCGGGCGTGAATCTGATCGAGGCCTCCGCCGGCACCGGTAAGACGTGGACCATCTGCGGTCTGTATCTGCGCCTGCTGCTCGAGCGCGGTTTCAACGTGCAGGAGATCCTGGTGGTAACGTTCACCAATGCCGCCACCGCGGAACTGCGCGAGCGCATCCGCGCGCGGATTCTCGAGCTGCGGCAGTTTCTGGATGGACCGCCGGCGGGGGCGCCCGACCCCTTCATCGTCCGGTTGGCCGGCGATCTGCTGGCGCAGACAGCGCCGAACCGGGAGATCCTTGGCGCGCGCCTGGAACTCGCGCTGCACTCATTCGACGAAGCGGCCATCTTCACCATCCACGGCTTTTGCCAGCGCGCACTTGCCGACAATCCCTTCGCCGCCGGTCTCCCCATGCGCACCGAGCTCGTGGAAAGCGATCGCGAGCTGTTGATGGAAGTAGTGCAAGACTTCTGGCGCCGCCATGTCGCGCACGAATCTGTCACCCCGGAGTTCGCCCGCCATCTCAAAGAGAAGGGCGACTCCCCGGAGAAGTACGCCAAGCTCCTCGATCGCCAGCTGGCAAAACCCT
>Ga0116226_10004395_pt1 | contig 12500 bp, 11 predicted proteins | sample S1TSphfallax_FD_89692 | JGI IMG/M metagenome (GOLD analysis project Ga0116226, IMG submission 89692) | Host-associated microbial communities from peat moss isolated from Minnesota, USA - S1T2_Fa - Sphagnum fallax MG | ecosystem: Host-associated > Plants > Peat moss > Unclassified | place: USA... | reverse complement strand
TGCCATGGAGGGTTGGACCATCAACGGCCGCTCCTATCCCGACGCCCACGTCGCACCGCTCATCCAGGGTCGCCGCTACCGCCTGCAATTCATCAATCAGAGCGCCGATGACCATCCATTGCATTTGCACCGGCACAGCTTCGAGCTCAAGGTGTTGGGTGCGCCGCTCGATGGTTCGGCGAGTCCGCAGCCCACGGAACTACGCGGCATCATCAAGGACGTGATCTTGGTCGATGCGCACACGCGGGCCGAAGTTGAGTTTACGGCGAACAATCCGGGGGCCACGCTCTTCCACTGTCACCAGCAAAATCACATGGACATGGGCTTCATGATGCTCCTCTCTTATGCGTGAGCGGCTGATCCATGGGTGGCGTCCGTGGCCCGCGATGATTCTCGCGCTGCTCTGCACCACGCGGATCGCACACGCGCAAACAAATTACGAGATCCAGGTCTACGGCGCCGAGACCGTGCCTCCCGAGACGTTGATGGCCGAGTTGCACTCGAATTTTACGGTCGAGGGCGAAAAACTCTCCGTCGATGGGCAGTACCCCACCCTGCATCAGGAGCACGAAACGGTCGAGCTTACCGAAGGACTCAATGACTGGTCGGAGGTCGGTTTCTATATCTTCACCTCGGAACAGGACGGACACGGAGTGCAATGGGTGGGTGACCACATCCGGCCACGTGTTCGAGTCCCGGACTCCTGGGGATGGCCCGTGGGCGTGAGCCTGTCCACCGAGATCGGCTTCCAGCGCTCGGCCTACTCGACCGACACATGGACCTGGGAAATCCGTCCGATCATCGACAAAAGCTTCGGTCGCTGGTATTTCGCGGTCAACCCGGCGCTCGAACGAACGTTGCACGGCCCGGACGTCAATCAGGGTTTGGGCTTTGCGCCCAGCGCGAAGGTCAGTTACGACTTCACCAAGGTGGTGAGTGCCGGTATCGAGTGGTATGCAGACTACGGCGCGATCGGCAACATCTCTCCCATCCATGAACAGCAGCAACAGGTGTTCGTGGTCACGGACTTGAACGTGTCGCCATTATGGGAGATCAATCTCGGCGTCGGCATCGGCGCCACCGGCTCCACCGACCACCTTATCGTCAAGGCGATCCTTGGCCGTCGCTTTGACTGGGGACGGCACTCCGCGGTCGACTAGACCGGGCTGGTATGCCGATCCATCATACCGTGGCGTTTTGATAGGCGCCGCCGGGCGGCACGATTGCGCATAGGTAGCCGCACACCTCGCGTGGGATTCCCTTGGGAAAGCGCTCCTTGAGTTCGGATAAGAGAAAGAATGAGCCGAGCCTTTCAGCGAGAAATCCGACGGCCCGCACTTGGAAATTATCGTATGTTCGGAGACGTGGAGCGCAGCGAGTCACGAATTCCCGACCCAGACGCTCCAGTTTTTCGAGCATGGGACGAACCCAGGCGGTCGGGTAGACGCCAAGTTCGCAGCCTCCGGGTATGAAGAATTTCTCTTGTGCAAACGCCTGCGCCTCGTCGAGGCTCAGTATCTCCATTTCCACGGCCATGGATACGTACTCGAAAATATCGATGCCGAGATGCGTCTCGATGTAGTGCTCGATGACGCCGTTGGGGAACTTGAGCGGAAACGCTATCAGAAACTCGAAACCCGGGCGGGGTTCGATCTCCTCCCGGGCAATCGCTTTTGCCTCGGCCGTGGTGACTTCGTGATAGAAATCGAGAACCGGCGATGGCTCTCCTATCTGGGTTCGGACGATGATTTTTCGGTGTGAAAACACGCCTGTCAGGGGGGTGGGGCCGGCAGCGTCCATGGCCAGGGGAATGACGTAGTTGCCCGCGGCGCCGTATGAATAGGGCCGCATCCGATCCCAAAAGGCATCCAGCGCCGAGATGTGCGCGCCGCGTTGGGGGTGATAGTCGCCTATCCCGATGATGTAGTCCGCAAGATGATCCGGCACCAGCGGCGTTTCATGAGTCACGCAATAAGTTCGTTGTGCAGCCAAACGCTTCTCCTCCATCCAAGTTTCAGACTACCGCATTGAAGCCAAGAATTGTGCGCCCCCGAAAGATCGCTCCGCCTTGAGACTTGTGCACGGCGCCGCATGACATAACATGCTACGTTTCCGGCGATGTTCGAGCGGAAAACCATGAACGCGGATGGCGGCCAAACCCTCGCACCGCTCGACCGTCTCGCGATCGGTTATCTGACCTTGCCGCTGTTCATCTTTTTGATCGGCTGGTTCGATTGGTGGGCCGCGAGCATCTTGGTGGCTTGTTCTGTCTATGCGCTCCGGCCGCTTTACATGAACTGGACTGCGTCCGCTCGAGCGACGGTCACTGCGCAGCAGCTGGTGATCGCGGTGCTCATCGGTTGTGCGTGGTCGGCGCTGGGCGGCACTGCTCATCTGTTCTTCGCAAATGTCGACTGGCATTTTCGCGATGCCGTGCTTCACGATTTGGTGGTCTCCCCCTGGCCGGTCGGTTATGGTTTGCTCGACGGTCGGGAGACCCTGTTGCGAGCCCCTCTCGGCTACTACCTGACCGCCGCTCTGATCGGGAAGGTCACCAGTCTGCCGCTCGCCTATGTTGCCTTGTTGGCGTGGACCGCGATCGGCGCGGTGTTGTTTCTGCTGCAGATCATGTCGCTCGTTGCGAACAAACCCGGCGCGCAATTGCTCGCCGCGGCCGTGGTCGTGTTGTTCAGTGGCGCCGACATTGTCGGCGCGCTGCTGAACGAAGGCCCTCGATTTCGGGCCATGTGGGATGTTCCCATGCATCTGGAGTGGTGGGCGGGATCGTATCAATACTCGTCCATGACCACTCAATTGTTTTGGGTGCCCAACCACGCCCTCGGCGGCTGGTTGATCATCGGCTTGCTGTATCGTTGCGGCTTGGCCAGCGATCTGGAAATGCTGCTGCCGTTTTTGCTGGCTGCGGCGGCTCTCTGGTCGCCGCTGTCCGCGCTGGGTCTCGTGCCATTCGTCGTGTGGCGGGCGGCGGAATATTTCTTCAAGGGCGATTCGATCAAGTGGCTGCATCCGAAGAACTGGCTGCCGGCACTGGTGGTCGGCGTTGCGGTCTGCGCTTACTTGACGATTGCCGCTGGCGCCGTCCCGAAGGGTTCGAGCTTGGCGGGGTGGGCCTCGGACGACGCCATCATGTCGCTGCTGCGGCAAACGCAGTTCTTTGTCTGGGAAGCGGGGTTGATCGGCCTGGCGACCGCGCTGATCCGGCCCTCGATCGAGCTTTTCATTGCGTTGGCGGTGCTTGCCGTTCTGCCCGCCGTGTACTTAGGTCCGAATAACGACCTGGTCATGCGGGCATCCATTCCCGCGCTGACCGTGCTTGCGATCAGCGCGTTCAAGGCTCTGCTCGACGCGACGCCACAACCCAAGGTAGTGCGCAAGAAAGCCTTCCTCGCAGTGGTGTTGCTCGTGGGCGCCATGACACCGATTTCTGAGATATCCCGGGCCATCATTTTCCCGGTCTGGCCGATCAATTACGCCGCCACGCTCATTGGCGCCAACTGCGGTGGATTTCCGGCCCATTACGTCGCCGAACTCGGCGGCCAGTACATCATGCAAGTCCTGCGACCGCCGAGTCGACTCGCGCCGGGGCCGTTGGGACGCGAATCCTGCACCAACCCCGCCAGCGAAATCACCTATCGGCGCTATCCACCCTAGGTGGATTCCGTGACCCCACTTCGAGACATGTGCACGGCGCCGCACGACATATTCTGATAGTTTTCCGGCAATGTTCACACCCGCAGAATCCGAAGATGACGCCCTGCACGCCGCCAACGCCGATATGCCAACACCCGGCGCGGTAATCATCCCGCGCGGCGGGCATCGAAGCCAGGCATTGGTGGCGCTCAGCGCCCCCGATGCCGATGGCTTCCTCCGCTTCGCCCCCTTGGTCAGCAACCAGGCGCCGGGAATCGGGCTTTGCCTGGAAGCCGCTGACTTCGTCGGCGAAGCGCTGTCCGGATGGGTCAGGCTCGACCGGACGGGTTGGCAATACTTCGACTCCTGCGAGGTCATCGGCGCGGTCAAGCCGGCCGCGTTGGCGCGTGTTCATCGCATGTTGTGTGCCGAGGAGGCACGCAGCTACTCGGGCATCGCCCATCGACCCATGCCGTTTCTGCCGGGCAAAACGCCAGTGCCTCCCTCGGGCAAGGTGATCGGTGCCCGCGAACTCGAACTCATGGTCGAAGCATCGCTCGATGGCTGGTTGACCACGGGCCGTTTCAACGACGCCTTCGAACGCAAGCTGGGTGAATACCTGGGGCGGCGGTTCGTCAGGACCACCAATTCAGGGTCATCCGCGAATTTGCTGGCGATGACGGCGCTCACGTCTCACTTGCTCGGCGAGCGCGCCCTGAAACCCGGCGACGAGGTAATCACGGTCGCCGCGGGCTTTCCCACCACGGTCAATCCGACTCTGCAGAACGGTCTCGTGCCGGTATTTGTGGACGTGAGTCTGCCGACGTACAACATCGCCGCCGAACTCATCGAAGCGGCGGTTTCGACGCGCACGCGTGCAATCATGATCGCGCACACGCTCGGCAATCCGTTCGATCTCGATGCGGTGATGGAAGTCGCACGCCGGCATGATCTGTGGGTGATCGAGGACTGCTGCGATGCGCTCGGGGCGACGTATCGGGAACGCAAGGTTGGAACGTTCGGACACTTAGGCACGTTGAGCTTCTACCCGGCGCATCACATCACGATGGGTGAGGGTGGCGCCGTGTTCACCGATGACAATGATTTGCGCCGCGCCATCGAATCGATCCGCGATTGGGGTCGTGACTGCTACTGCGCGCCCGGGAAGGACAATACCTGCGGCAAGCGTTTCAAATGGCAGCTCGGCGGGATGCCTGCGGGGTACGACCACAAGTACACGTACTCACACTTGGGATACAACCTGAAAATCACCGACATGCAGGCGGCACTCGGGCTCGCGCAACTGGATCGATTGGAAGGCTTCATCGACGCGCGAAAACGCAACTTCCAGCATCTGTCACGTCGTCTGGCCGGCCTCGATGACCGGTTGGTGCTCCCTGAAGCGACGCCGCACAGCGATCCTTCCTGGTTTGGATTTCCCATGACATTGCGGCCCGAGGTCAGGCAGACGCGCGAGCACGTGACGGGGATCCTCGACCGCCGCAAGATCGGGACGCGGCTCTTGTTCGCCGGTAATTTGACCCGGCAGCCTTATTTCAGCGGGCGTCCCCACCGCGTGAGCGGTACGCTCGCGAACACCGACATCGTCATGTCGCGCACGTTTTGGATCGGTGTCTACCCGGGATTGACCGTCGAGATGCTCGACTATGCGGCGGACACCTTGATCGACATCATGAACGCGGTTCCATGAGTTCGACGGCGCGCTCATTGCGGTCGCGCTCTGGTTTGGACGATCGGGAGCTGCGTCAGCTGATTCTCGGCAACGAAGCGTTGTTCGAGTCATTCAAGGCGGCCTCACTATTGCTGACCGGAGCGACCGGCTGGTTCGGGGTGTGGCTGCTCGACGTGCTGTGTACCGCCGACGCGGTACTCGATCTTGGCCTGCGCATCACGGCCGTGTCGCGCAATCCAGCGGCGTTTCTGGATCGATACCCTGGGTTCTCTGAGTGTTCGCGCATCACCTGGGTAACGGCGGACGTGCGCTGGTTCGAGCTCGGCGGCCATGATTTTTCGTACATCATTCATGCAGCCGCCGACAATCGGCTGTCGCCGGCGCCGGACGCCCGGTCGGTGCTGTTCGACACGCTCGTGGACGGCGCACGCCGGGTTCTCGCGACGGTGGGACCCCGCTGCCGGGGCGTGCTGTTCGTAAGCTCTGGCGCGGTCTACGGCCCTGCTCTGCGAAGCGGCATGCCGTTTCGCGAAACGGACACCGGGGGCCCGGACCCGTTATCCCAGGCCAGCACCTATGCAGAAGGCAAGCGGGCGGCCGAACAATTGGGCGCATTGGCGGTCGCCCGGGGAGTGCCGCTGCGAATTGCGCGATGCTTCGCGTTTGTGGGCCCGCACATGCCGTTCGACCAGCACTTCGCCATTGGGAACTTCATCGCGGACGCGGTGGCCGGCCGGGAGATTCTCATCAAGAGCGATGGCCGCCCACAGCGTTCGTATCTCTACATGACGGACTTGGTGCGGGCGCTGTTGACGGTTCTCATTTCAGGCACGGTGGGCAGCGCCTACAACGTGGGCTCGGAAGTGTCCGTCACGCTCGAGGAACTCGCACGTCTGGTCGACCACGCCGTGGGGGGACGGGGAGTACGGATCCTGGGCGCTGTTTCCGATCCCGCCGACCGCTATGTCCCCGATACGACGCGGATTCGCAACGAACTCGGCTTCGTGCCGGATGTGGCACTGGAGTCGGCGATTACGCGAACTGCGACGTGGCGCCGGCAACAGATGAACACGACGATGCAACACTGATGTCCAAGGAGAACGGCATGATCGTCAAAATCGCAGGTCAACCTGTCGGGGGCGGCTACCCGTGTTACGTGGTCGCGGAAATCGGCATCAACCACAATGGCGATATGGCCATCGCCAAGCGGTTGATCGATGTCGCCGCCGCGGCCGGTTGCAATGCGGTAAAGTTTCAAAAGCGCACCGTGGATGTCGTTTATTCGCCCGCAGAACTCGCGCGGATACGCGAAAGTCCCTTCGGTACCACCAATGGCGAACTCAAACGTGCACTGGAGTTGGGCAAAGGTCAGTATGCGGAGATCAACGACCATTGCAGGACCAAGGGCATTACCTGGTTCGCCTCTCCCTGGGACGAAGCATCGGTCGACTTTCTGGAACAGTTCGACGTGCCGTGCCATAAAATTGCGTCGGCGAGCCTCACGGATGACCACCTTCTAAGGCACATACGCGCGACCGGAAAGCCGGTCATTCTCTCCACCGGAATGAGCACTCTCGAACAGATCGACCACGCGATCGACATTCTGGGCACGCACGATCTGATCGTGTTGCATGCGACCAGCACCTATCCCGCGTCCTACGATGAGCTGAACCTCAAGGTGATTCCCGCCATGATCCAGCGTTACCAGCTGCCGATCGGCTACTCCGGTCACGAGACTGGCATCGCGTCCTCGGTTGCCGCGGTTGCGCTCGGCGCCTCCATGGTGGAGCGGCACTTGACCCTGGATCGCGCAATGTGGGGCAGCGACCAGGCGGCGTCACTGGAGCCTAATGGCATGACGCGGTTGATGCGCGACATCCGACTCGTGGAGACCGCGTTTGGCGACGGTCAGAAGCGGCTACTAGAGCGAGAGCGCCCGATCATGGAAAAGCTGCGACGTGTCGGTCTCTGAATCGTTCGCCAGAATCGATGCGTTGGTCATGGACGTCGACGGCGTACTGACCGACGGGACCTTACTATGGAGTCAATCGGGCGAGGAGTCGAAGCGATTCTCTTTCGAGGACGTCATGGGGCTGTCGCGTGCACGGGAGGCGGGGATCCGTCTGGGACTCATTTCCGGGGAAGATAGCAGCCTAGTAGATCGATTCGCCGCGAAAGTGGGGGCCTCCGATATCGTGAAGGGTTGCAGACAGAAGGGCATCGCGCTGCGCGAAATTGCGGAGAAGTCCGGAATCGCACTCGAGCGGTTCGCCTTCGTGGGCGACGACGTCAACGACCTGCCGGCCCTGTTGATCGCCGGCCTGAGCGTTGCTCCCGCGAATGCGCAGCCGCCCGTCAAGGCGGCGGTCTCTCTGGTGCTCACTCGAGGTGGCGGCAACGGCGCAGTTCGTGAACTCGTGGAACTCCTGCTTGCCGCGCGGACCTCAGCTGGCTCACAGGCGTGAATGGGGGTCACGTGAAGCTTTCCGATTACGTCATCGCCTTCCTCGAGTCTCAGGGCGTTAAGCATGTCTTTATGGTCCCGGGCGGTGGCGCGATGCACTTGAACGACTCGTTAGGACAGAGCAAATCGATCGAATGGATCAGCAACCTGCACGAACAGGCGTCCGCCATGGCCGCCGAGACGTATGCGAAGGCGACGGGCAACCTGGGAGTCGCGCTGTTTACGACGGGTCCCGGCGGGACCAACGCGATCACCGGGGTCGCCGGCGCCTGGCTCGATTCGACTCCCTGTCTGTTCATCTCGGGCCAGGTGAAGCGGCCCGACTTGAAGGGAAAGTCCGGTGTGAGGCAAATGGGAGTGCAGGAAGTCGACATCGTGAGCGCCGTCAAAACCATGACGAAGTACGCACAGCTGATCATCGATCCAGAGAGCATCCGGTATCACCTGGAGAAAGCCGTGCATCTGGCGCGCAGCGGCCGTCCTGGACCCGTCTGGATCGACATTCCACTGGATGTTCAAGCAGCGACCATCGAGGTCGACAGGCTGCGTGGGTTCCGGGCACCTAAGCGGAACGCAATGGCGCCAAGCGTCGCGGAACAAGTAAAGACGATCGTCGCGATGCTCGGCGCGTCCGAACGCCCCATCATCCTCGCAGGTAACGGCGTGCGGCTGGCGGGTGCCGAAGAAGCCTTCAAAACGCTGGTGAAGACTTTGAAGGTGCCGGTGTTGCTGACCTGGCTGGCGATCGACCTGTTCGCGCATGATGAAGAGAATCTGATCGGCAAGCCCGGCACCGTGGCGCCACGGGGGGTGAATTTCGCGCTGCAGAATGCGGACTTCTTGTTGGTCATCGGCGCACGCTTGGACTTTACCATCACCGGTTACGCACCCGAACGCCTGGCACGCGGCGCGAAGAAAGTGATGATCGACATCGATCCTGCGGAGATCGCCAAGCTCGAACCCTATCTGGCCTTGGGTGTGTGCTGCGATGCCAGGGATTTCATCTCGGCGCTCGTCAAAGAAACGGCCGACGCGGAGGCGCGCCAGCGACCGGCATGGCACTTGCGCTGCGCGGAGTGGAAGGCGCGATATCCCGTGTTGCTTCCCGAACATGCCACCGATGAGGGTTCCGTCAGCACGTACTTTCTCGCGGACTGCTTGTCCGAACTCCTACCTGAGGGTGCGCCGATCGTCTCCGGCAGTTCGGGGGCCGGAATCGAAATATTCCAACATGCCCTTAGGTTGAAGCGCGGCCAGCGCTTGTATCATACGACGGCGCTGGGTGCGATGGGCTACGGTCTGCCCGCCGCCATCGGTGCATGCCTCGGTAGTCATCGCCGGGAAACCGTGCTCGTCGACGGAGATGGCGGTATCCAGCTCAACATACAAGAATTGGCAACAATCGCTCGATTGCAACTGCCGATCAAAATATTCGTTCTGAACAACGATGGCTATTCTTCTATTCGCACCAGCCAGGAACGTTGGTTCGGCCGGCAAACCGGCGCGGATCCGCGAAGTGGGCTCACGTTGCCGAATGTCGTGCCGGTGGCCCAGGCCTATGGATTGCGCGCGCTGCGCATCGGCGACCAGTGCGACCTCATGACGCAACTGCGCGCGGTGCTGGCGATCGAGGGACCGGTCGTGTGCGACGTCGTGTGCCGGCCGGATGAAGCTCGGGTCCCGAGTTTATCGTCGGCGCAACGCCCTGACGGCTCGCTTTACTCCAAGCCGCTCGAGGACCTCTGGCCGTTCCTGCCGCGCGATGAGTTCCGTGCGAACATGATCGTCGCGCCCTTGGACGAATCTTGAAACTGGGCATCATGCAGGGTCGTCTGGTGCCCCCAGAAGCCGGACGATTCCAGAGTTTTCCACGCTCCCGGTGGCGCGACGAATTCCCGCTCGCGGCAGCGGCAGGGCTCGATACAATAGAGTGGATTTTCGATGCCTACGGCGAGGACATCAACCCCCTCTGCAGCGATTCAGGCCTCGATGAAATGCAAGCCCTGTGCAGACGGCATGAGATTAAGGTCGAGTCGGTTTGCGCGGATTGGTTCATGGACTTTCCGCTGGTGGAAGCCGACCCAGTCGAGGCCGGCCGGCGATGGCGAAAGCTCGAATGGCTGATGGAACGGTGCGCGCAGGCGCACATCGGTCGTGTCGTCGTCCCATTCGTCGATGCCTCGGCAATGCGCAGCGATGAGCATATGACCACGGTAGTTGCGGGAATCAACCGTCTGGGTCGCGTCATCGAACGCACCCATGTCGAGTTGCACCTCGAGACCGCGCTGTCACCCACCGCTTTCGCGAAACTTCTCGCCAAAACGAATCATCCAGGCGTTAAAGTCAATTATGATTCGGGAAACAGTGCTGCACTCGGATTCGAGCCCAGGGCGGAGTTTGCGGCTTATGGGAGCCGTGTGGGTAGCGTACATCTCAAGGATCGTGTGTTGGGCGCCGGCACAGTGCCCCTAGGTCAGGGGGACACGGATTTCTCGAGCCTGTTCCAATGCCTGGCCGGCATCAGGTATCCAGGCGACTTCATCCTGCAGGTGGCACGCGGCGTGGAGGGCGAGGAACTTGAATGGGCGCGACACAACGTCGCGGCCGGGCACAAGATGTTACGGGCGCTTGAGAATCCATGAAATTCCTGCTGGTGGGTCTCGGCGGAATCGGCCAACGACACCTGCGCAATTTGCGCACGCTGTATGGCGACCATTGCGAAATCATGGCGTACCGCGTGCGGCGCGACAGCCCCGTGCTCAACGATTCGCTGCAAATCGATCAGGCGGAGGGTCTCGAGGAGCGCTATGGGGTTCGCTCCTTCTCCAGATTAGAGGATGCGCTCAATGAACGGCCGGATGCCGTCTTGATCTGCAATCCATCCAGTCTGCACATCCCGGTGGCACTTGCCGCGGCACGGGCAGGATGCCACCTGCTGATCGAAAAACCGTTGTCGGATTCGCCGGCATCCCTCGACCAGTTGTCCGGATTGGTTCGATCCGGTGGCCTCGTGTGTATGGTGGCTTATCAGATGCGATTTCATCCGTGTTTACGCCGTGCGCATGAATTGCTGACGAGCGGCGCCATCGGCCGGCCGGTGGCATGCCGCGCCATCGTGGGTGAGCACCTGCCTGGCTGGCACCGCTACGAGGATTATCGCACCATGTATGCATCCAAGCGCAGTCTCGGCGGAGGCGTGGTGTTATCCCAAATCCATGAACTGGACATGCTCTATTGGTTTTTCGGCCGCCCACAGCGGATCTTCGCGATCGGCGGCCACTGGAGTGACTTGGAAATCGACGTCGAAGATGTGGCATCGACCTTGCTGTCCTACGAGGGCATGGTCGCGCATCTTCATCAGGACTATCTGCAACAGCCACCGACGCGCCAGTTCGAGATCGTGGGTTCCGCCGGAAAAATTTCAGTCGACTTGCGGACATTGACGGTACACGCATTCGGCGGGTCGGGGGAAGAGATGCCGCGTGAATCCTTCCCGGATTTCGAACGCAACTCGCTCTTTCTGGAGGAGTTGAAATGCTTTGTCGGTGCGATCGATCATGGCACGGCGGTGCCCGTGGACTTGAACGCCGGCCGTCAGAGTCTGGAGATGGCTCTCGCCATCCGCCGCTCCATCGATAGCGGCGATCCTGTCGACATGAGAGAGACGCTGCGGACATGAATCCTTTCGATCTTAAGGGGCGGGTCGCGATCATCACCGGTGGCCACGGGTTGCTGGGACTCGCGCACGCGCGCGCGATTCATGGGGCGGGAGGCATACCCGTTTTGCTCGATATTGCGACGCCTGACGCTGCAAACCTGCGCGAACGGGCCGGCTTCGACGCAGACTACGCTCGCTGCGACATCACGTCCGAAGAGGAACTGACCGCCGCGCTGGGCGAGATCAAGCGCCGGCATGGCCATATCGACATTCTCATCAATAACGCTGCCAACAATCCCAAGGTCGAGTCGCCCGGCGATCTCGGCAACTCGCGACTGGAGAGTTTTCCGCTCCGGCAGTGGCACGCCGATGTCGCTGTGGGGCTCACGGGGGCCATGCTATGCAGTCGCGTCTTCGGCGCCGAAATGGCACGCCAACGTAAGGGCGTCATCGTCAACATCGCATCGGATCTGGCGTTGATCGCCCCCGATCAGAGACTCTACGCGGTCGATGGCCTGGCTGCAGATGCCCAACCGGTCAAGCCGGTCTCGTATTCGGTCGTGAAAACCGGCTTGATCGGACTGACTCGCTATCTCGCCACCTATTGGGCGGCGAATGGTGTGCGCGCCAACGCCCTGTGTCCCGGCGGCGTCGAGAACGGCCAGGACGAGGTATTTCTAAGCCGGATTGTAGAGCGGATCCCCCTAGGCCGGATGGCAGCTGTGGACGAGTATCAGGGCGCAATACTGTTCCTCTGCTCGGATGCATCATCGTATATGACCGGTGCAGTGCTTGCCATGGACGGAGGCCGATCAGCATGGTGAGTGCTGCCGACCGGTTGCGCACCGAACTAGATGATCTCTTGAACGAGCCAATCACCGATGCGGTCGAACGCTCGCGCATTACGTATGACCGTCATGTCGATCGTTTCAACGGCCGCGTGGTGTTGTTCGGCGCGGGCAATCTGGGCCGCAAGGCGCTGGCGGCGCTGCGCAGCGACGGCACGGAGCCGCTCGCGTTCGCCGACAATAATG
>Ga0116226_10004393_pt1 | contig 12503 bp, 7 predicted proteins | sample S1TSphfallax_FD_89692 | JGI IMG/M metagenome (GOLD analysis project Ga0116226, IMG submission 89692) | Host-associated microbial communities from peat moss isolated from Minnesota, USA - S1T2_Fa - Sphagnum fallax MG | ecosystem: Host-associated > Plants > Peat moss > Unclassified | place: USA... | reverse complement strand
AGGCAGTGAAAGACCATCCATGACTCAAGTGGTGCAAATGCTTCAAGAGTTCCGATTGGATCAATTTAATATAGAATCATCTAAAGGCCATGAAAGCAATAATGATCATTTCATATATGTTCGGCCAACTATTCCATTGGAGTATTCTTTTGGATCTAATTCAACTTCAAATGTGATAGATGCTACTAGTCCCCTTAACTTGTCCATGCCAAATTCTTTATCTACTAGAAGTTATATTGTCAAGGTTCTTGATCATAGCCTTATTATGCGGTCCTCTCCTTAATTTTAATGCCATGCATAATTTTTTCTTTAATGACTCCAAATTATGTACTTATGGTTAAGTTAATCTCAATCATTACATTAATAAAAAAACACAATTTCTTTGACTCAAACTTTTAGTAAAAGAAGACCCCATTTGAGTAGTTGGAAAAATAATCTTTCATCATTTAGGGCAAGTCAATTTTAACATTTTGGTTGTGACTAGGTGATCATTTTGAATGGGGCAACAAATTATTTGACCAATCATTTTGATTGATCAAATCAGAATATTTTATTTATAAATTTATTTTCAAAAATAAAATTAGAATGGTAGGTAAATAAGTATTAAATAAGAATAGGTAAGTCAAAAAAAGTAGGTAACTAAATGGTAGCTCAGCTTAGTTAACCAATTTAGCTTACTTCACCTACTTACCCAACCTAACCTACTTAGCTTAACTACCCAACTTAACTTAGCCCTTTAAATATGAACATAGGTTGCAAGTATTTAGAATTGAACCCCTCACCTCCATTATGATAAATCAAGTCCTTACCAATGAACTACAACTTCATAAGTTGCTAACTTTTGTTAACAACATTTACTTTTTATTTGGCATCTCATGTCGTATATCTAATAGACTTATGTTTAAAGTAAATAAATTGATAATTAAAAAATAATCAAATAGGTAACTTAGTAAATAGGAGTTATATTGGCCACCTAATTACCTATCAACTTAACATAAACCTAGCCTACCCACCCACCCCACCCACCTATTTACCATAGTAACTAGTTTAAAATGACCTAGGTACCTAAGATGGTACCAACTAGGTACTATGGTAGATAATTAGGTAGGTACCTAGGTACCATAATAGGTAAGTAGGTAGTAATAAATATAGAAGGTAATAGGTAGGATGTCATTTTTTTTATCCAACTTGATGAGATATTTTATTTGACTAAAAATTCATTAGTTATCTTGACTAAAGATGTTTTTTTGTTTGTGCAACTTAATTAAATGTTCCATTTAATAAGAACCCATTGGTCATCTTAACTAAAAGAAAAATAATTGTTTGACTTCACTAGATGTCCCATTTGATAGGTAATCAAATGGGTTATCACTAGTCAAATTGATCAATGAATAATTACATTGTCTATTTATGTGGTGGATTTCTAGTTGAAAAGAACATTTCACAAGTAGAAGAAAACCAATTAGTAAGTTTGAACAGCTTGAAAAATCATGTTTTTCCACTAATGTTAGCAACTAATGATTCAATAATGGATTGTCATGTAAAATCCTTCCATGTTTACATTTATTGAGGTTATGATTTTTAACCCCAACCGCTAGGAGTTAAAGGTGATGAAGAACCTCTTTCTTAATATCAACTTTGACATAATTATATTGTGTTCCATCTGGAATATGATTTGATGGATTATTTTGTCAAGTTGACATTGCTTATTTAACCAAATCCGCTTCTTCAAAATGTTAAGTTCACATTCATTTACCACTTTGCAAAATCATCAAATCCACATTACCAACTCACCAACTCCATGTTATCAATTCAACATTGTTAGTATTACATTGCCACACTTGGCAAGTCAAACTAATTTTGCAAACTAATGAATGTTTGATTACAAATTGTTAATAATTAAAATTTAACAAGTTACAATGTGTTTGAAAATAATTCCTTTGATGCCCAAAAATCTACCCAAAAAAAAAAACCATCCAATTCAAGCTATATCTAATGAAGTGTTCAAAGATTCACATGGGGGGGGGCAGGTGATTAGTCAAATTTACCCATTGTGATATGTGAATTTTCTTGGCATTTACATCTCATTCAATGTCACAATGTTTCAAAAAGACTAGACATGTGCACACGCATGTTCTAAACTATTCAAATTAGTGTCAAAATGCAATTGAAAAGACTTTAGATGCTACTTTGAAATGGTTATTTTCAAGCTTCAAAGAACCATATCTTTTTTAAAAACGCCTTTGCTTCACCCCCTCAACCAAAAATAAATAAGTAAATGACTCTACATGCCACCTTGAAAGGGTAATTCTCAAGCTTCAAAAAGTCATAAAATTAAAAATACACCCCACCTGTTCAAAAAGAAGAACAACAAAGAAGATGTTCAAACCTTTCATTATGTAGCTTGTGAAAGTTAAGTTAACGTGACATGGATGGATTTATTCCATGTGTTTGCCTACAATAAAGATCTACATAGATCTTATTTTAACATTTATTTCTAATTAAGACTCATAAAATTAAAGAACACCCTTCCCACCCACCCCCCTCCTCCTCCAAGTTGATGGACTCATTCATTAAACAACTTGAAAATTAGTTGATCTTATGTGGAGTTGGTGATTTAATGATATCAATTTGGTAATTTAACAAAGTGAAGTTGACAAAGTAGTCAAGCAGATGTGAACTTTAGCCTTTTAGCAAAGTGCACTTGACCAAATAACTAAACCAATTGTAATCCATAGTTCCATTTTTTGTCAAACCCGTTGTACTTGGATGTTTTGAATCAACATAACCTCAATAATTTTAAAACAACCTTCATGTTTTTTGTGATTAGAATTATTCATAAAAGGGCTATAACCCAATGCCAGATGGGTCAATTTTGCCCAAATAGGGCAAGGGCATGTAAATTTATGGTTGGGAATCTAAAAAGGAAACAAAGGTACGGTGAAACACATTTTCCCACCTAAATTAAGGGTCAATTAAACAAATTTCCCCCCATGTCTTGTATCTAAACAAAGATTGTGCGTGTGACACTATTGGGGGACTTGCACATGTTAATTTTACACACTATGTAATCTGGGGGGGGTGTTGTGTTGCTATATGTTAATTTTACCCACTATGTCCATCATAGAAGACATTTTTGTTTGTGAGGCACAAGGGGGGAGTAATTATCTAAAAGAGCTTTAAATTTTCACACCATGTTATTATTTGAATTTATAATATTCACATATTTGATGGAATTATAGTTAGGGGATTTAAATTTGGACTATCACAATCAAAAAAAATTTGGAATGTAGATGAACTAAAAATGTAAAATCATATTCCACGTTAACATTATCAAAATTTTATTTTCATGTTGCAATAAACTTTAGTGAAAATCATATTTAAAATATGGATGGTTATTTTTATCTAAATGGACTCATAATGAACGTTTCAAATGATGACACTATGTTTGTCACACAAATAAAATGAAAAATGTGACCTCAAAAAGTATGACATCATAATATTTTCAAAATAAAAAATGAAAATTGCAATGAAAAATTTAAGAATAAAATGCATTGAAATTTTCTTAAAACATGAAATTTTGATTTTAAAAATCTTTAAATGCCATTTTTTCATCATTTTCTATCCTTTATAATCCATTTCACATTTGAATATTCAAATTTTCATATGGATTTTTGGATTGATCACATGTTTAGTGAATATTTAGAAGTAATATACCAATACTTTTGATCAAAAGCACAATGGATAATTATAGTACTTATAATTTGATAATTATTATAGTTACAAGAATTTTAGTTAGTGTAAAATGTGGACTCTTCAAAATATCAAAAATGTGTGACCTAACCATGTTTTTATCCATTTACACTACTTTAAATTTAATTAAAATTCTATGTTCTCTTTGAATTTTGGTATTCTTCTTTTAAATTAAAAACATCAAGAATGGTGAAGGGGTAAGATGATTGTGCATGATTAAAAAAACATCATGCCCAAATGCCCAACTTTAATTATAAAAACCTATCAATAATCATGTCAATACCATATCACATTTTAGATGATGCAGACCATGTTTGGCACCCACAAAATCATTATAAACAATAAACATTTAGTTTAATTCGATGAAAAAATGACAAAAAGAAAAAATAAATGTGCAAACAAGGTGTGCATTACAACCTAAGTAAATAAACCACCAAGTTGCTACATTTAGGCCTTCGTTAAATCCTAGTTTTAACCAAACAAATACAACCTTATTAGCACTATTTCATTCACTCAAAACCTTTAGTATAAATTATGCCCTCTCCATTGTAGTAGTTAAACTTAATAACAATTAATCCTTATTATAAATCTTTTATACACATGTCACATTTTTTTAACACCTATTATTAATGCATATATGCCCTACATTAATTATATTTAAATTCTGAAAAGAAACATAGTTATATTTTAAACTAATTAAATTAAAAAATATTATGTTTAAAATTTTGCAAAATTGCAAAAAAAACATTAAAAGAATATTTTGTTGCAATATTCCTTTTTTTTAAATCACAAAAAAGGAGATTTTTTGGTCAATTCTTCTATATGTTTATTATTTGTTGTTGTACTTGTATCCAAACTATAAAAGGATTTTTTTGACATGTCTTAATAATAGGTCACCATTTATTGTTAAATCTCCTTCAAGATGTTTGTTACTAACATTTTAGTAGAAAATTTGGAAAACAAAATGGTGGATTGAATTATAATTTTTACCCAATAACCAATATATGGGAGTTTATATTGTTACACATAGTTTTTTAATACAAAAAAAAATGCCCTAAGGGGACAATGAAATCTTTGATATGGAAATTTATGATAATATGGTATCCATTGTCCAAATGCCACTAATGTGGTCATTTTGACCCAAGAATTAAATTAACAAATTTCACATGGAATTAATAGCATTTAACATTAATTTATTTGAAACTCTATTAATATTGTGGTAATTTCATAACATTTGGGCAAAAATATTTAAATAAAACTATGTATTCTTTAAGTGGTTATACGTTTCATTAAATTACAAACTTTTACAATCTAAATACTATTTTCCAAGTCAACACACTTCATTGTCAAAATAGTTCATGTTTAAAAAATTCAACCATAAGATGTAACATTGTTCACTTATTATATTCATTATTGAGAAAAACATTGATAAGATAAATCTAGATAAGAAATAACCATTATTTTCAAAACTTGGGCATATGGGCAAAAACACATTAAGGTGTCACAATGTTAACAAATTAGAGTTTCTTTTCAAAGTCTTTTTTTAATGTAGTTGAAAATTAACCTAAAATATGAATATTCAAATTATATTGCAATTTTTTTTAAATGATTATTTTTAAATGCTGAAAAAACTTTTAAAATAATTACAATTTTTGGAGTTTTAAAAAGTCCATAACATAATAAATTAAAATCACATTCCATTCATTCAATGGATGTTTAGTTTCTTAAACATAAATCATCTAATGTCCCAAAATTTCAAACACATAAGATTAACACATTGTAAGATAAAAGTCCATATCCATGAATTTTGCAAGTGTAACAAAAAATGTGGGCAAAATTCAAATGTCCATTACTCATTGGCTATTCACAATATATAAAGGGAGATCTTTGACATTAAGACTTATTCTAGATATGATGTGATATTATGTGTCTATTGTAATTGAATTTGGAAACTTTAAGTAATGTGTGTGTATGCATGCATGTTTTTGTTTTCTTCAAATATTGATAGTTAGAAGATTTAGTAGGTTGGGAATGTTGTGAGTTTTTTTCTAGATTAAGAAATTAGAGAATATGAGAATATGAAATTTCAGAAACACTAGTAGAAAAACATAGGTTTTCAAGGTGTTCAAGTTCAATTGATTGGTTTTATGTTATTAGTGAAACGTCCATTTTGACAAAGGTCCATTGTATGAATGGACATTGTAGTTTTTAATTGATCAATTTGACTAATGATTACCCATTTGATTACCTATCAAATGGGACATTTAATCAAGTTGGACAACAAAAAAAATCTTTGGTTAAGATGACCATTGGGTTTCTAGTCAAATAAGTCATGTAGTCAAGTTGAACAAACAAAAATGACATCCTACCATCATAGCTACCTACTTGATTTCCTAGTGAGTATGTACATTTGTACATATCTAGGTAGACATCTAACTATTTAGTAAATAAGTAGATAGTTACCTAGTAGGTGTGTAATTACTTAATAGGTAGGTAGGTAGCTAGTTAATAGTAGGTACCTAGGTATCATAAAAGGACCTTAAGTTTTCCAAGTTAGAAAGTTGTTTTTATTGTTCTAACACATGGTGTGTGGAATAATAAAATGGATAAAGATTTAACAATGGTAAAACATAAGGGAATATTGGTAAAACTCTATCATCAAATTTTGGGTATCGTGTTTGGGAATGTTTCCTTCAATTGATCAACTTCATGGAAGAAGTTGAAGTGTGTGTGTCAAGTTTAAGTTTCTGTCATATTATTACCTTTAATAAATGGGATAACCAAACAAAATTATATGATTGGGGCTATTCATGTTAAGAAACTAGGAATGGATATAATAAAAAAATCTTATAAATATAGGTGTAGAAATAGTATGTGTTTTTCCAAAGTTATTTTCTCATTGGGAATTATTTGTTGCAAAATGGTTTAGACAAAAAGAGTATCAAAATGCCTAGGATTAAACAATTAGTATAGAATGGCATTGTTTCCTCTAGAAAAAATATAAATTATTTCATTGGATAATGCTAATGAATTACTAAGGAAACATTGTGTATATGGCTAGACATTGAAAGGATTTTTATTGACATTAAGAAATCAACCCAAAGATGATTGGTGTTCTTTTGTTGACAAATTCAAGGCATTACTTCCATACAAGAAATTATTCTGAAAAAACTTCATCATAACACAATAACATAGAACTTGAAGAATTATACTATAACCATTGATGTTTCTTAATTAATAAATGCTAGGAAATGGCTTTTAGTTGTTGTGTGCTTATTAACTCTCACTATAATTAATTAGTATTAGTAAGCTATCATTTTATATGTATGAGTGATCATAATGAATACGAGAAAATTGATATCAATGCTTGTCAAAAGGTGGATGCCAAAAGATGTTTCTCAAGCATAATATAATGACAATGAAGAGAAGTATTATCATTTTAATTGGGGAAATGAAATTATCAATTTATTGATATTTTATTTTAAAAAAACATTTCAACATTGAAATTATGATGAAAAAATCAACATAATTTAGATTTTAATTAAAGAACATTGGAACTTGAAATCAAAGTGGAGGTAGATGAAGTTGATTTAGGATTTTGTTTATTGCATGTAATTTACATTGTATATCTTTGTGTGTATTATGCTAATCAATTAGGAATATAGATTAGAGGAAAATAGTGGAAATATCAATAAAATGTTTGTATTAGGGGTTGAACATGTGTGGTTAACTATTCAAACCTTTTCACACACAATGCCAAAAATTGACATCTATGATTACTACAAAATATGTCTAGTGACCAAATTTAGTCACATTGTAAACATGTGCTATTTTCTTAATTCTAGACATAAACTTTTAACCATGAATATGATTACATGACTAAAAGCCAAATAAAGGTCCCAAATTTACTATATTTTGTGAATATAAAATTTTCCATTATGGTTTATGTAGCCATTAATTGTAGGAACCTAGCATTTTTGGCTTTTGCATCAAGTTTCATATGTAACCAAATATGGCTATTTCCTCATAGAGGATGTTTGACCATCTTCTTTTCATTGTCAATTGGGGAACTAGAGTGTAAAAGATAAGACATGTGAAGGGAATGCAACAAAATTAGGGCTAATGGTTTAGTTCTAGACCCTAATTCCTTGTCTTCTTGTAACAACCCACTTCATAATGTTGTTATGAAGAACACAACATCTTGTGCTTTCACATGCACATTCACTATTGATCCTCTTGTTTTTATGGTGTAAGGTTTAGTGGGCACAAAATCATTTGACACCCCAAAATTTAGGGTTTGGATTTACATTGTATTTTTCATGAAAATGGACATGCCAAATTGTCAATGGCCATGGAGGTGAAAATTGTTCCACTAGATTTTGCAAATAATGACAATGACATTAGATGTTAAAACAATTTAATGGGAATCGATTACAACCTTGTTCAATACATAATGTTACATTACTAAGCCTCGTAATGTATGGGGGTGGAAAAGGACAAGATTTCTTCTTATGACCTTTAAATGCTTTTAACTTCTCATCAAAATTTAAATCCTTTTCAATTAGATGCACCAAATTGGAAGGTGGTTTATAATCAATTCAAGGATCATTTGGCTAGTTTTTGCTCACAAATATTAATCTTTTAAAAAAAATTTAATTGTAAACAACATTTCTTCAAGTTTGTAAATATCCATATTAAAGAAAAATTCTTAGTGTTTTAATTTGTGACCCAACAATCCCTAGGATTTGACAAGCCAAAAAATTAATAGTAGGAAACATGGCTTCTGTTTTGCCCACCATTGAAGAGGGCACTTGATTTCTTTGGAATCCACTTGGTAACATTTACAGATTGGCATTTCTTTGGTGACAAGTTTTATTGTTTGGAATATATCCAAATTAGGTCTAGATGTATTGTTCGATTTACACATCCAACTTTGAATTTTGCCATTAGGTGTAAATAATGATAACATTTCATTATATAGCAAAGGATATAATGATTATTTATTATATTTTTCAATAATGTTCACCCCTTTTTCACAACCAATAAAAGAAAATATTAGACAAAGGTTTTTAAACCTAGGGTCTAACATTAAACATTCATATCTTCCAAATAAATGAAGGAAAAATTATAGAACACCACAAACTTCTTCTTGGATATTGTTAACAAACAAAAATAACTCAAAGGCAATTCCAAATCATCATCAATCAAATTAACTAGTGGGTTTGTAACTTTTTCCTTACATTTCAAGTACATGGTAATGGCATATTACAATGCATTAGATAATAACTAGTGGCTATGATACTAATTCAAAACACATGCATTCACAAGAAGAGAAACTTGACAATCCACAATAATTTGATAAATGTGCCAAACAAGAAGAAAGGGTACCTTGCCTTTAATTCTAATAGTATTTTGCCTATTGTAACAAAGGATAATAATATCCTTGAATTGCAAGGCCTTTTGGAGCATAATAATTTTACTAGCATTGAATCTACAACCAAAATTAAACAAATGTTAATATATGTATCAAATAAACATAATTGAATAACAAAGAAATAAATAAAAAAGGAGAAAAATAATTTGTAAAAGATAAAAATTCACCTTGTTTTCACTGGAGTTTTCAAATTTTTAGCACAATTGTTCAAACTTAAACATGCCTTGCTCCAATCTTATTTGGCCTTCTCGACTTTTTTGGCCAAATTATACATTTTTACAAATTTGAGTAGGTGCACTTGATAGACATAAATCTAAGGGTTTTCCAAACATTTTCATCAATTGTAGCATATTAACGCACCTTAGAAAAAACATGGCCAAAACAAGTGTGTTGGAAACTTTCATATAAGCCTAAAACTTCACATTTCACAATTGATTTCAAAGTAGTTGTCATTACAATCAAATTTGACCCTTCATATTTCACATATGTTGTAATGTTTTTATCCAATCTATATTGATCAATTCTATCATATTAGTGGTCAAGGCTTGATCAATAGTCTCCATTGTTGCAAACATCTCGATAGTCATTTGTTTAAACTTCTAATCAAATTTTAAAGCGTTAGTCATAAGAACAAAAATATCATGTGCACCCTTGGACATTCATAAGTCAAAACTAGTTGTTGCAAATATGCAATCTTCCAATTTTGGTAAAATATATACTTGTTTCGTTTTCTCCACCAATTTAGGTAACATCTCATGAAAAAATTGTATCCTAGAAGGGAAAACAACTCAAGCACACATATGTAGAATTATAAGCTTAAAGTAAACACTTTCCACAAATTGCAATGGCAATTGATTTTTCATAACTAAAAGGTCAAGGTCATGCAAAAAACATTTTTGTTACTCATCATCCTTTTAAAAAGGATCTTTGATAGAAAAAAACTTAAATATTACACTTCTTGAAACATAAATCAATTTTTTTGCTGATTATTTCTCAAAAGGTCCTCTTATTAAAACATTTTCTTCTTCTTCAATTCTTTTGACAATTATTGCATCATCACTATCCACATGTTTTTTCAAAGTTGTTAAATATCATATGTTTTATAATATGTTATGAGTTTTTTTTATTCTTTTATGTTTGGATTAGGAATACACATAAAACTATTATAACACAACCAACATTTGACTTGAAGATTTTCAAGATCAACTTTTTAATTTTCAATTACAAAATAAAAAGCCCAACATATTGCATTCCTATTATATCCTTTCCATGTTTTCCTTTGAACATGCAATGTTCGAAGGTTCTTTTCCATTTCATTTCTTTCATTAAGTTCAATTATTTCTTTTGTTGTATTTGGTTTTATTTGAAAACTTCCATTCAACATTTCATCTTCCATATTCCATTCATTTATACCAATTTCATTTTCACCATCAATTATCATCACATTTTCATTTTGACTCAATTCCATTTTTCAAAATATATCAAATAGGTTGGAGGAGAAATAAAAAATAAGTACGAATTTTGCCAAAACTATGGGTTTCAATTTTAGTTATTTAATCTATCCAAAGAATATCAAACAAAAATTGAGAAGGCAATTATAAGCAATTAAAGCAATTATAAGCACTTACAAGATTATTGAAGTAAAATATGTGAAAAAAAAGATATTTTAATGTGTGAAATTTTCTAGGCAAATGGGCTCTTGGTCTTGCACATGACACAATACACACAATATGTCAAATAATTAACATTTTTTCTAAAACATGTGTATTTAAAATAAAAATGAAAACTAAAATAAACTGAAAACTTGCATTTGAAATCAAATTAGGACGAAAAATAATTTAAAACATAATTAGACAAGGAAAAAAATGATGAAAAAAACCTTCCAAGAAAAACACTAAGAAAAATTTAAAAAACTAAAAAATACCTAATAGTTCAAAAAGAAGCTTGAAATTTGTCTTTTCCCACACTTGCATAGAAAAATGCAAGGGGAAATACTAGTTTGGAAACCCAAAAGACACAAATAAAACATAGCAAGGAAGCATCTTTAAGCAATAAAAGCACATAGCAAGTAGGTGCCAACAAACACCGAAGGTCAAAGAGGTACCTAAGGCGTTGACAAGAAGGAAACACATCAAGTAAGCATCAACAAAAACCAACACAACACAACAAGGAAATGTTCATGAACGACAACAAAGCACAACAAAGAGGTGCTAATGAACACCAATAAAGCACAATAAGGAGATGGTGACGAACACCAACAAAGCACAACAAAGAAATGTTGACAATCATCAATAGAACATAGCATGGAGGTGTTGATGACCACCAATAGAGCACACAAGAAGATGTTGACGAGCATCAACATAGCATAACAAAGAGGTGCCGACAAACAACAACAAAGCACAAGAGGCACTAACAAGCATCAATAGAACATAGCAAGGAAGAGTTGATGAGCGCCAACAAAACACAACATAAAGACACCAATGAGCACAACAAAGCATAGCAAGAAGGATGTGATGAGAAACAAGAACAAAAGGAGATGCCAATGAACACAAACAAAACACAACAAGGAGGCAACAATGAGCAACAAGAGCGCAATGCAAGAAAGAAACAACAAGCAACAAAAACACAAGATGAATTAAAGAAAAAAACAACACTTCAGCAAACAAACAATCTCTAAACACTCTCCTTATTTGTAAGAAGAGTAAGGAGAGAAGAAAAGGGCTTGGGGGTGCTCTAGCTCTGCAATCCCCTCAGCAATGCAAAGCTTATTTTTAAATTTTTTCTAGCCTGACTTACCACTACAAACTTCCAAAATACATTTACTGACTAGTGACACCCTGACCCTGCTAGTTTTTAATACCTTCATAGGGTATCAAATTTAAAAGAAAAAACAAGTGGAAGGGTTTCAAATGGGCGGTTCTCAGCCCAGTGAGAACCTCTGAACAGGTTTTGAAAAAGGCATCATCCTTAATAATACCCTGAGGTATTCGAGGTGAGAATGGGTTTGAAACCCTGACCGGTTCTCATATCTTTTCTGATACCCGGACAACACTGGCATCTGTCGCTTGTTCAAGTTTCCTGGTATTAGTGAAGCATTTCAGAACTTGGGCTCGGAAAAGGTTGGTCATTCATCTGGGTTTGTCAGGGATTTATGTGGTGCATTGTTACAGAATTATATTTGTGGTTATGTGGGATAATAGAATTTGAAGGGCTGAGTCATATGTGTGTCTTCTGGAATCAGAAACAAGGACTATGATAGCTCATGAGAGTGAACTCGAAGTGTGCTGATCCAATTGTGCCTTAGAGAACAGAATCT
>Ga0116226_10004392_pt1 | contig 12503 bp, 14 predicted proteins | sample S1TSphfallax_FD_89692 | JGI IMG/M metagenome (GOLD analysis project Ga0116226, IMG submission 89692) | Host-associated microbial communities from peat moss isolated from Minnesota, USA - S1T2_Fa - Sphagnum fallax MG | ecosystem: Host-associated > Plants > Peat moss > Unclassified | place: USA... | reverse complement strand
TTCAGGGCCGAGCGGGGCGGGGAGCTGGTCGATGGATTGGGCGGCGTAGAAGAAGGTGCAGGCTTGGGTGAACAGCAGGCGGCCGGATTCTATATCTAGACCAGGGGGGCTCAGCCCCCCTGGACCCCCCGCTGGGGCCTGAGGCCCCAGCGGGGGGTCCAGGGGGGCAGAGCCCCCTTGGCCTTTTTTCTAAGCCTTAACCTTGTCCAGCTTCACGCTGCGCTGAATGTACCATTGCTGGCCGATCGTCAGCAGATTGTTCCAGGTCCAGTAAATCACCAATCCGGCGGGAAAGCGCCCCATCATGAATGTAAAGATGATGGGCATGAACTGGAACATCCGCGCCTGCACCGGGTCCGGCGGCGGCGGATTCAGCTTCTGCTGGAAGAACATCGTCAGGCCCAGCAGCAACGGCCAGATCCCCAGATGCAGCAGCGGCGACAGAACTTCCGGCGCAATCGGAATCAGCCCGAACAGATTGAAGATATTGGTGGGGTCGGTGACCGACAGATCCTGAATCCAACCGAAGAACGGCGCCTGGCGCATTTCGATAGTGACCAGAATCACTTTGTAGAGCGAGAAGAACACCGGAATCTGGATCAGCAGCGGCAGGCAGCCGCCGGCCTGCGCCATCGGGCTGATGCCTTCCTCCTTATACACTTCCATCATCGCGGCCTGCTGCTTGGCCGGGTCGTCCTTATGGCGCTCGCGCGCGGCCTGGATCTTGGGTGCCAGCAGCCGCATCTTGCCCATCGACTGATAGGATTTGGCGGCCAGCGGGTAGAAGGCGATCTTCACCAGCACGGTGAAGATCATGATCGCGACGCCGAAATTGCCGGTCAGCTTGAACAGCCAGTCGATGGCGTAGAAGAACGGCTTGGTCAGGAAGAAGAACCAGCCCCAGTCCACTGCGTAGCTGAGCAGCGGGATATGGTCGCGGTCCTCGTACTGGTCGAGCAGATGGACTTCCTTGGCGCCGGCGAACACGCGGCTATCGAAGCCCGCCTCGGTGCCCGGCGCCACGTGCTGCGGCGCCGCTGTCTGGTAGCTGACCTGGTAATGGTCGATGCCGTCATCCTTGGCATGATACCATTGGTTTTTCACCGGCACGGACTGATCCGGCACCAGCACCGTCAGCCAGTATTTGTCGGTGAAGCCGGACCAGCCGCCGTGGCCGTCATTGCTGTAGGCAACGCCGTCATGCTTGTCGCCCTCGCTGACCGCCTTCGGATACGCGGTTTCGTGCGTGACGCCGTCCGCCACGCCGATCAGGCCCTCGAACAGCACGCCATAGCTTGCCGCGGGCGGCGCATAGTCGCGGCGCACGCGCTGCCAGGGCCACAGATCGACCGGCTTGGCGCCATTGTTCTTCACGCTCTGATGCGCCGTGAACATGTAATTGCGGTCCACCGCGACGTCGATGCGGAAGACCAGGCCCTGGCCATTGTCCCAGCTCAGCGCGACCGGATGCGTTGCGGTCAGATCGCCGCCCGAACTGGTCCACAGCGTCGATTGGTCCGGCACGCGCACGCCGTCGCCGGCGGCCCAGCCGAGCTGGATCGAACTCGGCTGCGGCGCGTCGCTGGGGCCGAGGATTTGCACCAGCGGCGAGGTTTTCTTGACCGTGTCGCGGTAGTCGCGGAGCAGGATGTCGTCGATCCGGGCGCCGATCAGGCTGATGCTGCCCTCGACACGCGGGGCGTCGATTTTCACGCGTGGGGCGGACCGCGTATCCGGCGCGGCGTTGGCCGCCGGCAATCCGGGCGCGGCGCCCGGCGATTGCGGTGCTGCGCCGGGCACGACCGCGGCAGCCGGCGTCACGTGCGGGTGGCGCGCCGGGCCCGGCAGGAAATACTGAAACCCGAAGGTGATCGCCACCGACAGAAAAATGAACAGCAGCAGGCGGTTTCGATCCATCAGGTAGCTTCCGCGGAATTTTGCCCGCGCGGGCGCGGGACGGAATTTTGCCCGCGCGGGCGCGGGACGGAATTTTGCCCGCGCGGGCGCGGGACGGAATTTTGCCCGCGCAGGCGCGGGACGGACTCTATCGGCGCGCTCTCGCGCTTCGGTGGAACAGGGTCGTGGCCGCAGGCGCACCAGGGGTTGCAGCGCAGCACGCGCCAGGCGGCGAGCCCGGTGCCGCGCAGCGCGCCATGGGCGCGCAAGGCCTGCAACGCATAGTCGCTGCAACTCGGCGTGAAGCGGCAGGTGGCGCCGATCAGCGGCCGCACCGTGTATTGATACAAACGCACGGCACCGATCAGCGGTTGGGCGGCGACGCTCATGGCGCGGCCGCCGGCATCAGGCCGGTTTTGGCGAGGCCGCGGCGCAGATCGTCCATCAGCAGCGCAAAATCGCGCGTGCGCGTCGCATCGCGGCCAATCAGCACCAGGTCGGCGCCGACCAGGCCGCCATCCGCATAAGGCGGCTGGCGGAGCAGCAGGCGGGCCGCCTCGCGCAGGCGGCGGCGGACGCGATTTCGCACCACGGCGTTGCCCACTTTCTTGGTAACGGTGAAACCGAGCCGGACCGGCAACAGGTCGTCACGCGGCAGAACTTGCAGGACCAGGCCGTGCATGGCGGCCTTGCGGCCTTTCTGGGCAGCCCGCAAAAACTCCGGGCGGCGTTTCAGGCGCCCCGGCGCATGCGACATTGCGGGCGCCAAGACCTCAAGGGCCCGGCGATCAGGCCGAGAGCCGCTTCCTGCCCTTGGCGCGGCGGTTGGCGAGCACTTTTCGGCCACCGACGGTCGCCATGCGGGCGCGAAAACCGTGCCGGTGCTTGCGGACGAGTTTGGATGGTTGATAGGTGCGCTTCACGACGGCAAAACTCCAACATCACGCGCCGGGGCAGAGACCTGTCCCGGGTGAGAGGCGGCGTTTTAAGCACGCGACCTGCCCGCGTCAACCGCCGCCGGGAACGCGGGCAGGGCACGCGAAAGGAAGACGTGTTCTTTTTTGAAAAAAAGAACCAAAAAACTTTTGTCTGTTTGGCTCCGCGTCAGCGGCCGGAGGCCACGTCGCGTGGTGAGAGCGCAAGAGCAAAAGTTTTTTGGTTCTTTTTTTCAAAAATAACACGTCCGTCTTCGTCCGAGCGCCTACGCATTGCCGATCATCGCGCGCACCTTGGGATAGATCTGCCCGGCCCAGGCCCGCCCGGAAAACACGCCATAATGCCCCACGCCGGTTTGCAGATGATAGCTCTTCCGCACCGTCGGCACGCGCTTGCATAATTCCAGCGCCGCCATCGTCTGGCCGACGCCGCAAATATCGTCGCGCTCGCCCTCCACCACCAGCAGGCTGGTGCGGCGGATCGCACCGCAATCCACGATATCGCCGCGGTAGGTCATCACGCCGCGCGGCAGGTCGTGCTGCTGGAACACGCGCGACACGGTTTCCAGATAGAATTCGGCGGGCAGATCGGCGACCGCGAAATATTCGTCATAGAACTTGCGGTGCGCCGCAGAGCCCACCGCGTCGCCGGCGAACAGCCGGCGCAATTGCGCCACATGCGCGTTGATATGCCGGTCCGCGTTCATCGACATGAAGCTCAGCAACTGCATGAAGCCCGGATAGACGCGGCGCCCGGCACCCGGATAGCGCCACGGCACCACCGCGATCACGCCGCGTTCGTACTCGCCGATGCTGCGCTGCTGGGCCAGGATGTTCACGCGTGACGGGCTGATGCGCGTGTCGATGGGTCCTGCCATCAGCGTCAGGCTCTGCGGCGTCGCCGGATTTTTGGCCGCCGACATCACCGCGGTGGCGGCCAGCGCCGGCACCGCGGGCTGGCAGACCGCGACCAGATGCGCCGGCGGGCCGAGCTGTTCGAGAAACTGGATCAGATGCCCGACATAATCCTCGAACCCGAACCGGCCGGCGGCGAGCGGGACGTCGCGCGCATTATGCCAGTCGGTAATATACACGTCGCAGTCCGGCAGCATGGTCTGCACGGTGGCGCGCAGCAGCGTCGCGAAATGGCCGCTCATCGGGGCGGCGAGCAGCACCTTGGGCTGCGGTTCCACATCGTCCTTCGCGAAGCGGAGCAAGGTGCCGAACGGCGTGGTCAGCACCGGCACTTCGCGCACCGGCACCACGCGGTTGCCGACCGCCACGGTCGCGATGCCGAAGGGCGGCCGTTTGTGGGTGACCTTCGCGGTGGCGAACAGTTCGGCGGCGGCGGCGGCCAGGCGCGCGGGCGGCAGCCGTGTGACGCCCGGATGCGTGCCGAACACGTCCAGCCACGCCGTGGCGCCGCGCCGGAGGGGGCCCAGCAGGTCTTCCTGGCTCTGATAGATTTGATACAGCATGCGGCCCGCGGGACTATCCTTGTCGGCAGTACCCTAAACGGCAGGGCGAAGCTACATCGGCGCCGGTGGGCACCCGGCCTCAAGGTTGCTAAGACCGACGCGCGTTGGGAACAACAGGCCGGAAAGACCACGGGAAACATGTCGAACACCGTTCCGAGCCCCGCGACGCTGGTGATCAGCAGCCGCAACTACTCCAGTTGGTCCCTGCGCGGCTGGCTGCTGGTGCGGCTGGCCGGACTGCCGTGCGAAGTACGCCGCCTGGCCAACACCGACGCGGTGGCGCGCGCCGAATTGCTGCTGCAAACGGCGTCGATCCGCATTCCCTGGCTGGAGCATGAGGGCCTGGTGATCTGGGACGTGCTGGCGATTGCCGAATATCTGCATGAGCGGTTTCCGGATGCGCACATGATGCCGGCGGATGGTGCCGCGCGGGCGCGCTGCCGGGCGGTGAGCGGCGAGATGCATGCCGGCTTCAACGCGCTGCGCGCCTCGCTGCCGGTCAATCTGCGCGCGGTGCGCCCGAATTTCCCGATCTGGTCCGGCGTGCGCGCCGACATCACGCGCATAACGGACATCTGGCGCGAGTGCCTGGCCGAATGGGGCGGGCCATATCTGTTCGGCGCGCGCCTGACCGTGGCCGATGCGATGTATGCGCCGGTCTGCACGCGGTTCGAAACCTACGACGTCTCGCTCGACCGGCCATGCGCCGCCTACAAGGCGGCGATCCTGGCGCTACCGGACATGCGCGCCTGGCGGCACGAGGCGGAGATCGAGCCGGACGAGGTTTCCGAGTTGGAAGTTGAGGTGGAGTTTTAGCGTCGCCTCGGTCAGGCCGCCGATTTACGGTGCCGGATGCTGCCGCACGTATCCCTGCGGCAACGCGAACACGTCGGCGCCCTGGGGGTGGTAGCCGACGTCGATCGCCTCCATCAGCACGCCGCTTGCGCTACGGGCCCGTAATAGAACGCCGTCATCGGTGTAGCAGGTTACCGTTTCCGCGCCGCGTGTGTCCCGCGTGCGCCACTCGGTGCAAGGCAGGCCGGCCACCTCGGCCGGGCCAAGCTTCGCAAAGCCGGACGCGGCGGACGGGGTGTCGGGTGCTGCGAGTTCAACCATTTCGTGGCTCTCGTCACGCACCAGCGTCATGCGGTGGGTGATGTAGTCCACCACCATCCAGTTGCCGGAGGTGGGCAGGTCGACGCGCTGGCGGTGCAAGCTGGCGGAGAAGCGCAGACGTTGCAGGATCGCCATGTTCTGGCCGCCGGCGACCGGGACTTTGTAGGTGACGTCTACGTCGCGCTGCGGCAGGGTGACGGGGGCGGCGGCAGTCAAAAGAAGCAGGAAGTGTTCTTTTTTGAAAAAAAGAACCAAAAAACTTTCGCCAGCTTCGGGCAGCATTGTGTTTCGTACTTTGAACAATATGCTGCGTGCAACTCGCAAAAGTTTTTTGCTTCTTTTTTTCAAAAAAGAAGTCTTCTTCACTTGCTAAAATTCGCCGCAGCCTGCCCAAGCTGACTCTCGGTATAATTCGACGGCACCGTAAATATTTTCTCCGACAAGGGCCCGTACTCCACGCGCAGCGCACGCACCTCACCGAAGGATGCGACGCGTCCGTCGAGGATGACGCCGTCGTCCGTGATGCACGCGTCAGCGTTCCCTTTCGGCGCGTGCGCCTGCCACCGGGTGCACGCCAGGCCGGCGACCAGGTCGCGGCCGCCGCGGGTGAAGGCGGCGCCGTGCAGCACGGTCTGCGCCGGGTCGTAGCGCGCGATCGAGACCCGCGTGTAGGTTTTCAGCATCGGCAGCACGATCGCCGCGGTTTCGCTGTCGCGGTCGACCACGAAGCTGGTCGGCAGGTCGTCGCCGATGATGCGCAGGCGCGCGCCGCCGGCCGCGATCGCGACGCGGATGGCGACCGGGGCGTGGCCGTGCGGGCGGACCTCGTACGACACGGTCACGTCGCGGGTCGGCACCAGACGTGGGGCGGGGGATGCGGCCGCGAGCAGGAGTGCCAGCGGCATGAAGGTCTTGGGCACGTTACGCATCGCCGGTGCCAGGCTGCCGCATGGTCTTGATTTCCGCCTCCAGCACCGCCTCGTCCGGCGCGATCAGCCAGCGCGCCGGGGCCGATACCGCGCGCTCGAGCGTGAGCTTGTAGCGGGCGCGGGGGATTTCATGCGCGCCGAATTGTGCCAGGTGGCTGGTGACGAACTGGGTGTCGAGCAGCAGGAAGCCGCCGAGCCGCAGCCGGGCGACCAGATGCACCAGCGCCACTTTCGACGCGTCGCGCACGCGCGAGAACATGCTTTCGCCGAAGAACGCGGCGCCCAGCGCCACGCCGTAGAGGCCGCCGACCAGCACGCCGTCCTGATAGGCCTCCACGCTGTGGGCGTGGCCGGCGCGGTGCAGCGCGGTGAAGAGCTGCTCGATGTCGCGGTTGATCCAGGTGTCCTCGCGGCCCTCGGCCGCCTCGGCGCAGCCGGCGATGACGGCGCCGAAATGCTGGTCCGCGGTGACGGTGAAGCCGCCGCTCAGCGTGGTGCGCAGCAGGCGGCGCGGCAGGTGGAAATGGTCGAGCGGCAGCACGCCGCGCTGTTCAGGGTCGAGCCAATAGAGCCGGTCGCCGCGGCGGGTTTCGGCCATGGGGAACAGGCCGGCCCGATAGGCCCGCAGCATCAGCTCTGGCGTGACCTCGAAATGACGGCGCGACATGCGGATCCAAAATAAGCGCGGACGGCTGGAACGGCGAAGTCTGTTGCCCCACACATGCTACGCGATGCACGGCTTGGTATCACATCCCATGCGCCGTAGCCTAATCCTCGAAATCAACAAACGGTTTCATTTCTTCCGGCCGGACCAGTTTGTGATCACTTCGTGCACGCCGCCGGCGGCTTCGGTGGCGACGGCGACGGCAACCTGGCCCCAGAACCGGTCCAGCGCGCCGGCCGGGAAATCATGGCCCTGGGCGACGTCGCCGGCGATTTTGCCGGTGGGGTCGGCGACCTGCCAATGGATTTCGACCTGCTGTTCGCCGCCGGCGACATCGGTGACGTGGACCAGGGCGCGCAGCAGAAAGTCGGCGTCCTCGCGCGTGTCGACGAGCTGGTCGCCGGTTTCGGGCAGATGGCGGCGCATCTGGGTGGCGAGGCTCGCGTTGCCGTCGCCGGGGGCGCCGAACACGCCGAGCAGGAACACGCGCGCGGGGCGGTTATACAGGCTGTTCGGGTCGCTTTGCTTGATCGAGGCCTCGACGGCGCGCAGCAGGGACATCAGCTTCGGCGCCGCTTCGGTGGCCGCTTCGTGCAGGGTCGCCGGGTCGCCGGCCTGCCAGCGTGCGGCAGGCACGGCGCCGCCGCTGATCCGGCCGCGATCATGGCCGGCGCCGTCGAGCAGCGTATAGGCCGGGTCCACTTCGGCGCCGTGCAGGTCGGCGGTGACGCGGACCTGCCAGTCGCCGGGCTGCGGCGCCTCCGGAAAGGCGGGGAGTTCCTCGGCGACCAGCGCGTCGCTCAACGTGCGGGCCATCGCCAGCGCGGTGGCGGCGGGGAGGAGCGCTGCGGTGGGCGGCGGCACGGTCAGGCGCGCGGGCGGCGGATGGGCGAGGCGCAGCGCGTTGGCGCCGGGGTGTCCCGCGAACGGCCGGGGCAGATCACCGCAGGTGCTGAGCGGCAGCAGGAGCAGGAACGGAAGGGCGTTTTTCACGCCGGGCTGCGTAGGCGTATCCGGCGTCGCACGCAAAGCGGACCGGCTGGTCCGCTATGCATGTCAGCGTATCAGACGTGCAGGCCATGGCGTTCGGCTGCGAGCGCCAGGCGCTTCAGGGCGCGCGTGACCCACGGCGGCGGGGTCAGCAGGCCGCGCCGCGGCGGGGTCAGCAGGCCGCGCCGCGGCGGGGTCAGCAGGCCGCGCCGCGGCGGGGTCAGCAGGCCGCGCCGCGGCGGCGGCACCAGCAAGCCGAGATAATGGGCGAGCGCCGGCTCAATGCCGGTAAAGGCGCGCGGCTGGTCCCCCACCGCCTGGGCGATGACGCTGCCGGCCGTGCGCCAGATGGTCAGCGCGCTGGGGCCAGGCCCGTGACGGCGGATCACCAGCAGCTCGTCGAACTCCGCGCCGTCAATCACCTGGTCCAGCATAACGGAGAGGGAGAGGCCGCGCTGCAACGCCCAGGCACGGACATGGATCAGTTCCGCCAGCGGAAATGCGAGGCCGTACGGATTGCGGTGGCGGAGGACAGCGTGCGTGCGCATGGCGTGTGGGCTCCTTCAGGCACCCGAGCGTGGCAAACGGAAGCGCGCCGATTCGGGAAGCAGAGGCTACAGTTTGAGGCCGAGTCGTTAATATTTCTTTGCCGGCGGGACCGGGTAGCGCATGCGCGCCGCAGGTTGTATGCGGTCCGCAAAGCAGAAACGCAGGAGGTCACCATGGCACGGGTCGCGCTGGTTACGGGCGGAACAAGAGGCATCGGGGCCGCGATCAGCGCGGCACTGAAGGCAGCCGGCCGGCATGTGGTGGCCAGCTATGCCGGGAATGACACCGCCGCCGAAGCGTTCCATGCCCAAACCGGTATTGCGGTGATCCGTTTCGACGCCGGGGATTTCGAGCAGTGCCGCGCCGCCGTGGAGAAAATCCATGCCGACCACGGGCCGATCGAAATCGTGGTCAATAACGCCGGCATCACCCGCGACGCCACCATGGCGCGCATGACACGCGATATGTGGGATGCGGTGATCGACACCAATCTCGGCAGTTGTTTCAACCTGTGCAAGCTGACATTCGATGCGATGCGCGCGAAGAAATTCGGCCGCGTGGTCAATGTCGGATCCATCAACGGCCAGGCCGGGCAATATGGCCAGGTCAATTACGCCGCCGCCAAATCCGGCATCCATGGCTTCACCAAGGCACTCGCCCAGGAAGGTGCGCGCTTCGGTATCACCGTCAATGCCATCGCCCCCGGCTATGTCGATACCGACATGGTGCGCGCGGTGCCGGAAGACGTGCTGCAGAAAATCATCGCCCGCATCCCGATGGGCCGCCTCGGCCAGGCCCACGACATCGCCCGCGGCGTGGCCTTCCTCACCGCCGACGACGCCGACTTCATCACCGGCGCTACTTTGTCCATCAATGGCGGGCAGCATATGTATTGAGAGCAAGAACGGCGCGGGGCTCTGCCGCCTCGACCCTAGCTGGGGCCTGAGGCCCCAGCGGGCGCGAGGGGCGGAGCCCCCGCCTTCCTTCCTTTCAGGACACAAGATGCCGGCATTGCAGGGAAAGGTCGCGCTGATTGGGGCGGGCGTCGAGGTCGGGGCCAGTTGCCTCGGCGCCGGGATGGGACCGGCGTCGTTGCGCGTAGCTGGGCTGCCGGCGTCGTTGGCAGCGCTTGGCTATGCGGTAGAGGACCATGGGGATGTTGACCCGGGGCCGGTGACTGGCGTGCCGGAGACGGTGGTGGGGCTGGCGAAATATCCGGCGCAGATTTTGGCGTGGGCCCGGGCGATCGATGCGGCGGTGGCGGGGGCGTTGGGCGCTGGCGCGGTGCCGATTGTGATGGGTGGCGATCATTCGCTGGCCATGGGGTCGGTGCGGGCGGCGGCGCGGCACGCGGCGTCATTGGGGCGGCCGTTCTTTGTGCTTTGGCTGGACGCGCATACGGATTTCAATACGCCGACGACATCGCCGTCCGGCAACATGCATGGCATGAGCGTGGCCGCGTTGTGTGGCGAGTTCGGGCTGGAGGCGCTGGGCGATTTGCCGGCCGCGCCCGCGGTGGACGCGGCGCATGTGCTGATGTTCGGCATTCGCAGTATCGACAGCGAGGAGCGGGCATTGCTGCGCGCGCGCCAGATCGACGTGGTGGATATGCGGCGCATCGACGAGCACGGCGTGGTGGCGCTGTTGCAGCCGTTCCTGGCGCGGGTGGCGGCCGCCGGCGGCATGCTGCATGTGAGCCTGGACGCGGATTTTATCGATCCGAGCGTAGCGCCCGGCGTCGGCACGCCGGTGCAGGGCGGCGCGAGTTACCGCGAGGCGCATCTGGTGACGGAGATATTGTATGAGTCGGGGCTGGTGACGTCGGTGGACCTGGTGGAGCTCAATCCGTTTCTGGATGTGCGGGGGCAGACCGCGCTGATGGTGACGGATCTGATGTGCAGTTTGTTTGGGCGGCAGGTTTACGAGCGGCGGTCGTAAGCAAGAAAGGAAGTGTTCTTTTTTGAAAAAAAGAACCAAAAAACTTTTGCTCTCGCGCTCTTATCACCTGGCGCCTCGTCGCTTACCCTTGCACCGAACCCAACAGACAAAAGTTTTTTGGTTCTTTTTTTCAAAAAAGAACACTTCCTTTCTTCTCCTTGCCTTGCCCACGCGCCGATGTGAAAAGGTTACGTCATGAGCCTCGCCACCCGCGTTCTGCGGCGTTTGCGGCCGGTACCGGCCCCGGCGCCTGTGGTGCGCGCGGTGCGTCCGCCGGGCCCGATCACGTTTGCCGATATCAGCGAGTTGCCCAACCCGGCGCTGATCCCGAAGATCGATCGGCCTGGCATGGACGAGCGCAAGCTGAGCCCGGAGCAGCGCGACTGGCGGCGGGATGGGGTGACGATCCTGCCGCGGTTCATTCCTGATTCAGTGCTGGATCCATATATTGCGCGGCGCGAGAAATTGCGCACCGAGGCGCCGGCGCATTTCCGTGGTGGCTGGTATACGCCGACACCGTATGAGCATGTGCCGGAATTGCGGGATGTGGCGCTCTATCCGCCTTTGATGCGCATGATGCAACATCTGGTCGGCGAGGAGATGTTGCTGCATCTGAGCCTGACCGGCTGGGTCAGCACCGAGCGGAACTGGCACCAGGACGATTATCTGAACCCGTCCTTCGTCAATAGCTGGTATGCCGCGGTATGGATCGCGCTGGACCATATCGATCCCGATGCGGGACCGTTCGAATATGTGCCGGGCTCGCACCGGTGGCCATTGCTGCGGCAGCACAAGGTGCTCGCCTGCATGTCCGAGGCAGCCGCCGAGGAGCGTGACCCGGTGAGCGGCGCGCATGTCTGGCCCAAGACGTCCGAAGTGTTCGTGGTGCCGGCGATCGCGGCGGAAATGGCGGCGCGCGGCGCCGAGGTGCGGCAATTTCTCGCCGAGAAAGGCGACGTGCTGATCTGGCATGGAAGGCTGATGCATCGCGGCTCCCCGCCGCGCTCGCATGATGTGCTGCGGCGCGCGCTGATCGCGCATTATTCCGGCGTGAAGCACCGGCCGGACATGCGGCGCCGCGCGCGCGATGCGAACGGGATGCAGTATTATTTGGCGAATTTGCCCTTGTGGTAGCCGGTATTTTTGGCTTCGACGCAGAAATAGCCCGCATGGAATTTGCCATGCGGGACTTTCTTCGCGCCGCTTTGACGTCCGGCGCTCAGCCCAGCGCGACCAGCAGCGCGCGGATGCTGGCGACGGCCAGAACGGTGACGGTGAGGATGAAACCGCCGGCGCGGAACGGGTTCGGCGCCGGCAGGCGCAGGCCGATCGGGTGCAGGATGCGGGCGATGACGAGCGCGCCGGCGAGCCCTTCCACCAGCAACGTGGCGCCGGTGCGCAGTTCGATCAGGCCAATGAGCAGCAATGCCAAGGGCACATACTCGGCGAAATTGGCCTGGCTGCGGACGGCGATGAAGAGCGGATTGGTGGTGTCCTCGCTGCCGGCGCCGATCATAACCTTGCCGCTGAGCCGGCCGGCGACGACCTGCCCGCTCAGCACGGCGAAGATCAGGCCGAGCACGCCGGCCGCGAGCGTGGTGACGGTGGGTGCGTGCAGATCTGTCATGGTGCGTTTCCCCCGGATGGACCCGCGCGGGCCCGCGCCGGGAGTGGAAACACCGCGGACCGACGGCGTCAAACGGAAAGGCAAGATGTTCTTTTTTGAAAAAAAGAACCAAAAAACTTTTGTCTGCTGGGTGCCGCGCCAGGGCGCGCCGCAGCACGCCTGGTGATGAAGCAGGTAGCCGGCATGGCCGCTGCCAAGCAGGGCCTTCCTGGGCCTGCGCAACAGAGCGGGCTGCGTGCTGCCACGTTGAGACGACGCGCCTGCCGCACGGCTGCCAAGGCGGCGATGCGCCAATTTAGGACGTTACCCGGTAATAAGGGCATGCCCAAAACCGGTCATTCAGATCGATGCACGGGCCGGGACCAGTGCATCGAAACCAAC
>Ga0116226_10004391_pt1 | contig 12504 bp, 5 predicted proteins | sample S1TSphfallax_FD_89692 | JGI IMG/M metagenome (GOLD analysis project Ga0116226, IMG submission 89692) | Host-associated microbial communities from peat moss isolated from Minnesota, USA - S1T2_Fa - Sphagnum fallax MG | ecosystem: Host-associated > Plants > Peat moss > Unclassified | place: USA... | reverse complement strand
TAACACATGATGATTGTTCTCAAAATGAACATGAATGTTTTGTGAGATTTTCTTGATGCACAAAAGGGGAGAGAGCTACACAAACTGTAGCTCTCACCTTAAGGTTTGACAACTGAAAACAGTCGATGTCAAATTGCAAGCAAGTCTTTATTCCAAGAGAGAGGCCCAGGACATGAGCTGGAGCAATGCTGTGCATGTAAGTCTAAATGGCCATATAAATTGACATTTCTTATCTTTTGAAGATTACAATTGCATTTTATGATTTGCATGTATATGTTTTGGAATACACTTACATGATCTTGTGTGTATTTTTTTTGGGTGTGTAAGGTAATGTAAGTATATATTACCTTCAATACCTTCGTTGTATTACAAAATTTATTTCTTTGTGAGAGAATCAACAAATGAACACAACATCCTTTCCATGCAAGTTCCATTTCCTCTTTTGCTATTATTTTTTCATAGAAATTCTTACGACTATGGAGATGGAGCTAGTTCAACAAAGAGAAAGGGCAAAAAAAAAGAAAAAGGCAAATGACAAGTGGGAGGACACAAGGAGAAAAAAAGGAGTTATGTACAAAAGAATTATGACTTGTAAAGTCCTTTTCACTATGGTCTTGCATAGCATGTTGCTCTTGCTCCCCTTTGCTTAGATTTTTTTGCAAGTGCAGTTGGGGAAGAATGATGTCTTGTAAAATCCTTTTCACTATGGTATTGCATAGCATGTTGCTTGTGGTCCCCTTTGCTTAGGTTTTTTTCAAGTGTAGTTGGTGACATTGTGGTCATCTTGCAAATTTTGGCATTGTTGTAACCTCCAACAATGATTAGTTTCAAGTGAGCTCTTTACCACCTTTGTCATTGTTGTGTTCCCCAAGTTTACAAAAAAACTACCCCATGTCATTCCCTTTCATTTACAATTTTTGTAAGTGTAAGTGGTCACATCATGACCATCTTGTAACTTTAGATATTATTATGAGCTTCATCAATGACATGTTTTAGGTGTTTTAGGTGAACTCTACCCCTTATCATTTTGCACATGCCTTTGTCAAATTTGTTCATAGCAATGCTCTCGTTGTCTTGAAAGGTTATTAACTATAAAATATCTTATCTATTTTAAAAACCTTTGAATATCAAATTTACTTTACACCACATAGGTAGGTAAATCAACAAAGGGTCCTTATAAAAGGTAGTAAAAAAGTATTGCCTACTTCTTTTTCCTTAACTACTCATTTGCCTAACCAATATGTGTTTGGTGATGCTCATACACACATAAGGTTTGTGTTATGCATGTTTTTGGGCCAATAATGGACATCCTAATGATTAGAGAATTTTTTGTGAATTATAGTTATATATCAAAATCGATTCTCAAATTTTTGAGATCCATGATTATATATCAAAAGCCAATTTTTTTATATTTTGAGGATCATGAATGAATATCATAGAGAATTGTCTTGAAAACCTTTGATTATCAATTTCCATTTTTGAGACTTGCCCAACATTGGTCAACAATTAACACCTTAACACTTGGTGAACATTCTAAAAAAATTTGCAAATGAAAACTAGGTTTCTTTATGGTGACTCAATCTTTTGATTTCTTACAGAATATTAAAGAATGGAAAACTGTTGCTCCAATTATAGTCTCTTCATTTCTTTGAAAGTTTTTCCAAATTTTTATAATGACCCAATCTTTTGAATTCTTGCAAAAAATTGGGAATGGAAATGTTATTTTACTTGTCTAAGTTATAATGTTAGTTTGAGTGGAAGAAGTGCACAAGAACAAGGGTAGTAGTGTAAGTACCAATTTCTTTTGCTTAAATTTGTGTATTAGACAAAAATTGCAAATCTTGGGTGGATGCATATATACTTCCAAAGTTTCCAACACAATAGAGATATACATAATCATAGGTTTCATTTGTGACCTGCATATTCTTCTAAAGGAGATTTACCAATTTCTAAATTTGACATGAAATTGACATGCTATTGTGCTAAACAATATGCTAATTTTAGATCCAATTTATTCAACAATGAAATTTGTGTTTTCCACTGAAACAAGTGATCACAAACTTTCTTTTGAAAAAGTAACATATTTATCTTATGATTGTGGCCCATAGGGTTTAGGGTTTAGGCCCATCTAGTGCCACTGCACCTTCAAACTCTTGTGAGAGTTTTTTTTTGTCACTTGCATTTGTGAAACTAAGATTTGGGTTGTAGATTAGGGTTCAATCACATGATAGAAATACAAAAAAATCTAACCTTCAATCATGTTGGGTCATGGATCAACATATTGATAAACATGAAATTTAACAATATTGATGATAACATGCAAATTGAATTATTATTTAAAAACTTGTTATTTAATTTTAATAGTTAATTGTGTTTAGATAACTATGGAAATACTAAACCTTAATGTGATGCGATACATGTGGTTGTAGATGGCTATAAAGTTGAAATCCAAAAAAAAAAAACTATGTTTTAATGGCAAGATGCACACAAGAAGGTTTGACAAAACCATGAGCAATATTGTGAATTTACACATTTGAATGTTGTTGAACAATTTTTTGAATTCTCAGGAGGTGTGTAATTTGTTTTAGCATATGAAATTTGGATAACAAAGGTAAAAAAGTTTCTGAATTTTGGGTCATTAGTTTTTGGGGATAAACCCTTGCAAAATATATAGATCATTCAAGTTCAAATATGAATAATTGATAAGGAAGTTCTTTTTGTAAGGTAGGATGATTCATAATAAAAAAAACCTCATTATTTTAATGTCACAAAATTGACAACCTACACTATTGAGCTCACCCTCATTGACACCCACAAGTTGAACAATCAACAATAGAGTCAAGTTTATACTTCTAGTTTTTAATTGAACTTGTGCTATCATTGAAAACAACAAGAGCCAAAGTTTATGTCATGTTGGGCTTCTAGTTGTCCTCCCTCAAAATTCTTTCCCATCTCTGTCTCTTTCTCTTTTTTCTATCTTTCAACATTGGTGTGGTCAAAATGTTACATTTTATGTGAACATACATGGAACTTCTCAAAACTTTGACTAGTTTGGTAGATTATTTTGGGGGCTCTCAATGCAGTGATTTTTCAGTAAAAAATACCAATCCTTCACTTAGTTTTTATTATATTCAAATGTCTATTATAAATGTGGTGATATGAATCCTAGACTTCGACCTTCTTACTCAAGCAATCTAGTCATTGGTATGTTGGTAGATTTGAAATATCTTTAAATGTATTAAATTGAGTCGTGCTTCAATTTTGTTCATGTTGACTTGAATCATACATGTGGAGTAGTTCTCAGTACTATTTCAAGATATGATTATTGAAGATTTGTTTTTCATTCTATGTGTGTTTTGCATAGGTCTTTGCTAAGGTCAATCCATTTATCTAAACATTGAGTCTTCTAAGTATTGTTGTTACTTTATGATGTGATGAAAAAAAGTGTTTAGATGATGATATGTGGATATTATGTGTAATTGGCATATGCAATGGGCCAATTTGAGGGGCTTACTTGTGCCATGTAAGGTAGGTGTTTTTTAGCTCCTTTTCATTGTCTAATGCTTTGTTTTTTAGTTATCCTAGATATTGTAGTAGTTTAGTATCTTACGGGATCAAATTGACCTACATGATGTAAGAAGTTACAACCTTTGAAACAAGTGCTTATCACAATGGCATAATTTTTTACAACAAATAAATATGTTATAGGTTTTGTTTACAAGTTGGTTACATTGTGTGATCCTACACAAAATTTTCAAACCAAAGTATTAAATGCCTTATCTAGACCCCAATACTAGATTGGGTAAAGTTACTTCTTGGCACTTGTTTGTAACGAAGTTGCAAGATATGTGAGTTTTTGTCATATTGCCAAGGAATTGCAAAATTTTAGATTTGGGGCCAGTATGTTTTTCACAACAATGTCTAATAAACTAAATGTTTCCTTGGAGAGAAGTAAATGCGATGCATGTTCAAGTGTAATGCAATAACTTTTGGATTGTTTGTGTTGATCACAACCTTTCAATGACATTGATTTTTTGTTGGTTGAACATAATGGGTCTTTTGTTTATAGCTTCTAAGGACTATGCACCTTTAAACTATTGAATTATCATGTCACATGTAGTTTCATGTAGTGAATATTGAGTTGTAGAGTTCCTTGCACAAAACTCCTTGGAAATACATGTGATTATAAGTCAAGAGTATATATACTTGTTGACATTTTTGACTAGTGGTAATAATGTAATGTGTTTTCCTGCAATGTTTGAATCACTATGTAAAGTGTGTTCAATTGTTTGTTCACACATATATGGGAAAATCTAAATCCAAAAAAACAATTAAATATGCACCGCTAACTAGGAGATGTTTAAAACCCAAATTCCAATTGTAGTCTAATGATATTTTACCCTACCATGTGCTTTGTGTATCAAAATAAATTAAGAAGCCTTCATAATGAATGTTACCATGACTTGGCATGGAATTTGTAATTGAGACTTTTATCCTTGAACTACATGAAGGAAGGTTCTTCTAAGAAGGGGATCTATGTATATTATTAATTGGCACATGGGTCCTTTCTTTAAAGGCAATTTTGAATCTATAATTGAATTGTTTAGTGCCTGGTGGTGGAACTTATTTGAGTTTTGGGGCACATTATTCACACATTCATGTCATAAATAATCCAAGAAGCAGTCTTGTTTATTAAAGGGAACTATTATGCAAATGTTTGACATGTATCAAAATTGATTTTTATCAAGTTTTCATTAAGACAATATTTTTGGAATTTCTAGTTAATAGTTGATTCCATTGGTGTCACTTGGACAATTTGGCCATAATCAACAAAGTATAACATAATCCATAGTTGAATTTTTTGAATTGAATATTTATAATGTGAAATTCCTTTTGGGTTCCCTGATTGTGATTAAGGCCATTTAAATTGACAATTCTATCTTAACATTTTTTTGAATTGGAAAATCATTAAATGTGACAACAAGTATGTTAAACATTACTGATTAAATGTTTATTTAACTTTAGGTTTATCACCTACTTCACACGAGTGGGACATTTTCCAATTGTGGCAATGGCATGCAACCATCAGCCCAACTTTTCACAATTGATGACTCAAAAGCCACAACCATCGATGACTAGTTTGGTGCAATAGTTGAATTTTGTTCCACTATGGCCTTATGATGTTCTCAATTTTCCACTATAGTTTTAGTGGATGGATTGAGTTTTTAAAAGGTTTCCATTGGCTAGAATGTCAAAGGATTTTAGAAAATTGAAGGCTAAGGTATTTCACCTCTTTTCCAAGACATGCAAAATGGACTAGGAAACACATTAGTTAGTATTGCAACCCCTTGAACTTCATTCTTCCAGTTTGTTGATGCAATTATTTCTTTGGTCACCTCAATAACTTTTGGAGGTGCTTAGATTGGTGATCAAGACCCAAAGAAAAACAATGCAATTGATTTATGTCTTTGTACACAACATGTATACAAAACCCACAAGACACCCAAGTCATTGATTGCTACTTTCTTTGTTGTGTTGAATTTAATACCACTTTAGATTACATGTAAATACTAGAATAATGAAAATCAACTACGTGTTAAGAACAAATTCACCCATACCCAATATGTGGGTCTCTACTAGAAGTGTCTATCACATCCATTAGAATAATGTGCAAGTTATTTCCCCAACCCCATTCATAAACATGAAATCTTGGACATGGAATGTAATGTGAGAATCAATTACATGCCACCACATGGCTTAATCATAATAATTGTGCTTGGCTAATCAAAGTCAATCATAATTCTTTACTAACCCTTTGGAAATAATTCCATCTTGCACAATATATTTACAAGTTCAAATTTAGTTTCACATTATTTAGAGTGTGAACTTCATTCAAATTACTACTTAAAGGCCATTATATTGTTTTTGGTGGACTTGCTTAAAGATGGAAGCTATTTTTGCAACAAGGAGTTGGTATCCTAAGTTTTGACTAAAAAATGAACCCATGTAATTTGAACAACCAATTTGGAATCCATTGGACCAAGATTGCAATGAATCTATGGGTTGATTTCAAATTGTAAATTGTGACTTAGGTTATAGGGTGTGAATTCAATGAGCATTTTTGTGTGATTGGTCTCGGTTTTGGTCACATTGGGTTAAAACCAATGTTGGCCAATTATAGTGTTTAGGTCTTCTCCCTTGAATATGAATAGGGCATACTTTTTATTTATTTGTTGTTGAATGATATGCATATGAATTCTCAAATTTTTACTTGTAAAGACGATTATGCATCAAGGAATCTTTTTAATTAATTGCTAATTATGTATTTGTTGGTTTTGAAATCAATGAAAGATGTTGATAAGTTGCAAAAATATTTTTAAACTCCATAAAAAAATAGTAAATAGACAACCCTACAACATCAACATGGATAAATTTTTTTAAAAAAAAAGGTTAATTTGAAAATGGAAAATTTGTTGAAGGTGATTTACTTAATCATTGTCAACCTTTAGTTTTTTTATAAATGGTCTATCCACACCTAAAGCTAAAGCAATGGTGAACCAATGTTTGAAAAATGGTAGGATATAGTCATCCACACCTAGTGTTATTGATAACACCAAATTTGACATGGTGCTGATGTAGCTTTAACGTGGCAACCATTTTTAAAACAATATTACAAAAATGGTAAAATGAAAAACAATGTTTAAATGCCATGAATTTTTTTTTGAAATACATTGAAAATGAATTGTTAATTTGCCTTGTTGAAAATCAACCAAATAATTTTGTGTTAACTGAAATTTCCAAAAATAGATCCCATGTTATTTCACGCACCTTCTTACAAAACTCTTTGGTGCTTCACAAGTACAAAATTTCAAGAAACATTTTTGCTACAATAGTTTCACAACACCTTTAACAAAGTTTCATGACATCATGTATTGGAGAACTTCACAACACTATGATTTTTTATGAACTCCATGACCTTCACAACACCACACATTACAAAATTTTGCAACAATGTGTTCGACATGTTTTAACAAGAAGGCACCAATAGCTTCCTCTTGAAATCCAACAACACATAAACAATGAGAACCAAGGTACATACATGCACTTGTTGATTCATCAATTTATATGGAAAACACAAATTTCAAAATGAATTCAACTTGTTGACATGGAATTTGTGGAAAGATCTTGAGATTCAAGTATTGAAAACAATTGTAATAAAAGGTCATGGATCACAAAATTCAATAAAAGGTTGTGCATCACAAAGGGGAATTAGAGGAGGCAAAATCCAGAGACACACGAAGGAGGTTGTTGTTGAACCAACATTGGATTCCACATGCAAATGAAGTTGTGAGATGCAAATGAAGAAGCTTTAACAACCAAATTGGGCATAACGGGATGTCATCACATTAGTTTTAGCAAAAAAAAAAATGAACCTACAGTAGGATTAAACGTGGTAATCCCAAGGGATTGGTTCAAGATCACAACCTCCAAATGGCACAAGATTGCAAATGCGGTGAATGCAAGTGGACATTCACCTTTATTTCAGAACACTACTATATGCAAAAACAAGTGGGGTGCACTTTATGGAAATTTCAAGTACATTTTTTATTACATGTCCTTGACAAAAAAAACACATCATATTAGGGTTTTGCACCACAAGAGAAAACAAATCAAAATGTCTTTCAACATTACAACAAGGTCATTTATTAGATGATTAATGTATTCATGGGGGTTTGGCCAATATTACGCCATCCGCATGTGCACGATTTCATGGCTCCGAACAAAAATGTGCTATTGCAACCATATTTTGATGCAAAACCAACTATGTTATTGAGTTTTCCTTATATTTCACCTAGGAAAAATGATATGGTGTCATGTACACAACCAACACCTACCAAACCAATTCCAAACACACAAACAATACATATTCTAATACATACGCCTCCAACACACATTCCTCTAACATTAAGCACTAGTGAAAATCCAATACGCATGGAAGAATTTCAAGATTCCTTGAATGATGCCATGCATGAAGGCAATTCACCAACAAAGACTTTAATGCATTAGCAAGAATTTTCAAACCTCCTCCTATTGTTGGTCAAGGAATGTTTGGAAACATAGGCATGAAATGAAAATATTTTATGGCAAGCAACAACATGGTAGAAGCAACAAAAAAGAACACCAAGATGCCAATGAAGTCAATAAAGAAATCAATCGAAAGCAATTGTCTTACTAGTTCAAAAGTTGAAGAGCTTCATTAGAAAGGTTAGAAAAATTTCAAAGCCAACAAATCAAATACTTCAAACTTAAAGATGTTCAAATCAACCATACACAAAAAATCATTTTATAGGCAATTTTCGGGCTAACTCAAATCATGGGAATGATGTACACAAAAAGGAACCAAAATATCAATTTTGATCATGTTGTAGAAGATCATGAGCCTACAAAACAGGGGGGACAAACAAATGGTTTGAAGATTATATCATGTTATAACATTTTCTAGATTTCAGTTACACATTTCAATTGTAAATTTCAACTATAGATCATATTTCAATTACATATGTAGAATATATACATATTACAAATTTTAGCCATTTACATATACATGTACTACATAAAACTGTGCCAAAATTTGTGAAAAAGACAATGTGCTCAAATTTGTGTACTTGTTCATGCTCATTTGAATCTTGATTGACAATTTCAAACTAAGTTCTTTTGTCACCTCAAGTAGATCTCTAGCTCAGCACATCAATGTTCATTAGAAATTTCTTGTCCTTCAATGTTTTATTCATGGTTTTTTGCTTGATGACTCCATCTATAGTCTTGCACAAGAGAATATTCTTGTAGTAGATTCAAGATTTGTTTCACATTAATTTCATGATGCCCTATCAGAAGGTTATGCAACAAACAACAACAAACCAAATTTGGAATAACAAAAGATGTAATTATATCTTCCCTTGTAGCTCATGAAAGGTCTTTTTGAAAATGTTGAATGCATTTTTTATAACTAATCATCTTCATCTATGTTTTTTGTTGTAAAACATTTCAAGAATGTTTGTTTATCTGTCTCTATGCAACATCATCAACCAAGATAATAAAGGATACCCCTTATTTCCCAACAAGTAAGGAGCAAAACCATCTTGACTTTTATCTGCACTAAATAGTCCTTGTTGTTGAGCATTAACATAGAGCCCAAATTTTCTAAGGAACCTTGAGTCATTGACACTTTTGAAAAATCCAACAAACAAATCAGTAAACAATTTTTTGTCATGTACAAATAGCTTGGCACACAGTGTTATCATTAGCTATTATGTGATAAAAATAATTTTCATTAAAAGATCCAACAAACTTTGAAATTGAAAAATGCATACCATCTGTGGCCCCTTGAATGTTTGGCAAACCACAAAAGCTCTTGAAACCTTGCATTACTGCTTGCATCTTGTTTCCAATAGGCTAAGAAAATATTTTTTTGAAAACAATGTTGATCCCAATAATGAATTTTCTAAGGGCAACTGATATTGTCAATTAACCAGCAACAAACTATTAATTACAAATCAATAGGTTGCAACCTTGAAAAAAATTATATAATGCACATGCCACTTGAACTTCAATTGGAATTGTGAATTTGTATTGTGTGTTTTACTTTTGAATCAAAGGCTTTAGGCAACAATGTCAAACAAATTTTACTTCTTCATACGAAAAATTTGGAGCCAATGTTTGTCATCATACTTTGTGAAGAAGAAGATTGAAAACCATGTCGTTGACCTTGGTTTCACCCAATGTCCAAGATCTGTTTAAAATAATCCCATGTTATAGGCAAGCCAATGCTAATGCAAACACATAGATGTCAACATAAAGTCAAAGTTTGGTGCTACAAACACATGTTGTTGGAAAGCTACATCTAATGGCAACAAGATCCCTTGCAACAACTTTTTCAAAAACATAATAAATGTTATAGAAATCACATGTTTGAAATCCATTGAACTGCAACAATTCAAAGAAGGAAAATGAAAGAAGAAAGCAATGCAATGAAGAGAGTCTGAGGATGAAAAACAATGAGCAAAACTTGTGAGTGAAGAGAAAAAACAACAAAAGCTGTAAAATGAAGATTAGTGAAACTTTCAAGTGCAAATGAAGCGGCACATGGTCGGTGAACACTGTTACACAATGATGGGATTCAAAACTTTGGGCGGAACTTTAAGTTTAGGTCTAAACACAATTGTGTGCTAAAAAAGTTAAGTTAGGTACACTAAAATTAGACCTCATTTATCTTTAGGCGTGGATAAGTGTCAATATCACAATGTAAAATTAAAATTTTGATAATTGTTAATGGTTAAGTGACGTAAACCTTAATGCTAGAGGTAATTGTGTTTCCTTAACTAACACCAAATGCGTTTGGAGCATAATTGATGGTAATTATCATCATAGGGAAAAATAATCAAATGTTAATTTTGGAATGGAAATGTTATTTGACAATAGTATAAATAATTAGAAGTTGACACTAGAATATAATTCCAATAAAAATTTATTCAAATTAAATGGTATGAGGTGATTGACATGAGTTTGCTAATCAATTAAGAGATATGGAGATTTTGATAGAAGTTTTGAATGTAGGAGGAGATGAAGTGTGTGTGTGACTTATAAGGTGAGACCTTTTGAGTTCCTTCCTTTATTCCTTGACTTTTCTTCATGTTCATTTTATTCTTTTTTTCCTTTCATTTTATTCTCATGTATGTTGTTCCTTGTGAGGTTTAAGGAAAGACATAAGAGACTAAAGGAGGGGAGGAAATATATTTGTGTGAAGAAAAAATGGAATGAGAGATGAAAGGTCATGTAAAGTCTTTTTTATTGTTTGATTTTGCATTGACTTCCTGGATGCAATGATAATAGTTGGTATTGGGCCCACTTTACACTAGGAATCAAGGTCAAAGTTCAACTTAAATTGAACATTCCTATTGGTGCATTCATTAAAATTAACCCTAAGGGCTTTACACTAAAAGTCAAAGTTGAAACATAAAACATTTTTTTTAAGCTACCATTTTATGGCCTTGTATTGGCCCAAAGATTGAAGAATGATACTTATAAATTTGGGAGGCCAATTTGCAACTCTTGGGACCAATGTTATAACAATAAAATATTATTGTTTTGATAAAATCCACACCATAGGATCAAATTAAACCTTAAACCAAACCCCTTATCTTCTCCTTTTATATTTCATCTTTCTCCATTGTCTTATTTTCTTATTAGGCTTTTGTGTTTATTTATGATTAATGGAAAGAGTTTTTGAATTTTTTACTTGGGATATGGAAGATGTTGGAGTGTTTCATGAAAAAAAAATGTCAAATGTGAATCTTCATTCATTTCAACCCTTCAATCACCTTTTCAAAACTTGTAGCTACAAAGGTTAATTTACCCATTTTGACTTCAAATCATATTTTTCCAAATAAAGAGGCACTAATAGAAATTGGCCAAAATGTAGCACTTTATTTGAAATTACATTTGGACATTTTTGTAATTATTTCTTGTGTTAGTCATATTTGTGATCACACTGTAATTAATTTATGACTATAATGGTTTTCATCCTTCCATGTGAACCACATTTAATTTATTTTTCATCGTAGAAAACAACTTATGTTCCATTAGTCATAAATGTGACCAATTTAGTTGAAACCTTATGAATATACAAATGTCTATTTTGTGTATTTTAAGTGGTATAGTTGGATATATTATTGTTGCAACCCTAACATCGGGTTTGTGATTAAGTGTGGAGTTTGCTTGTTTTGTTATCGTAAGCTTCCATTTGCCTTTAGATGTTTTTCCCTCTACATTGCAAACTAGATTAGGCATCCCCCATCCTCTAGGTGTTGGATTGTCACATTGCATTTATGGCGAATTGTTAGACCCCATAAGGATTTACTTCCTTTGTTGTGCCCATGGTGGGGAAAGGATTGCATCTCATGATGTCATTTAGGATATTTTTGTGTCCATTGTGAGAGATGTTGAGTTTCATGTTTTACGAAAGCAAACTCACATTCTCCCATCATCTTCCTTTCAATATTTTTGTTCATGTGTCAACATTATTTTGTTAGTTGATGACATTTGCACATTGGCTGATGTCATTATTGCCAACCCCACTCAAGCAAACTTGGTATCATGGCCGGCTTTTTCTCATGGGGTGATCATGTCTTTCAATGGTTCTTAAAATAAAGGAAAGACTATCACAATTGTTACCTTGCGGATGTGTTTCTCCCTCTTGCCATAGAGATTTTCAGGTGCCTTCACCAACAAGCTGACAACTTTCTTTATCAATGTGCTAACATGGTGTGGTCGACAAAGGATACTACATGCATGCCCTCCTTTATTAGTGTTGTATTACTTTTATAAATCGAGAGTATTGATAACATTACAAAGAACACATGCTACCACTATTTCGAAACAAGCTATCACTATAAGGGAGAGTTCTTCTAGGCTTGGAGTTTTATCCCATTTATGAACCCTTTCTTT
>Ga0116226_10004390_pt1 | contig 12506 bp, 11 predicted proteins | sample S1TSphfallax_FD_89692 | JGI IMG/M metagenome (GOLD analysis project Ga0116226, IMG submission 89692) | Host-associated microbial communities from peat moss isolated from Minnesota, USA - S1T2_Fa - Sphagnum fallax MG | ecosystem: Host-associated > Plants > Peat moss > Unclassified | place: USA... | reverse complement strand
GCCGGACACGCAATATCGTCACCTGCCCGCGCCGCCGCCGCGCCGGCTGCGGCCGGTGGTCATCGGCACCGGTCCTTGCGGCATTTTTGCCGGTCTGATCCTCGCGCAGATGGGTCTGCGGCCGATCATTCTGGAGCGCGGCAAGCCGGTCAGGGAGCGCACGAAGGACACCTGGGGCTTTTGGCGCAAGTCGCTGCTGAATCCGGAATCGAACGTGCAGTTCGGCGAAGGCGGCGCGGGCACGTTCTCGGACGGAAAATTATACAGCCAGATCCGCGATCCAAGGCATCTGGGCCGCAAGGTGCTGAGCGAATTCGTCGCGGCCGGCGCGCCGCCGGAAATCCTGTACGTCGCGAAGCCGCATATCGGCACGTTCCGGCTGGTCGGCATGGTTGAGACAATGCGGCGGAACATCGAGGCGCTCGGCGGCGACTACCGATTCGGCGCGCATGTGACAGATCTGGTGATCGAGAGCGGCCAGATCCGCGGCCTGATCCTGCAAACCGGCGAGACGATCGAGGCGGACCGGGTGATCCTCGCGCCGGGCCATTCGGCGCGGGACAGTTTCGCCATGCTGCACCGGCGCGGCGTCTTCATGGAAAAAAAGCCGTTTTCCGTCGGCCTGCGGATCGAGCACCCGCAATCGATGATCGACCGGCATCGTTTCGGCGCCGCCGCCGGACACCCGATCCTGGGGGCGGCGGATTACAAGCTTGTCCACCACGCCGGCAACGGCCGCTCGGTGTATAGTTTCTGCATGTGTCCGGGCGGCACGGTGGTGGCGGCGGCATCGGAGCCCGGCCATCTGGTGACCAACGGGATGAGCCAGTATTCGCGCAACGAACGCAACGCCAATGCCGGAATCGTCGTCGGCATCACCCCGGCGGATTACGAAGGGGATATTCTAGCCGGGATCGAGTTTCAGCGGCACTGGGAACGCGCCGCCTTTACCGCCGGCGGCGGCAGTTACGCCGCCCCCGGGCAGATGGTGGGGGATTTCCTGGCTGGCCGGGCGTCCACCTCGTTTGGCGATGTGCAGCCGTCCTACCGGCCCGGTGTTACGCCGACGAATCTGGCGGGCTGTCTGCCGGATTTTGCGATCACGGCAATCCGCGAGGCCCTGCCGGCATTCGCCCGGCAGATTGCCGGCTTTGCCCGACCAGACGCGATCTTGACCGGCGTTGAAACCCGCACCTCAGCGCCGGTGCGGATCACCCGCGGGCCGGACATGCAGAGTTTGAATACCGGCGGGCTGTTCCCAGCAGGCGAGGGTGCCGGCTATGCCGGCGGGATCCTCTCCGCGGCGATTGATGGCATCCGGGCCGCCGAGGCGCTGGCGATCATGAGCTAGCCAGACGGGCAACGGCGAAGACCAGGAGCGCGCAGGCCAGCAGCGCGATGGCCCCGATGCCGAACAGCAGGTCAAAGCTGCCGGTGACATGGAACAGCGCGGAAAATCCCGCTCCGATGGCGGCCTGCGCCACCGCATAGATCATCGTCGCGAGTCCCCAGTCAGCGGCGAGGCGCTCGGCCGGCACCAATGTGGCAATGGCGCCGGCCGCCAGCATCACGGAGCCAAGCGCGACCGCGCCGACGCCAGCCGCTGACAATGCGAGCGCCGGCGTGGCGTGCAACCACAGCGGCAGCCCAACAGCGGCGGCCATCACCACGTAACCCCAGGCCAGTGTTGGCAGGAAACCGAACCGGTCCGCAACGCGGCCAAGAATCGGCGGCCCGATGGCGGCGGCTAGCCCCAGAATGGCAGATACCTCGGCGCCGGCGGCCACCCCGCGATGCAGACCGATGGCGACGAAGCTCGCCCAGAACAGCGCATGCGGCATAAATCCGACTGCCGTGCCAGCATAGGCGATGATCAGCAGCTGCACCGGCGTACTTATCCGGCCGCGGGTTGCCGTCTTAGGTGCCGGAATGATGGTTGCAGCCGGCATAATCACCGCGACGATCAGCGTGGCGGCGACACAGATCACGCCAAGGCTGGTCCAGGTGAAGGCGATCCCGCCCCGGATGAGATATGGGATCAATAGCGCGCTCAGCGTGATGCCAGTGCCCATGCCGGCGAAGGTGATGCCACTGACCCTGCCCCTTTGCGCCGCCGGCGCCCTGCCCACGACCGCGGCTGCCATCAGCACCATCAACACGCCGCCGGAAATACCCGTGAGAAGCCGCCACATCCCAAACCAGAGGAGGCCGAAATTGTACGCGCTGGCCAGCATGGCGACCGCGGTAAGGCCCATCAGCCCGATCACTGCCCGCCTGGCGTCGAGCGGTCGGCGCCACATCCGCATCACGGCCGCGCCGATAAAATAACCCGCGAGGTTGATCGTACCCAGCCAAAACGCCGCGCTGGCGCTGAACCAATGCGCAATCACCAGTTCGGGGACCAGTGGCGCGTAGCCGAACCGGGCAACGCCGATGCCGACCAGGAGCGCCAGCAGCCCCGAGAAGGCGGCGCGATAAATAGGAAATTTCGCGTCCACAATCGATTTGATAAATCAAACCCCGGCCGCCAATAAGTGCCGACAAAGCAGGCGAGCCATGCCCGCGCGGTCTGGAGCATAATCGCTTGGAGTGCGATCATGTTAAAGGTTTTAGTCTCAGGACGGTTCATGGTTTCGGCCGCTTGAAGCGTGAGCGACCTCAACCGATCGCGCTCCGGGTGACAGCCCGGCGCCGCCTGCCATGGTGTCCGGCAGGGTTGGTTGGTATAAACTCGCGCGATACCCAGTTAAGGAAGATCATGGCCCGCCGCCGGCAGCTCTATGAAGGCAAAGCGAAAATCCTGTTCGAGGGACCGGAACCCGGTACACTCGTGCAGTATTTCAAGGACGATGCCACCGCGTTCAATGCCCAGAAAAAGGGCACGATCACCGGCAAGGGCGTGCTGAACAACCGAATCAGCGAGTTCCTGATGCTGCGGCTGGCGGAAATTAACATCCCGACGCATTTCGTCCGCCGGCTGAACATGCGTGAGCAGCTGATCAAGGAGGTCGAGATCATCCCGATCGAGGTGGTGGTCCGCAACGTCGCCGCCGGCAGCCTGTCGACCCGCCTGGGCATCGCCGAGGGGACCCGGCTGCCGCGCAGCATCGTCGAGTACTATTACAAGAACGACCAGCTGAACGACCCGATGGTCGCAGAAGAGCATATCACGGCCTTCGGCTGGGCCACCCCGCCGGACATGGACGACATCGTTCACCTCACGCTGCGGATCAACGACTTTCTGACCGGGTTGTTTCTGGGCGTCGGCATCACGCTTGTCGATTTCAAGATCGAGTTCGGCCGGCTGTACGAGAACGACGATATGCGGATTGTCCTGGCAGATGAGATCAGCCCGGATAACTGCCGGCTGTGGGACACCAAGACCTCCGAAAAGATGGACAAAGACCGGTTCCGCCGCGATCTCGGCAAGATTGAGGAAGCCTATCAGGAGGTCGCCCGCCGGCTCGGCATCCTGCCGGAGGCCGGCACGCGTGACATGAAGGGCCCGGAGATGATGCAGTGACCCGCCGGACCGCCGCATGAAAGCCCCCGCATGAAAGCCATCGTAACGATCCTGCTGAAAGACGGCGTTCTGGACCCGCAGGGCAAGGCGATCGGTCAGGCGCTGCATAATCTCGGCTTCCCCCAAGTCGGCGAGGTCCGCGCCGGCAAGGTGATCGAGATCGAACTCAATGAAACCGACGCTGCCGCCGCCCGGACAGCGGCGGAAGCCATGGCCGAAAGACTCCTCGCCAACACCGTCATCGAAAGTTTCAAGGTCGAGATCGCCGGTTGAAAGCTCTCGACCAGCTTGAACCGCTGCGGCGGCGCTGGCGGAAACTCTATCTCCGCGCCCGGCTGGACATCTGGTTTCCTCAACTGCCGCTGGCCCTGGCACAGGGTGTTGCCGGCGCCTTGGCGCTGCTGCCGGCCGTCCGCAAATATCTATTCGAGTATTTTCACCTCCAGCTGAACGGGCTGTTCGATGCGCTGCATCCGCTCTCGGCACAGGTGCCGGAGCTGATCCTGCGCGGCGTGCCGACCGCGATTATCGGCGGCCTGCAAATTTTCATCGCCCTCGGCCTGCTGCTCGGCTCGCGCCTTGGGTGGATTTCGGCGTTGCTGATCACCGCGGCGCAGCTCGCGCTTGCGATCGGCTACAGCCACCAGTCCTGGCACGCCACACCGGTGATCTACCTCGCCGTGCTGTTTGCGGTGCTTGTGGTCTCCGGGCAGTCGTTCCGGCGGTCCTCGCTCGCGGCGGGCACGCTGTTCGCGCTGGCCGCCACTGTGTTGCTGCTGGTCTATGGCGTGCTTGGCTCATTGATCCTGGGCACCGGTTTCGCGCCGCCGATCGTCAGCCTGCCGCAGGCGATGTATTTTACCGTCGTCACCATGAGCACGGTGGGTTATGGCGACATCCTGCCGAAAAGCGATGATGCACGGCTGTTCGTGATTTCGTTGATCATCCTCGGCCTCAGCGTGTTCGCGACCGCAATCACCGCGGTCATCGGTCCGTTGGTGCAGGGGCGTTTGAGCCGGATTGTCGAGCCACGGAGAAAACGCATGAAACGGGTCAATCATTTCATCATCACCGGCGACGGTGCGCTGGCCCGCAACACCGCGCGCGAATTGCTGAATCGGGACAAAGCCGTGGTGATGGTCCTGGACGAAGAGGGCGCCAGTTTCGGCGATGCCGAGATCGTGATCGGCGACGCCACCGACCTCGATATTCTGCGCAAGGCTGGGGCGGAGACCGCGCAGGCCGTGCTGGCGCTGTCAGATGACGATGCCGAAAATGCTTTTGTCATTCTGGCGCTACGCGAACTGGGGACGGATTCCAAAAAGGTCGCCGCCGTGAGCAGCCGGAAGAATCTGGAACGGGTCCGCCGCGTGCAGCCGGATATGATTCTGGCACCCAACGTGTTTGGCGGCGAAGTGCTCGCGATGGCGCTGACCGAGGAGAAGATCGACGGCGTCAGCCTGCTGGAACGATTTCTGGACGTGAAGCCGCAACAGAGCTGACGCCTTACGCCGCGTTCATCCCTGATCGAGCGCCTCGGGCAGGCGGGCCCGAAGCCGATTGCCGCCGGCACGTTTGGCATCGTACATCGCGGCGTCCGCGCGTTCGAGCATGCTGGCTGTCGTATCGCCTGGGATGAAACCGGTGACACCGAAACTGGCGGTGACGCGTAGCGGACCCACCGGGGTCTCGAAGGGCGCCGCTGCAATCGCGGTCTTCAGGCTCTCGGCCAGCCGCTTGACGTCGCGTAGCCCAACCCCGGCGACGCAGACAACAAACTCCTCGCCACCGATCCGGCCAACCATGTCCGATCGGCGTATGTTCGCCGCCAGACGGTCCGCAATCCCGCACAGCACGATATCGCCCACCGCATGGCCGTATCGGTCGTTGACGCTTTTGAATTGGTCCACATCGATGAAAATGATGCATGGCCAGGCGGTGGCGGGGGCCGTCCGCGCCGCCTCGATCTCGGCCCCGATGGCGCGCAGCAGCGCGAGGCGGTTGGGAATCCCGGTCAACGTGTCGCGGTCCGCCACCTCGGCGAGCTCGTCAGCGCGACGCTTGTCCATTGTCACGTCACGCTCAATGGCGGCGAAATGGGTGAGCGTGCCGAAGTCATCCCGCAGCGGCACGATTCGGATGTCCAGCCAATAGGGCGCTCCGGTTTTGCTGTAATTCAGGATTTTTTCATGCACCGGCTGGCCCTGTTGCAGGGCAGCCTTGATGCTGTCCAAAGTGCGGCGGTTGGTGCCGGGACCCTGCAGCATGCGCGGGCTCGATCCGATCGACTCGGCGGCGGTGAAGCCGGTCAGGCGGGTGAACGCCTCGTTGACATAGACAATGATCGGCCCCGGCGAAATCAGGTCCGGCGTGGTAACGATGATGATATCGTTGGCCGCACAGGCAATCTGGAAGAACGAAACCCCGGATGGCCGGTTTTGAAAGCGCTGCGGTAATGCTTGCAGGTGTTGCGTGAGCCGGCTCAGCGTGTCCGGCACATCCCCTGCCGTCACCGGGGGGCTGAACAAATAGCCCTGCATCTCCCGGCAGCCCGCTTCGACCAGAAATTCCATCTGCGCCTCGGTCTCCACGCCTTCGGCCGTGCATGCGAGCCCCAGACGGGTCGCAAGGCTGATGACAGCGCGCAGGACGGCCGCACCGGTGCGGCCGATGGCGCCATCCGTCGCCTCCGGCAGGGAGCTGATCAGGCAGCGATCAATTTTTATTTTATCGGCCGGAAAGGTCATCAGCCGCAACAATGTGGAGTGGCCGGCACCGAAATCGTCAATCGCAACCTGGACGCCAGTTCCACGGATTGCGAGCAGATTTGCCGCACCGGTAACATCGGCAGGCATCCTTGCAGATTCCGTAATTTCCAGTTCCAACCGCGCGGGTGGCATGCTTGACTGCCGCAGTACCTCCGCCACCAGGTCGGGAAGCTGCCGATTCGTTAGCTGGATCGCAGATATGTTGACGCCGATGCGGATCTCTTCAGGCCATGCCGCAGCGTCCCGGCACGCGGTCTGCAAAACCCAGCGAAAGATCGGGTCCAGCAGTCCGAGCGTCTCGGCCAAGGGGATGAACACCGCCGGCGCGACCTCGCCCAGAACAGGATGTTGCCAGCGCAGCAGCGCCTCCAGCGCGACGATGCGGCGGGCGGCAAGATCCACCTGTGGCTGATAGCGCAGCGTCAGCGCCTCGCCCGCCACCGCCGCCCGCAGTTCTTGTTCCATCGTGACACTGGTCGTCGCAGAGCGCATTGGCCTCGCCCACTCCAGATTCAGCCCCATTTTGCCGATTTCGACGAATGATAGCCGATAAAAACAACTTTTGACGACAATTTTGTGAAGCCTTGCTTATCCGGAGGATGGCGGCGCATTTTCGTCTGCTGGCTTTACAAGCACCCGGCCCGAAGGCAGGAACGAGATCATGCGCGCAGGCATTCTTCTGTTTCCCGGCATCAACCGCGAGCGCGACATGGCGATCGCCGTGCGGCAAAGTTTTGGCACCGCGCCGCGGATGATCTGGCACAAGGAGACCGATCTTACGGGGCTTGATCTCATCATCATTCCTGGCGGCTTCTCCTACGGCGATTATCTGCGCTGCGGCGCCATGGCGGCGCACAGTCCCGTGATGGGCGCGGTCAAGGACCATGCGGCACGTGGCGGCTATATCCTCGGTGTGTGCAACGGGTTTCAGATCCTCACCGAGGCCGGGCTGCTGCCCGGTGTTCTGCTCCGCAACGCCGGCCTGCGCTTTCTCTCCATGGACACGCAGCTACGGGTCGAGCGGGCCGATACGGCGTTCACGTCGCAATATCAAAAGGGTGAGCTGTTCCGCGCGCCAATGGCGCATGGCGACGGCAACTACACCGCCGATGCCGCCACGCTGGACCGGCTGGAGGGCGAAGGGCTGGTCGCGTTCCGCTATGCGGATGCCAACCGCAACGGCTCGGCGCGCGCGATTGCAGGGATCTATGCCCCGAATCTGCGTATCCTCGGCCTGATGCCGCATCCTGAGGATCTGGTGGATCCGCTGATGGGCGGCACCGACGGCAAACCGCTGTTCGATTCGCTGGCGGCGGCATGATCATCGACGAGGCTCTGGCCAAATCCTTTGGTCTCAACGCCGCGGAATACGGCAGGGTGCTGGCCATCATGGGGCGGATCCCCAGCCTGACCGAACTTGGGATTTTCTCGGTCATGTGGTCGGAGCATTGTTCCTATAAATCATCGAAAATCTGGCTGAAACAACTGCCGACCACGGCGCCCTGGGTGATCCATGGGCCAGGCGAGAATGCCGGGGTCATCGACATCGGCGATGGCCTGGCGGCGGTGTTCAAGATGGAATCCCATAACCATCCGAGCTTCATCGAACCCTATCAGGGCGCGGCAACCGGGGTCGGCGGCATTTTGCGCGATGTCTTCACCATGGGTGCGCGGCCGGTGGCGAACCTCAACGCGTTGCGCTTCGGCAACCCGGCGCTGGCGGTCACCAAGCGCGTGGTGGATGGGGTGGTGCGCGGCATCGGCGGCTACGGCAACTGCGTCGGTGTGCCGACGGTGGGCGGCGAGGTGAACTTCCACCCGGCCTACAACGGCAACCCGCTGGTCAACGCGATGACGGTCGGCATCGCCAGGGTCGACCGCATATTTCTCTCTGCCGCCGCCGGGATCGGCAATCCGGTGGTTTATGTGGGCTCAAAGACCGGCCGGGACGGGATCCATGGTGCTACGATGGCGAGCACCGAATTCGCCGTCGATTCCGCCGCAAAACGGCCCACCGTGCAGGTTGGCGACCCGTTCACCGAGAAACTGCTCATCGAAGCCTGCCTCGAATTGATGCAGACCGACGCGATCGTGGCGATCCAGGATATGGGAGCCGCCGGCCTTACCTCCTCCGCGGTCGAAATGGCCGGTAAGGGCGGGGTTGGGATCGAACTTGATCTCGACCGCGTGCCGCAGCGCGAGGCCGCGATGACAGCGTATGAGATGATGCTTTCCGAAAGCCAGGAGCGGATGCTGCTGGTCCTGCGCCCGGACCGGCGGGAGCTGGCGCGCCGCATTATCGAAAAATGGGACCTGGATTACGCAGAGATTGGCCGGATCACCGGTACTGGGCGGATCATCGTGACCCATGGAGGTGCGGTCGCGGCGGATATCCCGCTCGCGCCGCTGGCCGATGCCGCCCCACTGTATGAGCGGCCTATCGTCGAACCCGTGGTCCCGGCACCGCTCGGCAATGTGGTCTCGCCGCTCAGCCTGGAGGCAGCGCTGCTCAAGTTGATCGCCTGCCCGGATCTGTGCGCCCGACGCTGGATCTTCGATCAGTACGACAGCACGGTCGGCGGCCAGACGGTGAAGCGGCCGGCGAGCGCGGATGCTGCCATCGTGCGGCTGGAAGGCAGCCGCCGGGCGCTGGCGCTGACGACCGATTGCACGCCCCGCTATTGCGCGGCGGACCCTTGTGCCGGCGGCGCGCAGGCGGTTGCGGAGGCCTGGCGCAACATCACCGCGACGGGTGCGACGCCGCTGGCGGTCACCGACAATATGAATTTCGGCAATCCTGAAAAGCCCGAAATCATGGGGCAGTTCGCCGCCGCCATACGCGGCATGGCGAAAGCCTGTGCGGCGCTCGACTTTCCGATCGTCTCCGGCAACGTCTCGCTCTACAACGAAACCGAGGGCAAGGCGATTTTGCCCACACCGGCGATCGGCGGCGTCGGCGTGATCGAGGATGCGGGCCTGGCGGTCGGCATCGCGATCGGACCGGGCCTGGATCTGGTGCTCATCGGCAAGACCCATGGCGCGCTCGGGCAGTCACTTTGGCTGCGCGAGATCTGCGGCTGCGAGACCGGCGCGCCGCCCGAAGTGGACCTGGCCGCCGAGCGGGCCAACGGCGATTTCGTGCGCGGCCGGATCCTCGCGGGCGGCGTGGCCGCCTGCCATGATGTCTCCGATGGGGGCTTGCTGATTGCGGTCGCGGAAATGGCCCTGGCCGGGGATACCGGTGTCGCGCTGACGCCCCATGCCTCATCCCCGGCGTTCTGGTTCGGCGAGGATCAGGCGCGGTATATTCTGGCAGTCGCAGATGGCGCCGCGCTGATCGCCGCCGCGCAGGCCGCTTCGATCGCCGCCGAACATATCGGCCGTACCGGCGGCAATCGTTTGACACTGTCCGACAGCATTGCCATATCCATAGCAACCCTTCGCGAAGCCCATGAGCGCTTTTTCCCAGCGTGGTTCGCCTGAGGGGCGGGATCAGATAGTATGGCGATGCCGGCGAGCGAAATCGAAGCGATGATCAAATCCGCCTTGCCGGATGCCGCGGTCACGATCGAAGATTTGGCTGGCGATAACGACCATTTCGCCGCTACCGTAATTTCTGAGGCGTTCCGGGGCCTTTCCCGGGTTCGCCAGCATCAACTCGTTTACGCGGCGTTACAGGGTCGCATGGGCGGTACGTTGCACGCCCTGGCTCTGCAGACCGCCGTACCGGAATGAAGGAAAAATCTATGGATCAACCTGTTTTCGCTCAAATTCAGTCGAAGATCGACTCGGCGCCGGTCATGCTGTTCATGAAGGGCACGCCGATGTTTCCGCAGTGCGGCTTCTCCGCACGCGTCATTCAGATCCTCAAGCACGCGAATGTGCCGTTCCAGACGGTCAATGTTCTGGAAGACCCCGAAATCCGCGACGGGATCAAAGAATTCAGCAATTGGCCGACGATTCCGCAGCTTTACGTAAAGGGCGAGTTCATCGGCGGGTGCGATATCGTCACCGAAATGTACCAGTCCGGTGAACTGCAAAGCCTGCTGGCCGAAAAAGGGATCGCCCACGACGACGCCGCATAACCGCAAATTACGCGCCGGCGAGAGTCGGACAACGGGTCGGGGGATGGCGTGAAATATGTGTTCGTCACCGACGAGCTGCCGCGACCCGGTACCGCCGGGCATCTGGCGGTTAACCATGCGGTGATCGGCTGGCTGCAAGCCCAAGGGCATGATGTGGTGGTTCTGCTGGTCGGCGCCCGGCTTGGCCGGCCGGTCGAGCGTTACGGGCTGGCGCCGGTGGCGGGTCCGAAAATCGCGGGATGGGGGGACTTCGTGGTGGCGCGGTCGCCGATGGCGGCTTTGCGAATCATCGCCCGCGCCACGCTACGCCGACTGAAATCCGGCACCGCGCGCCGTTTCTGGAAGCCGGCGCGCGGTGCCCAGGCCGTGCTCGGCAGCTTCATCACACCGGCGGCGGCGGCTTGGTGCGCGCGGTACATTGGGCGCACGCGGCCGGATGCTGTCCTGGTCGATACGATCTTTCGCGCGCCGGTCCTACGCGCCGCGCCCGGAGCCCGCGGCGTCATCATCGCCCATGACCTGTTTTATCTTCGCCACCGCGCGCTGCTGAGCGCCGGCTATCAGGTCCAGCCTGCCAGCCTGACCCGTGCCGCCGAAGCGGAGCTGTTGAACCTTGCCGCTGCCATCGGCGCCATCCAGCCGGATGAGGCTTCAGGGATCAGCGCGATGTGTCCGGACCGGCATGTCTTCACCATGCCGATGCCGGCGATCGCCCATCCGCGCCCGGCCGGGGTCGAGCGGCTGGCGGACCGGCTGGTGTTCGTCGGCAGCGCCGCTTTGCCGAATCTAGACGGTTTGCGCTGGTTCCTCGATTCCGTATGGCCGCAGCTGCGGCGTCTGCGGCCGGGCCTCACGCTCGATATCGTGGGCGATTGCGGAGCGGCGCTGGCGCGGCTGCCGGAGGGCGTCAACCGGCTCGGCCGGGTCAAATCCTTAAGCACCGTTCTGCACCGCGCCGCGCTGGCGATTGCGCCGCTACGGGTCGGTTCAGGCCTCAAGATCAAGCTCCTGGATTATGCGCGGCATGGGCTGATGACGGTGGCGACGCCGGCCAGCCTCGCCGGCTTCGCCGCCGATCCCGCCTCCCCCTTCATCGCTGCCTCCGGCGAGATCGGCTTTGCCGCCGCAATCATCCGCCAACTTGGCGAAGTGCAGGAAGAGGCCCGGGCGATTGCCTATGTTGACCGCCATTACGGCCTCGAGGCCAGCTTTGCTGGCCTGGCCGCCGCACTTGGTCCGGTCCAGCCGGAGCAGGTTTTCTGACATGAACCTCAACCACCTGCATCTTCATGTGCGGGATCTGGCGGTGGCCGAGGCGTTTTATGAGCACTGGTTCGGCATGAAGAGCAGCCGGCGCGACGCCCAGTTGTCCTTTCTCAACGACGCTGCCGGTTTCGACCTTGCCCTTATGGAGGACGCCACGGCAACGGCGTTGCCAGACTGGTTCCACTTCGGCTTCAATCTGCCGGCGGCGACGGTGCTCGCGTTGCACAGCCGCATGACGGCAGCCGGCGTAAGGATCATCGAGTCCCTGGTTCAGGAGGAGGGTTTCACAGCGTTCCGCTGCGCGGACCCCGACGGCAACCGGATCGAAATCTACTGGGAGGCGGCTGACGTGCCGCTCTGATCCGGCATCTCGGAATCCCCGGACGTGAGTTCAATCGCTTCGGCGATGCCGAAAGCGCCGGGCAAGGCAAATTTGGGAAATAGCCGTGTGAAATGGCCCAGCTTGCGGCCTTCGCGGAGGTCCGTCTTGCCGTAATGATGCGCGATCAGGCCCGGTGTGGCCAGGATTTCGGGCCAATGCGCCATGTCGGCCGGGCCGACGAGGTTCTTCATCACCGCGTCCGAATGGCGGGTGGCGGCCGGCAAAGGCAGGCCGGCGACCGCACGAATATGCATCTCAAACTGGCTGGCCGGACAGGCATCCAGGGTCCAGTGGCCTGAATTATGCGGGCGCGGTGCGATTTCGTTGACCAGGAGCGTTCCGTCCGATGCCACGAACATCTCAACCCCCAGGAGACCGACGAGTTGCAGGCGTTCCGCGATCAGCCGGGCGATGCGGTCCGCTTCGCGCAGGATTTCGGGCGGCAGCGGCGCCGGCGCCAGGGTGAGGTCGAGGATATGGTT
>Ga0116226_10004388_pt1 | contig 12507 bp, 13 predicted proteins | sample S1TSphfallax_FD_89692 | JGI IMG/M metagenome (GOLD analysis project Ga0116226, IMG submission 89692) | Host-associated microbial communities from peat moss isolated from Minnesota, USA - S1T2_Fa - Sphagnum fallax MG | ecosystem: Host-associated > Plants > Peat moss > Unclassified | place: USA... | reverse complement strand
TGAAACGACGTAGTATCACTTTTCGGCGTCAGGCCAAGCGATTTCTGGCAGCCGCGCGAGCGGGAAGCCGGCGACCGCCAGACGCTGATCCTGCAGGGTGACGGGGACCGAGGTTTCCGGCTCGCCCCCGCCCTGCGGCGCGCGGGCGAGCAATCCCAGCACCGCCCGGGCCGCGGTGGCCTCGCGGGCGTTGATCGCGCGCGCCGCGACCAGGCTGTCGAGTGTCGCGTTGTAGCCGATGATCCGCACGGTCCCGGACCCCGTCGGCTGCAGGTTGGCGTCGAGCCCGCCGGACAGGTCGCCGGTGATGCCGAGCGGGCCCCAGCCGAGCGCCACATGCGGGATGTCCAGGTGGCCGCCAGCCGCCCGCCATTGGGCGGCGCGCCGCCGTGAGACGGGCAGAGCGGGGATCGCGCCGGTCAGTGTGCCGTCGATCGCGATCGAGGCGATATGACTGCCGAGCGGCCAGGTCTCGCTGTGCCCCGGGGGCGGTAAGGCGATATCGCCGGCGGTTCCGCCGAAGCGCGCCGCCGTCGCGGTCAGCTCGCCATGCAGCCGGATGCGGGTGACGGTGAGCTCGCCGGACGGCAGGGTGACGCGCAGGCGATCGCCGGCGATGTCCACGCTGTCGGGGTTCTGCAGCGGCACCGAGCCCTGCAGGAGATCGCCTTCGATGGCGATCTCGGGCAGCCCGGCGGTGGCGGCGTGCAATGGCGCGTCGGCCCCGATCAGCAGCGTGGTGGGATGCAGGGCGTCGATCTCGATTGTGACGTGATCGCCACGCCAGGCGGCGTTGCCGGCGGCGATGGCGAGATCGGGCACGCCCAGGCGGGCCGCCAGCGGCCAGCCGCCCCGGCGGGTCGGACCATGCGTGACCGTCCAGCCCTGGGTGCCGAGATCCCTGGTCCAGGCGTCGAACTGGGTCTCGATCTGGCGCTCCGCCCACTGCCAGACGAGGGCATCGCCGCCGACGAGGACGGCGAGGAGGGCGAGCAGGATCAGCTTGGTGCGGCGCATCGATCAGTTATCCCAGGTCTGCGAACGAGCCGTTCCGGGTGGGAGAGGAGTCAATAATTTCAATATGGAACAGTGGCTTGTCAAAAGTCTCTTTGATCGCCTGCGAACCGGTCGGACAGCTCTCCCACAGACTTGTCCACATGGTATCAGGTGGGTTGCAGGCCGGTCGCGAAGGCGCGGTCGAGCTCGCGGAGCAGCTGGTCGCGCGCCATGCCGGCGGGTAGTGGCGCTCCGATCGCGATCCGGATCACGCCGGCCCGCTTGTGGAACGCGCGCCGCCCCCAGCAGATGCCGGAGTCGGTTGCCACCGGGATGACGGGCAGCCTGGTGCGCGACGCGAGGGCCGCGACGCCGGGCTGGATCGGCAGATGAGTGCCGGGGGGGGCGCGCGTTCCCTCCGGGAAAATCACGATCTGGCGGTTCTCGGCCATCGCCCGGTCGGCGCCGCGCAGCAGCGAGCGGATGGCGCCGGAGCCGTCACCGCGATCGACCGCGATCATGCCGGTGAGGCGGCACATCGCGCCGAACACCGGGATGTCCAGCAATTCGCGCTTCAGCACGTAGCAGCAGCGCGGCACCAGCAGCAGCCAGACCATCGTGTCGAACGCCGATTGGTGCATCGAGGCGACGACCGCCGGGCCGGAGGCGGGCAGATGCTCGAGGCCGGTCACTTCCCATCGCGTGCCGCAGAGCACCCGCAGGCCGCCGAGTGTCAGGCGGGCCCACAGGCGCGCCACCCACAATCCCCAGGCCGGCACGGACTGCCGGGACAGCGCATAGGCCGGCATGCTGGCGATGGCGAGGAACGCGGTCACGCCATAGAACCAGATGTTGAAGGCCAGCGATCGCAAGAAGGTCATCAGCCCGATCGTTCCTGTTGCACTGTTGCCGGCGGCGGGAATGCCTGACCGGTCCGGTCCGGGCCCGCGGGCGCCACGAGATCGCCGCGCGGCGCCAGAGACGACAATCCGAGCTCGACCGCCAGCCATTTGGTGTATTCGCCGGCGAGCAGCCGCAGCATCGGTCCGTCGCGCCAGTTGCGCAGCGCCGGCGGGTTGACCGCGTCGGGATACAGGGTCACGCCGGGCAGCGCGCGGGACAGCTCGGTCATGGCGCGGGGCATATGATAGGAGGCGGTGACCACGATCAGCGAGGTGATATCGTTGGCGCGCACCCACTCCGCGGTTTCCGAGGCATTGCCGCGGGTGCTGGTGGCGAGGCGGCCCAGGGTCACGCGGTCGGCGAGATGCGCGTCGACGCCGGCGCGACGGGCCAGATCGGCGAGGTCCGCGGCATGGCCGACGCCGGAGACCAGCAGCAGCCGCGCGTGCCCCTGTTCCAGCAGGTGCAAGGCGGTCTCGACCCGATCGGCACCGCCGGTCAGTGCGACGATGCCGTCGGCGTGGGGCGGGTCGGTCGGCTCGCGCGCGGTGGTGCGCAGGAACCAGCTGAAGCCAGCCAGCCAGCCGACGATCACGACCAGCACGGCGATGCCTGCGCGCGTCAGGCGGCGGGTCACGGCAGTCGCCGCAGCCAGCTGCGCACGGTGCCTTGGGCGGTTGCGAAGCCGATCAGGGCGGCGATCACCGGCAGCCCCGGCAGCGACAGCCACAGCACGAGCGGCAGGGCGCCGATCCAGCTCAGCAGCAATGGGCCGACGCCGGGGGTGAGTGTCGCCGGCGCCTGGTCGCTGGCGAACGGGGCGGCGAGGTCGGCCAGCACCAGCAGCACGGGGGTTGCGGCAAGCGCGCCGATCACCCCGCCGAGGCCGGCGAGACGGGTGGCGCGGGCGGCGAAGCGGGCCGCGATATAGCTGTCGGTGGCGCCCAGACCGTGCACGATCTCGATGGATTCCCGGCGGGCGGCGAGCCCCGCCCGGGTCGCCACCGCGATCACCGCGACGGCAACGCCGGCGACCACCAGCAGGGCGGCCCAGGCACAGGCCTGCAGGCTGCGCGCCAGGATGGCCAGTCGGTTCACCCAGACGCCGTGGCTCTCGATCAGAGTGCCCGGCGCGATCGCCTGCAGCCGCTGCGACAACGCCGCGAGGTCGACGCTGTCATCGAGTTCGGCGCCCGCCGACAGATGCACCGCGATCACGCCGGGCAATGGCAGCGACAGCTTCCCGGCGTCCTCCCCCAGCCAGGGGCGCAGCAGGTCGGTGAGCTGGGGTTCGCTGAGCGGCTCCGCCGAGGCGATGCCAGGCGTGCCGCGCAGCAGGGTCACCACCAGATCGAGACGCGATCCCGCCTGGTTGGCGGCCTGACGCGTGCCAGCGCTGGCTGGATCGGCGCGCGGCACCTGCACGGTCAGGGCGGTGGCCGCGCCATTCTGCCAATGGCGTGCCAGCAGGGCGGTGCCGACGGAACCGCCGAGCGCCAGGGCCGCCAGGAAGGCCATGGCACCCACCAGGGTCGGCAGCATGCGATCGCCGAGTACCCGGCGCAGCCCGAGATCGTCGGACCGCGTGGGCCGGGTCGTCTGGGGCGCCGTGGAGGGCGGCGGCAGCGTGTCCGCGGGCGCGATTGCGGCGGATTCGGGCGCGTTTTGGTCAGCCATCGTCTTCCACCAGTCGGCCCTGCTCCAGTCGCAACGCCGCCCCGGGGTGGCGCGCCACCAGCGCGTCATTGTGGCTGGCGACCACCACGGTGGCGCCCAGGCGGTTCATCTCCTTCAGCAGCTGCATCAGGCGCTCGGCCTGCACGTCGTCCAGGTTTCCGGTCGGCTCGTCGGCCAGCAACAGGCTGGGGCGTCCCACCACGGCGCGGGCGATGGCGACGCGCTGTTGCTCGCCGCCCGACAGCTCGGCCGGTCGGGTGGTGGTTTTGGCGCCAAGGCCGACCCAGCGCAGCATCTCGTTGACGTCGGCGTCGATCTGGCCCTGCGGGCGTCCGGCAAGACGCAAGGGGAGGGCCACATTGTCGAAAATCGACAGATGCGGAAGCAGGCGGAAATCCTGGAACACCATGCCGATCTGGCGGCGCAGCACCGGCAGGTCGCCCCTCGGGATGCGGCCGATATCCTCGCCCAGCAGCACCATCCGCCCGCTGGTCGGGCGCGCCGCCAGATGCAGCAGGCGCAGCAGCGAGGATTTGCCGGCGCCGGATGGGCCAAGCAGCCAGCGAAAGCTGCCCGGCGGGATGGTGCAGGTGACGTCGTGGAGCACCTGGGGTCCCTGGCGCGATCCCTGGCCGTAGTGCAATCCAATGTTTTCCAGTCGAATCATGCCGCGACTCGGTCCTCAGCCAGGCTATCCTGGCATGATGGCACGCCGCGACCGAACTCTGTCACAACCGGGACCGCTGGTTTTTGCCAGACGGTCGCGAATGAGGGCGCTGGTGCAATCGAAGCGTCAGGCTCGGGTGCCCGGCTACCCTCAAAGGTTGCAACCGACAGAGCAGTCGCGCAGAATTGTCATGTAATGATGAGGGCTTCATGCGGATCGATTGCCCAAGTTGCCACGTGGTCTACCAGGTTCCGGCGGAGGTCGCGCGTGGCCGGAGGGTGCGCTGCGCGCGGTGCCGTGAGGAGTTCGTGGCTGATCCACTGGGGGTCGATGAGCCGGCGGCGGAGCCCGATGGCACCGTCAAGCAGATCCCGCTGATCCCGCTTGGCAGCACGTGGCCGCCCGATCCGGGACCGCCGCGGCGGCGGGCGTCGGACTTTCCGGTAGCGTCCGAGGAATCCACCGATGCCGGGCGATCGCACTTGCGGATTCGCACGCCGATGGCGTTGGCGTTGAGCGTGCTGTTGCTGTGCGGACTCGGCTATGTCGCTTATCTGTTTCGCGATGAGGCGATGACCGTGTGGCCGCCCAGCCAGCGACTATTTCAGATTCTCGGCGCCGCGTGACCTCGGGGCGCAAAGGGGCTGCCGCCTGGACACTTTTGTCCGTTTAGGGTTTGCGGCCGCAACCCCTTCCGACCAGGCCCGACATGCGTGACACCCTCTGGACGAATTGTGGGCGGATGTTATGCCTGCTTGATCTCGATCAGGCGTCGGCGGATCGCGCGGCCGCGGTTGATCTTTTCCTCGATATAGGTCGGGTCGCCCCAGCGCACCGCGCGCGCCATGGCTTGCGCGTCCTCCATGAACCGCGACAGCATCTCCAGCAGCGCCTCACGATTATTCAGGAACACGTCGCGCCACATCACCGGGTCCGACGCCGCGATCCGGGTGAAGTCGCGAAACCCGGCAGCGGCGAATTGGAGCACCTGCTGGCTGGCTTCGGCCTCCAGGTCGTCGGCGGTGCCGCAAATGGTGAACGCCAGCAGATGTGGCAGATGGCTGACGATGGCGACGACCTTGTCGTGATGCGCGGGCTCCATGATCTCGATCATTGAACCGCAGCGGCGCCATAGCTCGCTGATCGCCTCGACCGCCGCCGGATCGGTGCCGGGGGGTGGGGTCAGCAGACACCAGCGCCCCTCGAACAACGATAGAAAGCCCGCGTCAGGGCCGGAATATTCGGTGCCGGCCATGGGATGACCGGGCACGAAATGCACGCCGTCGGGCACCAGCGGGCCGACGTCGCGGATCACCGACTGCTTGGTGGAGCCGACGTCCGACACGATGCAGCCCGGCCGCAGATGCGGCGCGATGGCCTCGGCGAGGGCCGCGTAGGCGCCCACCGGCGCGCACAGGATAACGCAGTCGGCCCCCTCGACGGCGCGCCTCGGATCGAGCTCCACGCGGTCGGCGATGCCGAGCTCGACCACCCGGTCGAGGGTCGCCTGGGTGCGGGCGTTGGCCACCACCTCGCGGGCGATCCGGCCGTGCGTGCGCGCGATGCGGGCGATGGAGCTGCCGATCAGGCCGATGCCGAGCAGCGCGATGCGTTCGAACAGCGGCTCAGGAAGCGGCTCGGGCACGCGCAGTGGCGCAGGTTCAGATGTCGGCTGGCGCGCTCGCCGCGAAGCCGGCTCAGGCATCGTGCTGCGCGCTCGCCGCGAAGCCGGCTCAGGCATCGGGCGGCGCGCTGGCCGCGAACGCGGCGAGCGCATCGATCACCAGGCCGCATTCCTCTGCGGTGCCGACGGTGATCCGCTGGCAGGTCGGCAGGTCATACGACGCCACGCTGCGCACGATGATGCCGCGCGCCTTCAGAAAGGCGGCGGCGGCGTTGGAGCGGTCGATGGTCTCGAAATCGGCCAGGATGTAGTTGCCCTCGCTCGGCCATGCCTTGATGCCCGCCGCCTGCATCGCCTCGCTCATGCGGCCGCGCCACAGCGTGTTATGGGCGCGGCTTTTCTCAACCCAGCCGGGCTCCGCCAGGGCCGCCACGGCGGCGGCCTGGGCCGCGAGGTTGATGTTGAACACGTTGCGTACCCGGTTGAGCGCGTCCACCACGCCGGCCGGGCCATAGCACCAGCCGACCCGCATGCCGCCCAGCCCGTAGATCTTGCTGAAAGTACGCAGCATCACCGTGTTCTCGCCGGCATCGACCAGCTTGACGCCGGCGTCATAGCCGGGCGCCTCGACATACTCGGCGTACGCCGCGTCCAGCACCAGCAGCACGTCGGGCGGCAGCCCGTCGCGCAGCCGCTGCATCTCGCTTTGCGGCAGCAGGCTGCCGGTCGGGTTGTTGGGGTTGGCGACGAATACGATCCGGGTGGCCGGGGTCACCGCAGCGAGCAGGCTGTCGACATGGGTGGTGAGGTTGCGCTCAGGCGCCTTCAGCACCCGGCTGCCAGCGTAGGTGCCGGAAATCTGGTACATCGTGAAGCCGTGCATGGACATCACGATGTCCGTGCCGGGGCCGCCATAGATGTGACAGAGATGACCGATCAGCTCATCGGAGCCGGTGCCGCAGACGATCCGCGCGGGGTCCAGGCCGAAATGCGCGCCGATCGCAGCCCGCAGCTCGCCCGAGGCGCCATCGGGGTAGCGATGCAGCTCGGCGGCGACGCGGGCGAACGCCGCCATCGCCGACGGTGGCGGCCCGAACGCGCCTTCGTTGGACGATAATTTGATGATGCGGTTGACCCCGGGAAGCTTCGACTCGCCGGCGACGTACGCGGCGATCTGCAGCACTTCCGGGCGCGGCCGCGGGGCGGTGACGTCGTTCATCAATTGTCTCCCTCGACGGGTACAGCATAGGCGCCCAGCACCACCGGCGGCCGCAGCATCTCCGCCATGGCGGCGAGGCGGGGGTCGTCCTCGGTGATGTAGCCATCAAGCTCGACCAGCGCATGCGCCACCTGGGCATGCGGATCGCGCCGCAGGATGGTGGTGCGCAGGCCGAAGCCGGCGGCGGTCAGGGCGCTGGAGAGCCGGGCGCGGCTCATCTCCTGGCTCAGTTCGAGGCCGATCAACGAGCGGTCGGCAACGCCCGTGACGGTGCCCCCGCCGAGGGCACTGCTGTCGGGAGCGCTGCGATCGGGGGCCGCCGCCGCGATCACCAGCGCCTGCACCTGGGGCGCGCCTTCGGGGCGCTGGGCCCAGAATGGCAGCCGTGCCACCACATGGATGCGCGGCTCGTCACGATGCAGCAAGGCGGTCCACCAGGCGGTGGCCGCGGTCTCTTCCTCGACCGGCATCGGCAGGATGGCGGCGGTGGCGAGGCCGGCGCTGACCTCGCCGATCGCCTGGGCCGGACTGCGATGCACCCGCAGCGGGGTCAGGGCACCGAAATGCTCACGGGCGCATTGCACATATTGGCCGGGCTGGCCGCCATCGCCGCCGGTTTCGCAGACCGTGATCAGGAACGGTCCCTGCATCGCGGTGGCAGCGGCGAACAGTTCGCGCCACACCCGCGCCAGCAGACGACGAGGCAGCTTGCCAGTGTGGCGGCTGAGCAGCCGCCGGATGATCTGTGCCTCGCGCCCCGGGCGAAACGGTACTTTGCCGCGCGCGGCAAGGTCGGCGACGTGGCCGACCACGCGGGCGCGTTCCATCAGCAGGTCGTGGATGGCGTCGTCGATACGGTCGAGCTCACGGCGCAGCGCCTGCAGCGGCGGCTGGGCCGGGGTGGTGGTGGGAATTTCGACGAGGTCTGGGGTGCTGGACATGACTACGATCGGCTGGGGCCCCCTGAGATAGCCGAACGGATTGGCGATGCAAAGCAAAGCCGGCATGCCGCGCGCTGGGAGGGGTGCTGCGGTTGCAACCAGGCGGGGTGGGCGGCATATGCTGGCGCGACGGGCCGACCGACCCCGCCCGCCGCACGCGTGACACACCGAAACGGATCATGGATCAGCCAGACCTGCCGGATATCGCCCACCAGCACGTGGCCTTCGACGATGGGCTCGCACTGGAATGCGGCGTGATGCTGCCCCGCCTGGTGGTCGCCTATCGCAGCTATGGCGCGCTCAACGCCGAGCGCAGCAACGCGGTGCTGATCTGCCATGCGCTGACTGGTGACCAGTACGTCGCCGAGCGCCACCCGCAGACCGGTCGCGGCGGGTGGTGGGAGGCGGTGGTGGGGCCGGGGCTGCCGATCGACACCGACCGGTTCTTCGTGATCTGCGCCAACGTCCTGGGCGGCTGCATGGGCTCGACCGGGCCGGGCAGCGCGCGCGATCCGGCCCAGCCGGACCTGCTGTGGGGCACCGATTTTCCGCCGGTGACGATCCGCGACATGGTGCGCGCGCAGAAGCGGCTGGTCGAGCATCTCGGCATCGACCGGCTGTTCGCCGTGGTCGGGGGCTCGATGGGCGGCCTGCAGGTGCTGGAATGGGCGGCGACCTTTCCGGCGCACGTGTTCGCCGCGGTGCCGATCGCCACCGCCGCCTATCACTCCGCCCAGAACATCGCCTTCAATGAGGTCGGCCGCCAGGCGATCTTCGCCGACCCCGACTGGCAGGGCGGCCGCTATTGGGAGACCGGGCGCATTCCGGCGCGCGGCCTGGCGGTCGCGCGGATGGTGGCGCATATCACCTATCTCTCGGAACAGGCGTTGACCCGCAAATTCGGCCGCAGACTGCGCGGCGGCCAGGCAATCAGTCTGTTCGGCGACATGTTCGAGGTGGAAAGCTATCTGCGTCACCAGGGCAGCACCTTCGTGCAGCGCTTCGATGCCAACTCCTATCTCACCATCACCCGGGCAATGGATTATTTCGACCTGGCCGCCGACCATGATGACGACCTGTCGGCGGCGTTCAGCGGAACCCGCACACGGTTCTGCATCATCAGCTTCTCCTCCGACTGGCTGTTCCCGACCGCCGAGAGTCGCGCGGTGGCGCGCGCGCTGAACCGGGCGGCGGCGAATGTCAGTTTCGTCGAGATCGCCAGCGACAAGGGCCATGACGCGTTTCTGCTCGACGAGCCGGATTTTCACCGCACGCTGGCGGGCTTCCTCGCCGGCTGCGCCGAACATGCCGGGCTGCCGGCATGAGCCCGGCGCAGGCCGCCGACATCCGCGCGACACCCAAAACCCTGCGGCTCGATCAGCGCTTGATCGCCGACATGGTCGCTCCCGGCAGCCGGGTGCTCGACATCGGCTCCAGCGACGGCACGCTGATCGATCACCTGTATCGCACGCGCGGCTGCGATGCCCGCGGCATCGAGATCGATATGGCCGAAGTCACCCGTGCCGTCGCGCACGGACTGCCGGTGATGCACGGCGATGCCGACAGCGATCTCGCGCAATATCCGGATAGCGCGTTCGACTACGTCGTGCTGTCGCGCACTCTGCAGGCGGTGGAGCGGCCGCGCGAGGTGCTGCGGCAGATGCTGCGCATCGGCGCGCGGGCGATCGTGAGCTTTCCCAATTTCGGCCATTGGAAGGTGCGCTGGCAGCTGTTGTGGTGGGGCACCATGCCGATGACGTCGGTGTGGAATCGGCCCTGGCACGAGACGCCGAATATCCATCCTTGCACGATCCGGGATTTCTTTCAGCTGTGCGCAGCTGAAGGCTATGTGGTGGAGAAATGGCTGGCGGTTGACGAGGCCGGTCAGCGCTCGCCTTGGCGGCGGTTTCCGGAGCTGGCTAATTTTTTTGGCGAGCAGGCGTTGTTTCAGCTGCGGAAGATTTAGCAGGACGAAACTGCTTTTTCTGACGAAAAAGAAGCAAAAAGATTTTCGTCTGTTGAGTGGTTTCTACTGCGCCCTCCGAATGGATGAACGTTCTTTGGTTCCAACGCTTGCCAGGCTTGCCGCGTCGGGCTTCACTCACGCCAGCACGGCGCGGGGCAAGGCATGACCTATTCCATCCTGGTGCGCGATACGGCAACTGGCGCCCTCGGGGCGGCTGTCGCGTCGAAATTCTTCGCGGTGGGCGCGCTGTGCATCCATGTCGAGGGCCGCGTGGCCGCCCTGGCCACCCAGGCGCTGGTCAATCCGATGTATGCGGTTCATGCCATGCCGCGGCTGCGCGCCGGCGAGGCGCCGGAGGTCGTCCTGGCGGATCTCGTCGGCTCCGATCCCGGGCGGCCGCAACGCCAGTGCCACATCATCGATGCGCAGGGTCGTATCGCACAGCATACCGGGGATGACTGCGTCACCTGGGCAGGACATGTGGACGGCACCGACGTGTCGGTCGCCGGCAACATGCTGACCGGGCCCGATGTGGTTGCCCGCATGCGCGACGCATTTCTGGCCAGTCGGGGCGATCTCGCGCTGCGGCTGATCGCCGCCCTGCAGGCGGGGGAGGCGGCCGGTGGGGATAAACGCGGCCGCCAGTCTGCCGGGTTGAAGATCTGCCTCGCTGATCCGTATCCCGATCTCGACATCCGTGCCGACGACCATCCCGATCCGCTGCAGGAACTGCGCCGGCTGCATCGCGTCAGTCTGGAACGCTACGCCGTGTTTCGCCGCCATCTGGCGGGAACCGCCGATCCCTATGGCGTCCTCGATCGCGCGGTGTTCGAGGCCGCGATCGCCCGCGATGGGCAGCCGCTTTAGCCGGAGAACATCCATGCGCCATCTGCTCGTTGCCGCGGCCCTGCTCACGGCGTCGCTCGGTGCGGCCCGGGCGCAGGATGCGCAGGGTGAATTTCATATCGGGCTGAGTGCCGATCCCGATGTGCTCGATCCGACCCTCGGCTCCAGCTTCTATGGCCGCATCGTCTATGCCGCGATGTGCGACAAATTGTTCGACCTCGATGCGAAGCTCAATATCGTTCCGCAGCTTGCCACTGGTTTTCACTATGACGATCCGACGCATCTGATCATCACGCTGCGCCGCGGCGTGCTGTTTCAGGATGGCGAGATATTCGATGCCGACGCCGCCAAACAATCGCTGATGCGGCATCTGTCCCTCAAGGGCAGCATGCGGGCCGGCGAGATCAACGCCATCGACGCGATCGACGTGGTGGATCCGCTGACCATCAAGCTGACTTTGAAGGCGCCCGCCGCCCAGCTGATCGCGCAGCTCAGCGATCGCGCGGGGATCATGATGGCGCCTCAGGCCATGGCAACGGAGGGGGTGAATTTCGGGCAGCATCCGGTGTGTGCCGGCGCGTTCGCCTTCGATAGCCGCGTGGTGCAGGATCGCATCGTGCTGAAACGCTTTCCGGGCTACTGGAATGCCGCGAATATCCACTTCGCGAGCGTGACCTATCGCCCGTTTCTCGATCCCTCGGTGCGATTGTCCAACCTGCGTGCCGGCAGCGTCGACATGGTGGATGTCATCTCGCCAACCGACATCGCGACGGTGCGCGGCGACCCCAAGCTGAATCTCGCGATCGGCGATGGCCTGACCTATTGGGGCGTCACCATCAACACCAATAACGGCGCGCGCGCCAAAACCGTGATCGGACAGGATGCGCTGGTGCGCCAGGCGTTCGAGCTGGCGATCGATCGCCAGGCGCTGATCGACGTTGTGTTTGGCGGCCTCTACACGCCGGTGGCGCAGGCCAACTCGCCAAGCTCGCCGTATTATTTCGCCGATATCAAGCCACCGCCGCGCGACATCGATCGCGCCCGCGCGTTGCTCAAGCAAGCCGGCGTGAGCTTGCCGGTGCCGGTCGAACTGATGGCGGCGAACAGTCCGGACACACAGCAGGTGGCCGAGGTGATTCAGTCGATGGTGAAGGACGCCGGTTTCGACCTGAAGATCAAGGCAATGGAGTTTTCATCAGGCCTGAGTGCCGGTTACGCCGGCGACTTCAACGCGTATTTGATCGGCTGGTCCGGACGCTCGGACCCCGATGGCAACATGTGGCAGATGCTGCACAGCGGTGGGGCCTTCAATTACGGCAAATACAGCACGCCCACGATGGACACGCTGCTGGATGATGCGCGGACTGTTGCCGATGTGGCCCAGCGCCGGGCGATCTATGCCGAGGTCTGGCAGGAGGAACGGGCCAACCTGCCCCTGATTTACCTGTGGATTCAGAAGAACGTGGTTGGCATGAAACGCCAGGTGACCGGTTTCGTCCAAGTGCCCGACGGCCTGCTGCGACTGACCGGGGTGACGCTCGCGCCCTAGCCGGCGTTATGTGTGTTTGGAGGAGGTCGGAAGGCAAGGTCTTCTTTTTCTGAAGAAAAAGAAGCAAAAAGACTTTTATCCATGAAGGCGGAGCGGTAGCGACAGAAAACCCTTAATGG
>Ga0116226_10004387_pt1 | contig 12508 bp, 12 predicted proteins | sample S1TSphfallax_FD_89692 | JGI IMG/M metagenome (GOLD analysis project Ga0116226, IMG submission 89692) | Host-associated microbial communities from peat moss isolated from Minnesota, USA - S1T2_Fa - Sphagnum fallax MG | ecosystem: Host-associated > Plants > Peat moss > Unclassified | place: USA... | reverse complement strand
TCAACGATCACCGATGGGCTGTCCACATGAAATCCTGAGGGGCCACGTTTGCCGGACGCCCGAATCAGGCGAATATCCGCTAGATGACGCAGCTTGATCTCTTCGCCGCATCTCCCACGCCGTCGGCGGGGCCGACCGTTCCCACCATGGCGTTCGTCAGGGCTCGGCTGAACGCCATCCTCAATCCGCTTCGCGCCGCTTCAACCCCGATCTGGTCCGCCAGGGAGCTGGCCAAGTTCAAGGTCATCGTGCCCCAGATGGCCGGCTGGCTGCCTCCCGAGGAACGCGACGCGGTCAGGCAGGAATTCGCCGGGCTGGTCGCGGCCCTGGCCTCGCCCTCGGACTGATCCGGCTTTCCGCGGGACCGGGCCCCCCACCTCAACCCCGCGTCGATCGCCACCGTCACGGCGCCGCGTCGAAGGCCAGCACCGCGCGCAGCAAAACGTCGGCGCCGGCCCGGGCCTGGGCGGGGGTGATGTTCTCCGCCTCGTTGTGGCTGATGCCGTCCTCGCAGGGGATGAAGATCATGCCGGTCGGGGCGACGCGGGAGATGTAGACCGAGTCGTGGCCGGCGCCGGAGACGATGTCCTGGTGGCTGTAGCCCAGGTCCGCCACCGCGGCGCGCACCGCGCCGACGCAGGCGGGCGCGAACACCACGGGCGCGGAGGACCAGACCGGAATGATCGCGATCTCCACGCCCAGCTCGGCGGCGATCGTGGCCGCCGCGGCGCGGACGTCGGCCTCCATCCGGTCCAGGCCCTCGGCGCGGGGATGGCGCAGGTCGATGCTCATCGAAATCGTCTCGGGCACGGTGTTGCGGGACCCCGGATGGGCCTGGAAGATCCCGATCGTGGAGAGGGAGACGCCCGGTTCCGACCGCCCCACCGCATCGACGGCCGCCGCCAGCCGCGCGGCGCCCTGCAGCGCGTCGCGGCGCAGGGCCATCGGCGTCGTGCCGGCGTGGCAGGCCAGGCCGCTGACCGCCACGTCCATCCAGCGGATGCCCTGGACGCCGATGACGACGCCGATCTGCGTCCCCGCGTCCTCCAGCACCGGACCCTGTTCGATGTGCAGTTCGAAATGGGCGGCCAGGGGGTGGTCGCCGGCCGGCCGCTCGCCGGCGAAGCCGATCGCCGCCAGCGCCGCCGCGAAGGTGACGCCGTCCCGGTCGGTCCGCGAGCGGGCGTAGTCGGCGTCGAAGGCGCCGGCGAACACGCCGGAGGCCAGCATCGCCGGGGCGAAGCGTGCGCCCTCCTCGTTGGTCCAGTCGATGATCTCGATCGGATGGCGGGTGACGACGCCGGCGTCGTTCAACACCCGGACGATCTCCAGTCCGGCCAGAACCCCCAGGATGCCGTCGAAGCGCCCGCCGGTGGGCTGGGTGTCCAGGTGGCTGCCGATCGCGATCGGGGCCAGGGCCGGATCGGCGCCGGGGCGCCGGGCGAAGAGGGTGCCCAGTTCGTCCACGTCGACCGAACATCCCGCCGCCTCGCAGGCCGAGACGAACCAGCGGCGTACGGCCGCGTCCTCTTCCGACAGCGCCAGGCGGCAGAGCCCGCCCTTGGCCGTCGCGCCGAACCGGGCGGTGTCGGTCAGCGTCGACCAGAGCCGGTCGCCGTCGACGCGGAGATTGTCGGTGGAGGGCGCGGTCATTCAAAGGGGCTCCCGTCGAAGCGGCATGGTCATGCAATGGACGCTGCCGCCGCCCTGGGCGAACAGGTCCAGCGGCGGATCGAACACGGTGACGCCCCGCGCGCGAAGTTCGGCGTTGATCCGGACGCTGTGGGCCGGCGAGATCACCCGGCCGCCGCCCAGCGACAGCAGGTTGCAGCTCATCGCCATCACCTCCGCATAGCCGGCCTCGACGACCGCGATCCCGTGACGGGCCAGCCAGTCGCCGAACGCGGGGCCCAGGACCTCCAGGCAGCAGACCGCCAAGTCATCCCTGGCCATGCAGAACAGCACGTCCAGGTGCAGGAAATGCTCGGCGAACGGCTCCAGGCGCGTCTCCCACCCCTGGGCGTCGAACCAGCCGGCCATCTGCCGCGCGCCGGCCAGGTCGGTGCGCACGCCCGAATGGCCGATCACCAGCAGGCCGGGGCGAATGATGTGGATGTCGCCCCCCTCGCAGGTTCCGGCCGAGGCGTAGGCGAAGAAAGCCTGCCCGTGAAAGGCGATCAGGCTCGCGTACTCGCCGCGCCGTTGGGGCATCCGCAGCTGCGTCAGCACCGGGCCCCAGGGCGTCGTCTGGCTCGAGTCGCGGGTGTAGACCTGATAGGGCAGATGCGGCTCGGGCTTGAGAAAATGCGGCTTCACGCCCTCCCGCCGCAGGATCTCCACCAGGCCCTCGAACTGGCCGCGCGCCCGCGCGGCGTCGAAGGGTGCGCCCTGGCTGAGGGTCCCATGGGCGACGGCGTTGGTGTCCTGCCAGGCGTAATGGTCCGGCGGGCACAGCAGCACGTCGGTCAGCACGCCCGTTTCAGAATCGACCGCCCAGGTCACGGTCACGGCCCCCTAGTTTCGCGCCGCCAGGATGGCGTCCAGCCGGTCCGGCAGGGCGGGGTCGCGCTCCAGGTGCGGATAGCGCGGGCCGCCATGCCAGTCGACCTTGACCACCTTGAAGCGGTCGGCGGTCTTGACGATCAGCTCAGTCGGCGTGGCGGTCTTTTCCGCGGCCAAAATCGCCTCCGCGAGCGCATCGTCGTCATAGGGCAGGCCGTTCACCGCGATGATCCGCATCCCCGCGGTCAGGCCGGCCTTGAACGCCGGACCGTCCCATTGGACCCGCCGCAGCAGGCCCTCCTTGGCGACCACGAGGCCCAGCGAGAAGGTGAAGTCCCTTGTCTTGTCGAAACCCTCGCCCCGGCCGTCGCCCTCGACCGACTTCAGGATCACATTGGGGGTGTCGTTGTAGACCAGCCGGTAGCCCGATCGCTTCAGGCCATCAAGGGGCGCGCCCTTGCCGACCGAATCGAGCCGCTCGCGCAGGAACGCGGCCCAGTCGTGGGGCCAGACGGCGTTCAGACCCTTCGCCACGTCCTCGAACGTATAGGTCACGGGCGTATAGTCGCCATTGTCGATCCCCAGGAACGTCCGGGCGAAGTCGTCCAGTGATTTGGCGCCGCCGGACTTCTCGCGGATCAGGGTGTCGGCGTCCAGCCAGATCAGCGCGCCCTCGTCGTAATAGTCCTCGAACCGTTGCCAGGTCGGCCAGGACATGGGGCGGCGCGGATTGATGATCTCGTCGTTGGTGGTGTCTTGCAGCGGGCGCCAGACGCGGCCAGGCACGGCGTCATAGGTCGCCATGATCAGGGCCAGGGACTCGCGTTCCTGTTCCGGCGTGCGCAGGCCGGCGCGGGCGGAGAGCACCTCGCCCCAGTATTCGGTCATGCCCTCATAGACCCACAGCAGGCTGTCGCGCATCCGGACATTGTAGTTGGGCGTCCACAGATCCGCCGGCCGGCGGAACTTGCCGTTCCAGCTGTGGGTATATTCGTGCGGCAGCAAGGTGCGGTCGGCGGCGGCCTTGTCATAGTCGGCGAAATAGCCGGCCGACACGCCATCCTCGCTGGAGCGGTGATGCTCCAGACCCTGCGGCGCCGTCAGGTCGCTGACCGACAGCAGGAAATCATAGTGATCATAGTGATGCGAGCCGTAGAGCCGATAGGCCTGCTGGACCAGCGCCTTGGTCGCGGCCAGCTGCTCGGGCTTCACGACCAGTTCGCTCGCCTTGTCGGCGAAGACGTTCAGGCGCACCGGCGCATCCCCCGGCGCGTCGAGGTCGAAGCGCGCCATGTGCGGGCCGGCGTAGACGGGACTGTCGATCAGCGTCTCGAAGGTCGTGGGCTTGAAGGCGGTGACGGCGCCGTCGGTCCGCGCCGTTTCCAGGGCGCTGGCGAAGGTCCAGCCGGCCGGCAGGGTCAGACTGACGTCGATGGGGATCTGGCGCGCGTAGTAGCCGGCCGGATAGAGCGCCAGGGAATTCCATTCCAGGGTGGCGATCGTCGAGGTGATCTCGGTCGGACCCTGCTTCTCGCCGACCGGCGAGAGGTAGTCGAATTGCACATCGATCGCCTTCGCCCCCGCCGGAACGGCGACATGGAAGGCGAAGACATTGGCCACGTCCCGCGTCCAGGTCAGCGGGACCCCGTCATGGGCGAATTTGAGGCCGGCCAGGCGGTCGATCGTTCCCTCCGGCGCGTGGGTTCCCGGCAGCCATTCGGGGTACAGCAGCACCACGTCGCCGCCGCCCTTGACCGGAATGATCTCGGTCACCCGCACGATCCGATGGTCGGTGTCCGAGGCGTCGGCGGCCAGGCTGATCACCCCGGGATAGGGGATGTCCCTGGGCGCGGCGATCGGCGGCGTCGGCGCCAGGGCGACCGGACCCGGGCTGGCCAGGGCGGCGGACCCGGACAGGCCTGCGATCAGGGTCAGAAGCGGGGCGACAGGTTTCAACGGCGGCTCCAGGGACGCAGGGGCGGGCGCCCTCGCGGGATCGATGGCGCCGCCCCTGAATTCACACGCCCGGGCGCGACAATCCAGCGTTCGCCTTGCGTCGGGCCCCGATCAGCAGGTGGGCGTGGTCAGGTCGCACCCGCCTTGCGCCTGGGTGTTGGCCTTCCAGGCCAGATAGAGCCGGCGGCCGTCCTCGGCGATGAAGGTGGGGTCATCGTGCAATTGATCGCCGACGGCGGTGTCGGGGCGGGCGTCATAGCGGTTCACGGCGGTGATGCTCAGGCGGGCGAGGCCGGCGTTGTTCACCGCCGCCTGGGCGGCCTCGACCCCCTGGGTGGGATCATAGTTGCGCGACCGGGCCAGCACGAACCGGGCGCTGTCGGCCCCGGCGCCCCAGCCAACGGACGTGGCGGTCAGCGCGCCGTGGGAAACGGTCTGGTTCACGTTCACCCAGTACCAGCCGACCCCGCCGGTCCCCGGATGGCCGGGGCCGGACCCGAACGCCGTCACGATCGTCCCCTTCGCCAGGCCCGCGCCGGACAGGGCGTCGCCCACGGCGATCGTCGCCGCGCCGCTGAGGGTGTTGACGCCGAACACCGCCCCGGACACCGCCGCGTTGACGATCGCGCCGCCCGCGTCGGCGATCGTTTCGGGCGCGATGTTCTGGTACACCTGCACCGCATAGGTTCCGGCCCCGCCGGCCGGACCCGAAAGCTGGTGATCGATGAAGGTGTTGGCCGCCGCGCCGCGGCCGGACACGCTCTGGCCCGCGACAAGCGGGCCGGTCGTGGCGGTGACGGTCAGCACGGTGTCCTTGATCGACCCGGTGAAACTGATGTGCGCGGGCGTCGGGTTGGCGAAGTGATTGACCAGATCGATCAGGTTGGCCCGATAGACGGCGGGATCATTGCAGTATGACGTGGTCAGATCGCCGTCACGCTCTCCCTGGACCCAGATGAACCCGGAGATCTTCCAGGCGCCGCCCGCCCCGATGACGCCCGGCAGGGCGGCCAGGGCGTTGGTCATCTGCACGTTCGCGGGGCCGTAGTTCGCGGTTATCGTCGGCGTGCTGGACGCGCCCACCTCCGGCGACCAGGTGGCCGTGGAGGGACAGAGGCTCTGGCCGCCGCGGGCGTATTTGACCATGAACAGGGTCTGGCCAGGGTTGTCGGCCTGCCAGGCCAGGCAGAACGCGCCCTCCGGCCCCCAGAGCGTGCCGGCGACCGGACCGTTTGAATTGTAGAGCTTGGTCGTCGGATCATGCGCCGGCACATAGGCCTCCCACGCCTGCCGCTGGATGCTCCACATCATGCAGCCGGCGCCGGTCGCGGCGATATTGGGCTGATGGGTGGTGAACCGGGTCCCCGGCGCCAGGGTCTGGGCGGGCGTCACCACATAGGTTCCCGTCCCATAGGTCCCGCCCCCGGTCAGGCCCCCCGTTCCGATCTGGTCGCTGGCGATCACGGTCCCGGGGGCGCAGCCGGCGCAGGTCAGGGCCTGACCGGCATAGACGTGGCCGGAGGCGACGCTGGTCACGGTCAGGGTTCCGGAACTGGCCGACGGCGCCAGGGTCAGGCTGGCCGCGCCGTAGGCCGGGGCTGGATTGATGGACAGGGTCGCCGGCGGCAGGGGCTTGGCGGCGATCGAGCCGGTGAAGACCGCGTCATAGGCGTTGGCGTCCGGCGGCGCCGTCGAGGTTGTCGAGGCCACCACCATGTTCGACTGGCCGCCGAAGAAGATCACCGCGCAGGGGTGACAGGACACCGCCGCCGGCGCCTCGCCGGCCAGCAGCGCGAACACCAGAGCCGCCAGGGCCGCGAGAGCCTGTTTCAACGCGCACCCCCAACCCCGGCGCAAACCCAGGTTCGGGATCGCCGGCGCCGGCTACCGGCTCTCCCGCCCATGGTCAAGTCGCGAATGCGCGCGTCGTCGAACCGGGGGCGGACCGGGCGGCGCCCAACGCTCGACACCGATCGGGGCCAGACAGGCCGCCGCCTCGCACCGGAGCCTTCCATGAACCGCCGCCGATTTCTGCGCGCCCTGCCGGGCCTCGCCGCCGGCGCCCTGATCACGCCCGAGATCGCCCAGGCGGCCACCCAGTTGACCGTCGGGTCGGCGCTGGGCGTGGACTGGGGCCTGGCGTTCGCCGACCAGGAGGGCGATGTGGCGCCCACCCCTATGAAGCTCGTCTCCGGCGCGTGCCCCGAGGGCCTGGCCGGAAGCCTCTATCGCAACGGCCCGGGCAAATTCCGCCGCCCGGGCGGCTCGGCGACCCATTGGTTCGACGGCGACGGCCTGATGCGGGCCTTTCGCATCCGGGGCGGCCAGGCGACGCTGACCGCGCGGTTCGTCGACACCCCCAAGCGCCGGGCCGACGCCGCCGCCGACGCGGTGGTGACGCCCGGTTTCGGCACGGTCGGCAAGGGCGGGGCGGCGGCGACCTCGGCCGACGATGACAACGCGGCGAATATCGCCGTGCTGCCGATGGGGGGCGACCTCTGGGCGCTGTGGGAGGCCGGGTCGCCGACCATCGTGAACGCCGCCGATCTTTCCACCCTGGGCGTCAAGACGTTCAGGGCCGACCTGGCGCACCGGCCGTTCCTGGCCCATCCCAGCCGGGAGCCTGGGGGCGACATCTGGAACCTGGGCATGATGGGCAAGACGGCGATCGTCTGGCGCCTGGGCGCGGACGGGGCGCTGATCTCCGCCGATGTGATCGACCTGCCGTGCGCCAGCTACGTGCACGACTTCTCCGCCACGCGGCGCCACCTGATCGTGATCCTGCAGCCGCTGATTCAGGACCACGCCGCGGCGGACTTCATCGACGGCTTCACCTGGAAGCCGGATGAGCCGACCCGGATTCTGGTGATCGACAAGGCCGACCTGGACTCCCGGCGGCTGTACGACCTGCCGGCCTTCTTCGCCTTCCACCATGGGCCGGCCTGGGCCGAGGCGGACGGTTCCATCCGCTTCGACGCCTGCGTGAGCCCGGATCCCGGCGTCGCCATCCTGGGCGGGCGCGAGGTGCTGAGGGGCGACTGGACGCCGAGGCCTCCGCCTGGCCTGGCCCTGATCACCCTGGCGCCGGACGGCGGGGCGAAGATCGAGCGCGCCGACATCGTCGCCGAATTCCCCAGGGTCGATCCCGGCGTCGCCGGCTGGCCCAGGGCGTTCACGATCCACGCCACCGGCGATGGCGGCGGACCGCTGTTCCACGGCCTGGCCGTCCACGACTGGAAGACCGGCCGCTCCGACGCCTTCGATTTCGGCGGCGCGCATCTGGTGGAGGAGGCGGTGTTCGTGCCCCGGCCCGACGCGCGGGGGGAGCTGGACGGTTGGCTGCTGGCGCCCAGCGTCAACACCGCCGCCAAGGCCACCGAACTGCACCTCTTCGACGCCGCCCACGTCGCCGCGGGGCCGATCTGCGACTGGCGCGCCCCGTTCGCCCTGCCCGTCGGCCTGCACGGCGCCTTCGTCGCCGCCTGACATCGCGGGCGACAGCCTGGCGCTGGCGGCTGTGGTACAGGGAGGTCGTCGCCAGGGAGAGCGCGCCCATGAATGAGAAGCCCATGTTCGAGAACGGGGGGTCGATCGACCCGACCCGGCCGCAGTTCGACGCGTTCAAGGCGCTGCCGCGGGATCGGCCGATCCAGATGCTGAACCTGATCCGGCTGCGCGCGATCGCCGACTATCCGGCGGACCATCCCGACCACGGCAAGGGCCTGACCGGGCTGGAGGCCTATCGCGCCTATGGGCGGACCACCGCCGCGGTGTTCGCCCGGGTCGGCGGGCGGCAGATCTGGGCGGGCCGGCCGGAGGGCGTGGTGACCGGGCCGGCGCACGAGCGCTGGGATCTCGCGTTCATCGCCGAATATCCCGGCGGCGGGGCGTTCCTGGCGATGGTGACCGACCCCGCGTACCGCGAACACGTGAAGCATCGCACCGCGGCGGTGGAGGACAGCCGCCTGATCCGCCTCTCGCCGATCACGCCGGGCGAGGGCTTCGGCGAATAGGCGGTCGCGGCAGGCAACGCCCGCGCCGCTCGCGCATTCTCGCCTGGGCGGGCTTCGCATCCGCCCCGCGCCGGTGCGGCTCATCGGCGCGACGTCCGCCGGGGCCCCATCGCCGACATTGATTTGCCGGGCGAACTGAGCTTTGAGATCGCCCAAAATCATCAAACCGAAGGAATCATGAAGGACCCGTTGAAAACCGGCTTCGCCGAGCGCCTGACCGCCCAGCAGGAGGCCAGAAAAGCCCTGGTGGCGAAACTGAAGCCAAAGCCGATGGTCGTGGCGCCGGTGTTCGAAAGCCGCGAGGCGATCCGCGAACGCGAACTGGCCGCCGTGCGCCAGGCCCGGGCCGAGGCCAAGGAGAAGGCGCGCCTGGAAGCCCTGGCCAAGGAACTGGCCGCGCTGGAGGCCAAGCGCGGCGAGCGCAAGGAGCGCAAGGCCCTGACCAAGGCCGAACAGAAGGCCAAGCGCGACGCGAAATACGCCGCCCGCAAGGCCCGGAAGTAGGCCCGCGCCGCGCCGGGGGCCTCTTAAGAGAATAGAAAAACTGGCGGGCGCCTCCGGAATCTGCCCGCTTCCAAAATGAGGGCGCTGGCCTAAGGTTCGGGGACCCGTCAGCCCGCCGGACCCTCAAGAAGAGCCTTACGATGGACAGCGCCCCCCTGCCCTACGACGCGACCCGCCACGCCCGGACCGGCCGGGGCAAGGTCTATGACTCGATCCTGGACACCATCGGCGACACGCCGCTGGTGCGCCTCCCCCGGCTGACCGCCGCGTTCCGGCCCAGGGCCGAGGTGCTGGCGAAGCTGGAGTTCTTCAACCCCCTGGCGTCGGTGAAGGACCGCATTGGCCTCGCCATGATCGAATCGCTGGAGGACCAGGGCCTGATGACGCCCGGCCTGACGATCATCGAGCCGACCAGCGGCAATACCGGCATCGCCCTTGCGTTCGTCGCGGCGGCGAAGGGGCTGAAGCTGATCCTGGTGATGCCCGAGAGCATGTCCCTGGAGCGGCGCAAGATGCTGCTGCTGCTGGGCGCGAAGCTGGAATTGACGCCGGCCGAGCGGGGCATGACCGGGGCGGTGCTTCGGGCGCGGGAGCTGCTGCTGGAGATTCCCGGCTCCGTGATGCCCCAGCAGTTCGAGAATGCGGCCAATCCGGCGATCCACCGGGCCTCGACCGCCGAGGAGATCTGGAACGACACCGCCGGCGGGGTCGATGTGGTGGTCAGCGGCGTGGGCACCGCCGGGACGATCACCGGGGTCGGCCAGGTGCTGAAGGCGCGCAAGCCCTCGCTGCGGATGGTGGCGGTCGAGCCGTCGGCCTCGCCGGTGCTCTCCGGCGGCAAGCCCGGGCCGCACAAGATCCAGGGCATCGGCGCCGGCTTCGTCCCCGCGATCCTGGACCGCGGGGTGATCGACGAGATCGTCCAGGTCTCCAACGAGGACAGCCTTTCCATGGCCCGCCGCGCGGCCCGAGAGGAGGGCATCCCCGTCGGCATCTCCTCCGGCGCCGCCCTGACCGCCGCCTTCGACATCGCCGCGCGCCCGGAGATGGCGGGCAAGACGATCGTCACCATCATCCCCAGCTTCGCCGAACGCTACCTGTCGACGGCGCTGTTCGACGGCCTTTAGGCGCGTTTCTCCTCCCCCTTCATCGGGGAGAGAGGTGAGGATCATGACCGACGTCTATGACGCCGCGACGCGATCGGCGGTGATGCGCCGGGTGAAGGGGGCGGGGACGAAGCCGGAGTTGGCGGTGCGCCGGCTGGTCTGGCGCCTGGGCGGTCGCTACCGGCTGAACCGGGCCGACCTGCCCGGGAAGCCGGACATCGTCCTTCCCGGCCGGCGCCTCGCGATCTTCGTGCACGGCTGCTTCTGGCATGGTCATGACTGCGCCCGCGGCGCCCGGGCGCCGAAGGCCAACCAGGCCTATTGGCTGGCCAAGGTCGCGCGGAACCGCGCGCGGGACGTCGCCGCTCAGGCTGCGCTGGCCGGCGCCGGCTGGCGGGTGGAGACGGTCTGGGAATGCGACCTGAAGGACGCGCCGGCCCTGGAGGCGCGCGCCAGGGCCTGGCTGGCGATGGCGCCGGGGTCGGCGCCCTAAAACCCCGGCACGACGATGAAGAGATCGGTATCCCCCGGATCGACGCCGCGGATTGTCAGGGCGGCGTGGGCCTGGCCGCGGTGGTGGGTCTGGTGATTGAAGAAGTGCACCAGCAGGCCGCGCTTTTCCCGCCGCAGCTCCCGTCCCGCGGCGCCGCTGAACCAGACCAGATCCTCCGACAGCCAGGCCTCGTCGATCCGCTGGGCGAAGGCCTCGATCCGGGCGTCGGCGTCCACGCGCGCCGCGCGCAGGTCGGCGAAATCGGCGAACAGGGCCCAGCTCTGGGGATTTGGAATCGTGTTCGGCGGCCAGCCGTCCATCCGCGACATCCATTGGCGGTCGGCCCACAGCAGGTGATTGAGCGTGCCGTGCAGGGATTTCCAGAACAGGCCGATGTCCTCGCGGCGCTGATCCTCGGTCAGCCGGGCCGCGCCGGCGTAGAGGCGGCGGTTCATCTCGCTGTTGTAGGCCGCCATGCCTCGGATATATTGAGGCGTGATCATTCGCGGATACTCCCTATCGTGACGGGACGGCCAGGCGCGCGCCCGCGCTCGATGTTGGGCAGCAGCGCCGCCAGCAGGCCGATCGCCGGCAGGAACGCGCAGAGGCGGTACACCGTCTCGATCCCCCGGGCGTCGGCCAGAAGACCCAGGGCCGCGGCGCCGAGGCCCCCCATGCCGAAGGAAAAGCCGAAGGCGAGGCCGCTGATCATGCCGACCTTTCCGGGGACCAGCTCCTGGGCGAAGACCACGATGGCGGGAAAGGCGGAGGCCAGGATCAGGCCGATCGCGACGGTCAGCGGGCCGGTCCAGAACAGGTTCGCGTAGGGCAGCGCCAGGGTGAAGGGCAGCGTGCCCAGGATGGACACCCAGATCACCGCCTTGCGCCCGATCCGGTCGCCGAGCGGCCCCCCCAGCACGGTCCCGGCCGCCACCGCCCCCAGGAACAAGAACAGATGCAGCTGCGCCGCCTGGACGGTCAGGTGAAACCGCTGGATCAGATAGAAGGTGAAATAGTTGGTCAGGCTGGCCAGATAGACATACTTCGAGAAGATCAGCGCCAGCAGCACGGCGACGCCCCCGATCGCCGCCCCCTTGGGCAGGGGCGGCGCGCTCGCCTTGCGCGCGCCCGCCGACGCCAGACGCGCGAGGCCCTTCGTCCGGTACCAGGTCGCGACATTCCAAAGCACGCCGCAGGACAGAAGCGCCAGCAGCGCGAAGGCGGCCAGGCTGGACTGTCCCCAGCGCACCACCACCAGCGCCGCGGCCAGCGGCCCCAGGGCCTGGCCGACATTGCCGCCGACCTGGAACAGCGATTGCGCCAGGCCCGGCCTCCCGCCGGCGGCCATCCGCGCCACCCGCGAGGATTCCGGATGGAACACCGAGGAGCCGACCCCCAGCAGGCAGGCGCCCGCAAGCAGCAGCGGATAGGCATGGGCGACCGACAGCACCACCAGGCCCGCAAGGGAAAACAGCGTGCCCCCCGGCAGGGCGAGCGGCGTCGGGCGCCGATCGGCATAGAGCCCCACCAGCGGCTGCAGCAGCGAGGCGGTGATCTGGTAGGCCAGCGTCACCAGCCCGATCTCGCCGAACGTCAGGCCGAACCGCGTCTTCAGGTTCGGATAGATCGCCGGCAGCAGCGACTGCATCATGTCATTGAGCAGATGGCAGAAACTGATCGCCAGGATGACGCCAAGCACGGTGCCGGTCCGGGCGGACGGCGCCGCGCGCGCTGGCCTGTTCGCGGTCAGGGCGTCCATGGCATGGTTCTCCTCTCGTCATCGGCGCGCTGGATCGACGATCGTTGGAGATCCCGCCTGGCCGATATTAGCCCAACCCCCGCACTCCGCTGTTGGCAAGGATGACGCCGGAACGCAAGGAGGGGCGTTTCGCTGTCCTGAAGCTCGGAATCGTATTGAAATCGTATATGAAGCC
>Ga0116226_10004386_pt1 | contig 12511 bp, 1 predicted proteins | sample S1TSphfallax_FD_89692 | JGI IMG/M metagenome (GOLD analysis project Ga0116226, IMG submission 89692) | Host-associated microbial communities from peat moss isolated from Minnesota, USA - S1T2_Fa - Sphagnum fallax MG | ecosystem: Host-associated > Plants > Peat moss > Unclassified | place: USA... | reverse complement strand
TGAGCGAGGTGGTGAGCGACGTGCCGGCGACAACCGTGCCGGTCGCGTTGTCGAATGCCCCGCCGTCGAGGGTGAGCGCGTCGACCGCGGAGATCTTGCCGCTGTTCGTGCCGTTCGCCGTCGTGATTGTGACATTGCCGTTGCCGCCGATCGTGCCGGCATTCGTGAGCGTGGTCGCATCCACCGAGAGCCCGGCTGTCGAGAGCGAGATGATGTTCCCGGTTGTGCCGTTGGTCAGCGTCCCGCTCACGCCCACGGCGAGCGACGAATCCGCGCTCTGGATCGTGCCGCTGCCGTTCGAGAGATTCCCGCCGGCAGTGAGCGACAGGGCGCCGTTGGAGATCAGCCTGCCGCCGTCGTTCGTGACGTTTCCCGTGGCACCGATCCCAAGCGTCCCGACCGCACTGATCGCGCCCGCGGTGTTCGTGAGCGAGCCAGTCGTGATCGAAGCGTTCTGGTCCGCCTCGATGTGACCGCTCGAATTGTCGAGGGCGGACGCGCTGAGCGTGATTCCCTGGTAACTCTCGATCGTTCCGCCGGCATTCGAGAGCGACGGAGCGGTGATGGAGACCGGGCCCTGCGAGCCGATCGTGCCGGTATTTGTCAGCGCCTGCGCCCCGATCGTCACGCTGCTGCCGGTGATCAAACCGGTCGTGCCGTTGGAGATCGAGCCGGAATTCGAGATCGTCGTCAAGCCGCTCGCGCTGAGCGTGCCGGTATTTGTAAGCGCCGGCGTCGTGATCCCGAGGGTGCCGTTGCTGAGGATCTGGCCCGCGTTCGTAAGCGATGACGTCGCATCGATCGAGAGCGTCCCGCTTGTGCCAAACAGGTTGATCTCACCGGTCGCTGCGTTTTCGAGCGTTCCGGCGTCGATCGTGAGGTTCAGGGCGTTGGTGCCGATCGAGCCGGTATCGTTGTTGAGCAAACCGCTCACGTTGATCGTCGTCGTGCCGGTCGTGCCGGTCGCCGCGATCTTGCCGCCGGTGTTCGCGAGCGCTCCGGCGGTGATCCCGAGTTGCGTCGCGCCGATCTGACCGCTCGTGTTATCCAGCGTACCGCCGCTATCGAGGGTCACGGTTCCGCCGCCGAAGATGATCCCAGCGTTGGTGAGATTTTGCGTCGTCGTGATCGCGAGCGGGCCATTCAACGCAAGCAGTTCGCCGCCAGTCGCGTTCGTGACGTTCGCCGCGTTGACGGAAAGCGCGGCGCCGGATTGAATCGTGCCGCTGTTCGAGACCGAACCCGCACCGAGCGTCAGCGCGCCGGTGCCGGTCGAGATCGCGGAGCCGGTGCCGTTGCTCAGTGCGCCGCTGAGCGAGGTGGTGAGCGACGTGCCGGCGACAACCGTGCCGGTCGTGTTGTCGAACGCCCCGCCGTCGAGGGTGATCGCGTCGACCGCGGAGATCTTGCCGCTGTTTGTCCCGTTCGTCGTCGTGATCGTGGCGTTGCCGTTACCACCGATCGTCCCGGCGTTCGTGAGCGTCGCCGCATCCACCGAGAGGCCGCCCGCGGAGAGCGAGAGGATGCTCCCGGTCGCGCCGTTGGTGAGTGTCCCGGCCGTGACGGTAAGCGACGACGAACTCTGGATCGTGCCGCTTTCGTTCGAGAGCGTACCGCCTGCGGCGAGCGAGAAGGCGCCGGTCGAGATCAGCGTGCCGCCGTTGTTCGTGAGATTGCCATTGTTGACGTCGCCGGTTGCGCTGATCCCAAGCGTCCCGGCGGCACTGATCGCGCCACCGGCGTTTGTGAGCGAGCCCGTCGTGATCGCAACGTTTTGATCGGCCTCGATGCGGCCGCCGCTCGAATTATCGAGCGAGGACGCGCTCAGCGTGATCCCTTCGTAACTCTCGATCGTGCCGCCGGCGTTCGAGAGCGACGGGGCGGTGATCGAGACCGGACCGAGTGAGCCGATCGTGCCGGTATTCGCAAGCGCCTGCGCATCGATCGTCACGCTGCTGCCGGTGATCACGGCGCCGGTGCCGTTGGAGATCGACCCGGAGTTCGAGATGGTCGTGGCACCACTCGCGCTGAGTATGCCGGTGTTCGCAAGGGCCGGCGTCGTGATCCCGAGGGTGCCGTTGCTGAGGATCTGGCCCGCGTTCGCCAGCGACGACGTCGCATCGATCGAAAGCGCCCCGCCGGTTCCGTACAGGTTGATTTGACCGGTCGCCGCGTTCTCCAGTGCACCGGCGCCGATCGTGAGGTTCGGGGCGTTGGTGCCGATCGAGCCGGTGTCGTTGTTGAGCGTACCGCTCACGTTGATCGTCGTCGTGCCGGTCGCGCCGGTCGAGGCAATCGCGCCGCCGGTATTCGTGAGCGCGCCGGCCGTGATTCCGAGCAGCGTGGAGCCGATCTGACCGTTCGTATTGTCGAGGGTGCCGCCGCTGGCGAGCGTCACAACTCCGCCGCCGAAGATCGTCCCGGCGTTGATGAGGTTTTGCGTCGTCGTGATCGAGAGCGGGCCGTTCAAAGCGAGGAGCTCGCCGCCAGTCGCGTTCGCGATGTTTGCCGCATTGACCGTGAGCGCGGCGCCTGATTGAATCGTGCCGCTGTTCGCAACCGAACCCGCGCCGAGGGTCAGCGCGCCGGTTCCGGTCGAGATCACGCCACCGGCGCCGTTGGTCAGCGCCCCGCCGAGCGAGGTGGTCAGCGATGTCCCGGCGGCGAGCGTACCGGTCGTGTTATCGAAGGCCCCGCCGCCAAGCGTTATCGCGTCGACCGCGGAAATCTTGCCGCTGTTCGTGCCGTTCGTCGTCGTGATCGTGGCGCTGCCGTTCCCCCCGATCGTACCGGCGTTCGTGAGCGTGGTCGCATCCACCGAGAGGCCACCGGCGGAGAGCGAGACGATGGTCCCCGTTCCGCCGTTCGTCAGCGTTCCAGCCGTTACCCCAAGCGTGGCTCCGGCCTGCACCGTGCCGTTCGTATTATCGAAGACCCCGGCGGATGTAATCTGCATCGACCCAACCGACGAGAGCGTCCCGGTCGCGTTCGCTAGCGATGCTCCGGTAATCGTGAGCGCGCCGTTCGAGCTGATCGAGCCGCTCGAGAGATTGGAGATCGCTCCGGGGGTATCGATCGTGAGGGTGCCGGTGCCGGCCAAACCGATCGAGCCGCCGTCGTTTGTGAGGCTCGCGGGCGCGAGCGAGAGGTTCGCGGCGTTTGTGAGGATCGTGCCGTGCGCGTTATTGAGAGCGCCGGTCACGTCGATCGTGGTTGCGCCCGTGCCCTCTTGCGTGATCGAGCCGGCCGCGTTCGTGAGGCTCCCCGCATCGAGCGTCAGCGTACCCACCGAAGTCAACGAACCGTTCGAGTTGTCGAACGACCCGGTCGCACCGGCAACGAGATTGCCGTTCGTGACGATCGTGCCGCCATTTTGTACGGAACCCATCGCAAGCGCTAGCGTGCCGTTACCCGCATGGACGATCGCACCGCCCGAGTTTGTGAGCGAGAGCGCGCTCAACGATGCATCGGCGCCGTCGGCGGCGATGGTGCCGCCGGCATTATTGAGCACGCCGGTGAGATCAATCGAAAGATTGCCCCCGGCTTCGATCGAGCTACTGTTCTGCAGCGAGACGCCGCTCCAGGTGAGGTTGCCCGTGCTCGCGATCACGCCCGCACCTGCGGTCGTCGCCGCGTTCGTGAGCGCACCGCCGGAGATCGTGAGGTCGCCGCCGCTGATGAGGTAGCCATTGGTGTTGTCGAAGCTCGTCGACGGCGTCACGGTGAGTCCAAGGCCGCTCTCGATCGCGCCACTCGCATTCGAGAGCGTTACGCCCGCGACCGCAAGGGCACCGTTTCCGATGATCGAGCCGCCCGCGTTCGTCAGCGAGCCCGCCGTGATCGACGCGGACGCCGCATTCGTGCCGATCTGGCCCGCATCGTTGTCGAGCGTGCCGCCGGTGGTGATCGTCATCGCGCCGGTGCCGTTTGAGGTAATCGTGCCTGCGGTGTTGTCGATGCTGCCCGTTGCGGCGATCATCGCATTGCCCGATGCCAAGAGGCTACCGGTCCCGTTCGCGATCGAGCTGCCGTCGAGCACCAGTGCACCGTTCGTCGCGATCTGACCGCCGGCGTTGGACACGGCACCCGCGGACTCGATGGAGAGCGTACCGGTTCCGGCGAGCGTGATGTGGCCGTTGTCGTTGGCGAGCGACGCCGGCGAGATCGTGAGGTCCTTTGCATTGCTCTCGATCGTCCCGCTCGTGTTGTTCAGCGCGCCGGTGACCGTGAACGTGCCATCGGTCGTTCCCGATTGCTCGATGAAGCCCGAGACGTTGGTGAGCGCACCGGTTTTCAGATCGAGTGCGACCGCGCCGATGGCCCCCGAGGTATTGTCGAGCGAGGCGCTCGTTATCGAAAGCGCGTTCGGGGCGACGATCGTCCCCGAGCGATTCGAGATCGCGCCGGTCGCCGAAATGGTGACGTTGTTTGCCGAGCTGATCGTTCCGGCATCGTTGGTTAGCGATCCGGCGGTGAGCGAGAGGGGACCCCCGGAACTGATAATGCCGTTCGTGTTGTCGGCCGCACCGGTCACGGTTGCGGTGAGCGCGCCACTCGCCCCGATGCCGCCAGCCGCCGTGTTGGCGAGTGAGGCCGACGAAATCTGCGCCGCGCCGGCCGAGGTGATCGTTCCGCCCACGTTCGAGAGCACGCCCGCATCGGTGATGGCGAGCAGTCCCGTACCGGCGAGCTCAAGCGTTCCGCCGTCGTTGACGAGCGATCCGACGGTCAGCGTTGCGTTCGATCCGCCGGCGGCCAGCGTTCCACCGGCGTTGTTGAAGGCGCCGGTCGTGGTCAGGGTGAGATTGCCGCCGGTCGCGATCACGGCCGGGTTCTGGATTGAGCCGGCGCTGATCGTGAGGTCGCCACCGCTCTCGATGGTGCCGGTCGGGGTCGTAGCCGAGCCGTTCGTGAGGGTGCCCGCCGTGATTCCGAGCGTATCCGCGGCCGTAATCGTACCACCGGTATTTGTTATCGCGCCGGTGCTAGCGAGCGTGAGCGCGCCGTTCGAGCCGATCGTGCCGCCGACGTTGGATAGCGAGGTCGCGGCATCGATCGCGAGCGTCCCGGTTCCCGTTACCGCGATCGTCCCGCCGTTGTTGATCAACACGCTCGGGGCCAGCGTCAGATCGGCGGCGCTTGTGACGATGCGGCCGTTCGTGTTGTCGAGCGTCCCGGTAACGGCCAAGGCGGCGTCCGCCGTTCCGTTCTGGACGATCGAGCCCGACGCGTTCGTGAGCGATCCGACGCTCAGGGCAACGGTCCGCCCTTCGATCAAGCCCGACGTATTGTCGATCGAGACCGCGTTGATCGTGGCACTGCCCGGGGCGGTGATGGAGCCGCTCGTGTTGGTGAGCGTTCCGGTCGAAATCGCAAGCGCGCCGTTCGACCCGATCTGGCCGCCGGCGTTAGCGATCGACGTCGCATCGGAGAGCGTGAGCGTGCCCGTTCCCGCGAGCGAGATCACGCCGCCGGTGTTGATCAGGATGCTCGGCGCCAAGTCGAGATCGGCGGCGTTCGTGATGAGGTGGCCGTTCGTATTGTCGAAAGTCGAGCCGATGCTAAACGACCCATCCGCCGTGCCGTTCTGAATGATCGAGCCGGAGACGTTGGTGAGCGTGCCGGTTTGCACGTCGAGCAGATTGCCGCCGATTGAGCCCGCCGTGTTGTCGATCGATTGGGCGCTGAGCGACAAGGCGTCGCCGGCGAGCGAGCCGCCCGCGTTGTTCAATGCGCCGCTCAGCCCAATGCTCAGATTGGCGCTCGTCGCGATCGTCGCACTATTCTGAAGCGACGCGCTCGCGATCGTGAGCGTCCCACCGCTCGAGATAATGCCGGCATTCGCGACCGTCGCGGCGTTGGTGAGCGCGCCGCCGGTGATGCTCAGCGTTCCATCGCTGATGAGCAGCCCGTTCGTGTTGTCCAGGCTCGCCGTCGGAGCGACGGCCATGTTCAGCCCCGACTCGATCGTGCCGGTCGCGTTCGAGAGCGTGCCGCCACTCAGAGTCAGCCCGCCGCTCGAGGTGATCGATCCCGCGGCGTTCGTCAGCGACCCGACGGTGATGTCCGCCGTGCCGGTGCCGGTTTGCGCGATCGTGCCCGACGCATTCGTGAGCGCGGTTCCCGCCGAAATCGTGAGTCCGTTCGCGGTGATGACGCCGCGCGTGTTATCGATGGCCGTGACCGACGCGAGCGTGGCGTTGCCGAGCGCCGAGATGGTGCCGCCGGCGTTGTCGATCGATGTGCCGCTCAAGGCAAGGGTTCCGTTCGAGCCGATGGTACCGCCCGCGTTCGAGACCGCCCCCGCGACGCCGAGTGTCAGCGTGCCGCTCCCGCCAAGCGCGATCGTGCCGCCGTCGTTGGTGAGCGATGCCGGTGAGATCGAGAGATCGGTCGCGTTCGTGACGATCTTGCCGTTGGTATTATTGAGGGCGCCGGTGACCGCGAACGTGCCGTCGGCCGTTCCCGATTGCTCGATGATCCCGGAGACGTTCGTAAGCGACCCCAGGTGGAACGCGAGCTGCGGCGCGGCAATCGTCCCCGAGGTGTTGTCGAGCGCGTTTGCGGTGATCGCGAGCGGACCACCGGAACTGATGGAGCCACTCGTGTCGTCGAGCGTGCCGCCGACGGTAAACTGGAGCACGCCCGCCGCACCTATGCCACCCCCCGTGTTCGCTAGCGACGCGGCAGCGATCGAGCCGGTGCCGTTCGAGGTAATGGCGCCGGCCGCGTTCGCGAGGCTATCGGCCGAGGTGATCGCGAGTGCACCCGTGCCACCGAGTTGAATCACGCCGCCATCGTTGACCAGCGAACCCGTATTGAGGGTCGCATTCGCGCCGGCGACCGAGATCGTGCCGCCCGCGTTGTTCAGCGCACCGGCCGTCGTCAGTTGCAGATTGCCGCTCGTCGAAATCGCGGCGGGGTTTTGGATCGAACCGGCGGTGATCGTTAGATCGCTGCCGCTCGCGATCGTACCCTTCGGCGTCGTCGCGGTGCCGTTGATCAGCGTCCCGGCGCCGATCGCGAGCGTGCTGCCGCTCTCGATCACGCCGCCCGTGTTCGTCAGCGCTCCGCCGGTCGAAATGGCAGCCGCCGAACCGGCGACGATTGCACCGCTCGTGTTGTCCAGATCACCGGCCACCAAAAGCGTAGCGCCATTCGCCGATTGGATGACGCCGCCGTCGTTCGCGACGGTGCCCGCCGTGAGCTCCAGGGTACCGTTCGTCGCAAGCGACCCGCCGACGTTCGAGAGCGCAGTCGCCGCATCGATCGTGAAGGTGCCCGTACCGGCGTGGGTAATGCTGCCGCCGTCGTTGATGAGGATACTCGGCGCAAGCGAGAGATCCGCCGCGTTCGTCGCGATCTGTCCGCCGGTGTTATCGAGCGTCCCGGTAATCGCAATCGTGCCGTCCGTCGTACCGGATTGCGCGATCGTCCCGTAGGCGTTGGTGAGCGTCGTCGCGTGGAGATTGAGGAGCGGTGCCGCGAGTTGACCGCCGGTGTTGTCGATCGATGCGGCTGAGAGCGCGACCGTTCCGCCGGCTTCGAGAGTTCCGCCGGCGTTCGAGAGCGTTCCGCCGGGAGCGCTGAGCGTCAAACCTCCGGGAGTCGCGATAATTCCGCCCGCGTTGAGGAACGACGCGACGGTTGCGCTGAGATCGCCGCCGATCTCAAGCGTGCCCGAGCGATTGTCCAGGACGTTTGCGGCGATCGATGCTGACCCGAGCGCCGAGATCTGACCGTACCAATTGGTGAGCGACGGCGTCGCGATCGAAAGCGAGCCGTTCGTTTCGATCGTGCCCCCGATGTTCGAGAGCGCGATCGATGGCGCAAGCGTCAGCGTCCCGGCTCCGGCGTGCTCGATCGTGCCGCCGTCGTTGACGAGCACCTCCGGCGTAAGACGGAAATCGGTCGCATTCGTGACGATCGTTCCGCTGGTGTTGTCGAGCAGGCCGCCGACCGTTATCGCGGTCGGCCCCGTGCCGAACTGCGCGATCGTGCCACCTTCGTTCAGGAGCGTCGGCGTCGTGAGCGTAAGGGCCAGCCCGTTGATTTGGCCACCGCTGTTGTCGATCTCGTTTGCACTGGCTGCTATCGACCCGGTGCTCGCGATCGTACCCGAGTTCGTGAGCGTGCCACCAACGCTCAGCGCAATTCCCTGCGGTGCAGCCGACGTAATCTGGCCCGCGGCGTTGGTGAGCGACGATGCGGCGATGCTCAGACCACCCGTCGTCTGCACGGTTCCATTCGTGTTATCGAACGCGCCGGAGGCAATCGACGCGGTCCCGCTCGTGGCGATCGTCCCGCCCGCGTTCTCGATCGTGCCCGTCGTCTGGATCGAGAACGACCCGCTTCCGGTGTGCTCGATCGTGCCGCCCGTGTTATCGAGCGAGCTCGGCGCCAGCGCGAAATCGGTGGCATTCGTTTCGATCGTGCCGCCTGCGTTTACGATCGTTCCCGGGATCGCGAACGTGCCGTCACCCGTTCCGAGCTGCGCGATCGTACCGCCGGTGTTCGTCAGGCTCGGCGCGGCGATCGCGAGGAGGCCATTACTGACGATCGAGCCTTGCGTATTCTGCAGATCGCTGGCGGTCGTCAGCGCAAGCGTGCCGCTGCCGGCGAGGCCGATCGATCCGCCCATGTTGTTGATCGTCTGCGAGGCAAGCGCCAGGTTCGCGGCGTTCGAGAATATCTGGCCACCGCCACTGTTGTCGAGCAAGGTCGAGATCGCGATCTGCCCATTTGGGCTCGTGCCCGTTTGCTCAACGACCCCGGACGCATTTGTAAGCGAGGTGCCTTGCAAGATCAGCGTCGGCGCGAAGATTTGTCCGCCGGTATTGTCGATCGACGTGCCGCTCACGCTCGCGGTCGTGCTCGAGGTGATCGTGCCGCCGGTGTTGCTGATCGGCCCGGCCGCGATCTGCAGCGCACCCGTTCCCGTCGTGGCGATCGTGCCGCCGACGTTCGTTAGCGACGCGCCCGAAATCGCGAGGTTGCCCGCGGCTTGCACGACCGCGTTGCTCGTCGTGATCCCTCCGGTCGACGAGATCGCGGTCGAACCGCCGGAGGACGTCTGCGAGTTGCTCACATCGATCGAGCCACCCGTGAGTGAGAGATTCCCCGCGGCGATCGTCTGGCCGTTCGCGCCGAGCAAGCCGCTCGCGTTGATCGAAAGATCGCCGCTCGCCGCAAGCGTGCCGTCCGGGTTCACGCCCGAGCCGATGACGCCCGTCGACGCGACGCTCCCCGCGGTGATGGTGAGATCGTTCTGAGCAGCAATCGTGCCGCTATTCGCGAGCGTCCCGCCGATGCTCAGGGCGGTCGCGCCCCCCGCGTATACGCTGCCGCTGACGGTGGTGTCGTTCGCGGACGAGAGCGTCGCGTTGCCGCTCGCGTACGTGCTCCCGGTAACGGTGAGATCGCCGTTGCTCGAGAGCGTCAGATCGCCGCTCTGCGCTTGCAACTGACCGTCAACCCGGACACCTGCTCCGGCATCGGTAGCGATCAAGTAGATCCGGTTCGCGTACATCCCGCCAAGCGACGAGACGTCGATTGCAACGGCCGGTGTCGCCGATGCGCCCGAGGTCGTGCCGGCGATCGGCGTCGCGGCGAGCGTCGAGGCCAGCACACGATTCGTGCCGGCGATGCCGTTGATCACGGTGCCATACACCGGGCCGGAGATCGTGATGTTCTGCGCGACCAGATCCAGCGCGTCCAGATTCGTCGCGTTGATCCCGCTCCCGGTGATCACAAGCGAACCGCCCGTCACGTTGTAACTGCCGATCGAGCCGTTCGAATTGAACACGGGGTTGCCGGTCGTGAGGAAGCCGGTGCTGGCATTGAGGAAGCCGCAGCCGTTACACGTCAGCCCAAAGGGGTTGGCAACGATGACTTCGGCCTTCGAGCCGGCCACTTCCATGTACCCGAGTAGCGTACTGGGATTGCCGGCCACCACTTCGTTGAGGATCACGCCCGCCGGAACCAGACCAAGGATAGGATTTCCACTCACCGAGCCGGCCAGCTGTGTACCAACCACGTACGGGCTGTTGTTGAGCACCAGCCCATTCGGCCCGACGTTGAACGACGTGTACTTGTTCACCGAAACACCGGCGCCGTTGGGCGCAACGATCTGCACGATCGGCACACCGTTGGAGGCGCCTTGAACGATCGGCATGTTCGCACCGGCATTCGGCGCGGCCACCGGCCCGTTGCCGGCAAGCGCAGCGAGCGGTGAGACCACGAACGATCCCGCCAGCAGCGAGGCGGTGATCGAGCGCGTGAACGAACGGCGATTTCTCAAACGAGTACCCATCAGATCTTGTACGTGAAGTCCACACCGGTCGCCGGAAACGCAGTCCGAAAGCCGGCCGGCGCCGAGATCTCGAAACCGGCGAACACATCGAACGACCCGCGTGCCGTCCCGCCCCGCATCCCGAACACCACGCCGTTGAGCGAGGAGTTTGAGAGGCTGCCCGCCGTCGGGCCCCAGACACGCCCGGTGTCGAAGCCGACGTACACCGAGCGCTGTGGGCTACCCGTCGGGAACACCAGATCGTTACGCCAGAAATATCCGCTGTCCCCAGCCAGCGCCGTTGAGCCGTCGAACCCGCGCACCGTGTACCGGTTGCCAATCGAAAACGCGTCGTCGATATACAGATGCTCACCGGTGAACTGCCCGTTGACATGCGGCTCCCACCGGATCTTGAGCGGGCCGTCGGTCAGCGGGACGACACCGGAGACATCCACCGTCTCCATCGTGTAGTACGAGGTCGGCGCATTCACGATGCCGGTGATGTCGGGTAACGCGCCCAAGATCGGCAGCCCCGCGCGAAAACCAATCGAGCCCGCGAACGTCGCCGCACCCGTGTTTATTTCGTCCTTGAGCAGAATCTGACCGTACGACGAGTTGCGCCGCTCGACATCGATCTCCGTTCCGTCGACGAAACTGTTGCTGCTCTTCTGCGTCACGCTCACGACAACCGAGGTTTTGACACGCTGCGTGCGCCGCAGCATCTTCTCCAACCGTACCGCGCCCTGATGTTGCTTCCCACTCAACGTGAACGGTGCGGTCAGACCCGCAATCGTTTGTGAGAACGTGAAATTGCTGAAATTCACACCCGCCGTCCAATAGCCGACGGGAACCGAGTAGTCCACGGAGTTGCCACGCGTCCCGCCGGCGACGCCGCCCTGCACGTTCCGATTGAGCCCGACCGTGAGGATGTCGTTTGCGTGCGCCAGGTCGTCGTACTCCACCGTCGCGGAGCCCTGGAGCGCACCCGTTGCTGTGCTGCCGCCGTCGTTCACATCGAAGGTCACCTTCCAAGGCTTCACCTCGCGCAGCGACAGATCGATATCCGACTGACCGGCGATCTTCGCCGGCGCGATCTGCATCTGCACATCTTGGCTCGGCACACGTTTCATCTGCTCGAGCCCCTGCTCCAGATCGCGCAGGTTCAGCAGCCGGCCCGGCCGCGTCGGGAACGCATTGCGCCACGTCGTATCGTGAACCGGTCGATCGAAGCCGATGGCATGGATCACGCCGGGCGTCATCTCGAACCGGAGCGTGCCGCTGCCAAGATTCTGCTGCGGGATCCGGACGCGCGTGGTGACGTAGCCGTGCTCCAGAAGCTCGGCCGTGAGCCGCTGCTCCATCCGATCGATCGCCTTGACGCCAACACACTGACCACGGTACGAATCAAGCGAGCCCGTAACAAACGACAGATCGCCGACGGCACCGTCGATCTCGATCCGATTCACCGGGAAGCACGACGCGGACCTCGCCGGCGACGATTCGGGGACAAACACCGTGCTCATCGCAGGCGCAGCGACCGGATCGGACACGGCAACGCTCACCACGCGCAAATCAGCGGCCCGAACGGAACCAAGAGATGCAATGATCGCCGCGCTAAAGACTGCCACCCCTAGTGACCAACGTAACCTACGCACCCGCGTCTCCCCGAGGTGGCTCACCAAAAAAGTTAAGGAACGGTAACGAAACGACTCCAGATGGAACTTTCGGAGCGAGGTACACGGCGCTTTAGCGAGCGCCGTCCACTGTGTGTAAAATCACAGGTATCCGCCTTCCCTCTTTGCGGAAGCGCCTTGAATCAAGGAAGCAATGCGGGAACCCGTCGTGGCCGGGGTCGTCAAGGAAACCTGCCGATCAGGTCGCGATCTGCTGCCGTCCGCGGCCTCGCGTCTCGCCCGATAATCCGGGGTGCACCGCCCTGCAGGTTCGCGAGCCGCCACCAACGCAACAGACCGGACGCAATTCGATCATGGTGAGGAAACGCCGATGTCGTCTAATCGTGTGGTGAAAGATGAAGACATTCGGGAAGGCTTTGCGGGCCTGCATCAGGCGATGACAGCGGGTTTCGATCGGGTTCGATCCGAGATACTGGACGTCCGGAACGATATCGCGCGACTCGAGCAGCGCGTGCTACGCCGCTTCGACGAGGATGATGCGCGGCTCGACAATCACGAGACGCGGATTACCGCGCTTGAAGCGCGT
>Ga0116226_10004385_pt1 | contig 12511 bp, 13 predicted proteins | sample S1TSphfallax_FD_89692 | JGI IMG/M metagenome (GOLD analysis project Ga0116226, IMG submission 89692) | Host-associated microbial communities from peat moss isolated from Minnesota, USA - S1T2_Fa - Sphagnum fallax MG | ecosystem: Host-associated > Plants > Peat moss > Unclassified | place: USA... | reverse complement strand
GGGCACCGTGGAAGGCGCCGATGAACTAGACTGAAAGAACCTTTTGCAGGCGGAGATCGGCCATCGGAGCTCTAACTCACATTGAGGCGGCTCCGCCAACAGAGATTCTGGACTCCGCATTATGGACGGAAGGGAATCAATCGCTTGACCCTTTTGGAGGGATCAAGCTTTTCAAAGACATTACGGACCCAATCGACAAGAAGAAAATGATGTTGGCATAGGCCGCATGTTGCATAAACTTAACAAATATGCACCACGACTGTAAATTAGATATGCCAAACGATACCTGAAGCGCTGACGTCGAGTGCCGGTATTCGTCGAAGTTCGCGTGCCCCTTCATCGTCAATGTATTCGATTATTTGATAGCGTCGGCCGCATGTCCGCCAGGACGTGCATGGAGCTAGATTCGGTTCGCAATCCCACGGAATGGCAGCTCGCCGCCTTAACTCAGCCGCTGCGGCTTCAAGGTCGGGAAAGTCTCCTTGCAATTCACAGTGCAACTCGTCGTCAATCGTAAACATGTTTGCCTCGTTAAACCACTGGTTTAGCCGTTGCAGAAATCCAGTGCTTAAGTCGTCGCCGGGCCAAAGCAGAGACGTGACGTAAGACGCCATATCAAGGAAGCAGTTGTCTATTGAAAAAGGAACCAAGAAACCCTTGCTCATTGCGTTGAGCTGCCGGCGCAATAGACCCACTTCGGTGCCGCCTTAACAGATAAAAGTTTTTTGGTTCTTTTTTTCAAAAAAGAACTGCTTCCTTCCTTTCTACGCCAATCGCCCCGAAACCGCCACCGCTGCCGCGTCGCCCGCCCTGATCGCCCCGTCCATATATCCGGTCCATTTCGTCGCGGCCTCGGTGCCCGCCCAATGAATTCGCCCGCAGGGTTCGCGCAAGGCCGTGCCGACGCGGCTCAGCACGCCTGGCCCGAGCACGGCGACCGGCGCCCCACCGGTGAAACGTTCCTCGGTCCAATCGTGGTAGCCATACGCGGTCGGCGACAAGGCCGCGGGGCCGAACCAGCGGGCGAGGCACTCCAGCACGACCTGGCGGCGCGCGTCCGGCGGCAGGGTGCGCCATTGCAGGGCCGCGTCGCCGCCGATGAAGCCCAGCAGGGCGCCGGTGTTGTCGCCGGGGTCGTCGTCGTAGGCAGCAACGATCGGGCCGCGCACGCTGGCGACCTCGCCGGAGAAGCCGGCTTCACGCCAGAACGGTTTTTCGTACGTTACGATGACCTTGTAGTAGCGGCCCATCGGGGCGCGGGTGTGCAGATCGCGCCGGGCGGGCGGCAGAACGGGATCGTAGATCAGCCTTCCCGCGGCCACCGGCGGCATGGCGATGACGGCATATTTCGCGCGCGCGACGAAGCCGGTTTCGGCCGCTACTTCCACGCCCTGGTCGTCCTGCCGGATGCGCGACACCGGCTGGCCGAGATGAACCGCCGCACCCAACCTGGCCGCCAGGCGCTGCGACATCTGTTGCGCGCCGCCGACGATGATGCTGTCCTGCGCGCCGCCTTCGGTGTTGGTCAGCATTTCCAGGCTGTCGCCCTGCGCGGTGTAGAAGGCCATATAGAGCAGGCTAAGCTCTTCCGGGTCCGCACCGAACACCGCGCGCGTGCTGCATGCGACGAGATCGATCGTGGTCTGCGTGAAGCTGTGCGCGGCCGCCCACTGCGCAACCGTTTGGGCGTCGAGTGCGGCCGCGTCCGGCGCGGCCCAGGGCGCGATGGCGCCGACGCCGGTCGCGATCGCATCGATCCGGCTCATGACGTGCGGCAGATCGAACAACGTGGCCCAGGGCAGCGGCGGCACGTTGCCGGTGAATTCCAGGCGGTCGTCGCGCAATTCCCAGATTTTCTTGGCCTTGGTGAAAACCGGCCTGAGCTGCAAGCCAAGTTCGGCGATCAGCGCCCGCGCGTGGTCCTGCGTGGGCCCGATGAACTGGCCACCGAGGTCAAAACGATGCGTGCCGACGCCCGAGAAGAAGTTGCGTCCGCCGACGCGGTCCCGCGCCTCCAGCACCAGCACGCTGCGGCCGCGTTCGGCGAGACGCCGCGCCGCCGTCAGGCCGGAAAGGCCGGCGCCGATGACCACGACATCGACGCTCTCCGCCGCGGCACTTCCGCCAGCCTGGGCTCCGGCCGACAGGGGCGCCAGTGATGCGGCGGCCGCCGCGGCCATGACGGTTCGGCGGGAAATTGACATGGCTGGCACGGATTTGCTCCTGCCCGAAGGGACGTTGTTATGATTTTGCGTCCGGAACGCCGTTGTGCGGGCCGAGTTTATGGCGGGGCGCGTCCGCCCACCAGTCCTTACGCAAGGCCTGCATTTCCGGGTCGACCGGATAGAGAACCCTGTTGTCCGCCTTGGCGGCTTCGCCGATCACCAGCAGCGTCGCCGGCGCGTCGCTGTTATTCAGAAAAGAGTGGGCAATGCCGGTGCCGGCTGGAAATCCCACCCCGTCCCCCGGGCATAACCGGTACAATTCGCCGTTCAGCCAAAGGTCCGGCGTGCCTTCGAGAACATACACAAACTCTTCCTCGTTGCTTTCCGCGTGCGGCAGCGATGTGCGGCGCCCTGGCGGCAGCACCTGATGGTGAACACCAAGGCGGGTCATGCCGAGGGCCGGGGAAAAATCCGCGTCCAGCGCCAGCAGCTCGCTGGAATGCGGATAGTGTTTGTTGTCCGGGTCCTGGATGTCGCGCCAGTGGCGCACGCAGTCGGGCTTTGTCATGGATTTCTCTTAGATGGAGGAAGCAAGCAGTTCTTTTTTGAAAAAAAGAACTGCTTCTTCCTTCCTTAATCGTCCCGATGCACCCGTTCCATCTTCTCATGGCGCTCCTGCGCCTCCAGCGAAAGTGTCGCAATCGGCCGCGCCTCCAGGCGCCTGAGGCCGATCGGTTCGCCGGTCTCCTCGCAAAAGCCGTAGCTGCCGTTTTCCACCCGCCCCAGGGCCTGGTCGATCTTGCTGATCAGCTTGCGCGCCCGGTCGCGGGTGCGCAGTTCCAGGGCGCGGTCGGTCTCCACGCTGGCGCGGTCGGTGATGTCGGCCTCATGGATGCCGCCTTCCGACAGGCTGGCCAGGGTTCCGTCCGCCTCGCGCAGCAGATCGGCCCGCCAGCGCAGCAGCTTTTGCCGGAAATATTCCAGCTGGAGGGGATTCATGAACTCCTCGCTGTCCGAGGGGACGTAGTCCGGTGGCAGCGTGAGCATCATGCGAAGTTGTTCCCTGTCGATCGGGCCGGTCGTCGCCGCGGTGCGGGACCCGGCCCTGGCGTCTGGTACTTGGCGCCTGGCGCGGCTTATAGAGGCGGCGCCGGGCCAAGCCAAGCAATTCGCGACAGGCTTCAACCAATTGAAATATTTGCGGCGGCACCGCGGCGGGCAAGCTCCACCGCGGCACGAACCCCGATTTCGCGCAGGATCAGCCGCAGGATCGGATCGTCCGCCTCCGGCAGGCAAGCGGCCAGTTGTGCCAGTGCCTGGGCTTCTGTCCCGGCGCCATCCAGCAAGGAAACCTGAAGCGCCCCCAGGGCGCGCAGCATGGCCCGCCCATGCCGCCTCGCCTTGCGGTCCGCCGCGACGCGTTCGAAGGCCGACTCATAGGTCATCAACCCATCCAGCCGGGCCGCCGGAGCCGCCCCACCGCTCGCCGCCACGGCACTTGCCGCACCACCGGCGCCGGCTTCCTCGGCCGCCGAACCATCCAGCAACCGGGCGAATCCGTCAGCGTCCGGGCCGCCGGCGATGTCCCCGCCCGTGTTGCTGCCCTTGAGCCTGCGCGACTTCGTGGGGGTGGCACCCGAAATTACCCGCTCAATTTGCACCGCCGCATCCCTTCACTTTGGCCGGATGCACCATCCGGCAACCTTTTCCATGCTTTGTTGCTCGGGTTGTGGAAATTTGCATGTATTCGAAACCCGAGACGCTGACCGAACCATGTGCCGCTATGGCGCCTGTGCGCGGCGCTTCCTGTGCCGCTCCCCGGCCTATTGCCTCGGCGCGCAGAAGCGCGCGCGCAGGCGCAGGATGGCTGGCAATCCTTTCCACAATGCAAATGGCGCTGATGGTTGGCGCGCCGGCGCTTGGGCACCCAGGCAACGAAAACGGTGATTTCGTCCGCATAAAGGACATCGCGGACGTTGAGGGCATTCGCGAAAATCAGCTGGTCGGATACGGCCTGGTGGTTGGCCTGAACGGCACCGGCGACAAGCTGAGCAACGCGGTTTTCACCAAGGAATCGCTCGTCGGCATGCTGGAACGGCTGGGCGTGAACACCCGCGACCAGATTGCGACATTGCAGACAAAAAACGTGGCCGCGGTGATGGTCACCGCCACGTTGCCTGCGTTCGCCCGCACCGGCAGCCATATCGACGTTGCGGTTTCCGCCATCGGCGACGCGACCAATCTGTCCGGCGGCACGCTGCTGGTAACGCCGCTGCTGGCCGCGGACGGCGAGGTTTACAGCGTGGCGCAGGGTGCGATTTCAACCGGCGCGGTCAGCGCCAAGGGCGCCGCCGGCAGCGTTACGCGAAACGTTCCCACCGCGGGGAAAATCGCCAACGGCGCCATCGTCGAGCGCGAGGTGAATTTCGCGCTGGGCGCGCGTCCGGACCTGTTCCTCGCCTTGCGCAATCCCGACCTCACCACGGCGCGCCGAATCGAAACCGCGATAAACGCGGCCCTCGGGCGCGGCACCGCGCAGGCGACCGATCCGCGCAGCGTCGCGCTGAAACTCGACGGCCGGGACGTGGTGGGCGCCCTCGCCGACATCGAGGATCTGCGCGTCGAGCCGGATACCCCAGCGGTGGTGATCATCGACGAGGCGAGCGGCACGATTGTCATGGGCGCCAATGTGCGCATCAGCACGGTGGCCATCGCGCAGGGAAACCTCACCATCCGCGTAACGGAGAATCCGGAAGTCTCGCAGCCGGCCCCGTTCTCCAAGGGCAAGACCACGACAGTGCCGCGCAGCTCGATCTCGATCGATACGGGCAGCGATCACAAGCTCGGCATGCTCACCTCCGCGCCCACATTGCGCGATCTGGTGGCCAGCCTGAACGCGCTCGGCGTCGGTCCGCGCGATCTGATCAGCATACTGCAAGCCATCAAGGCCGCCGGCGCCTTGCAGGCCGACCTGGAAGTGAGATGACATTGACACACGCCATTCTCCCGCAAGCCGCACCGTCGTTGCCGTCCTCGGCAAGCCCGCCGATACGCGAAAAGATCGACCGCGCGGCGCAGAACTTCACCGCGGTGGCGCTCGGCGAATTGCTGGCGCCCTTGTTCGAGACGTTGCCGAAGGATGGCGGCACGTTCGGCGGCGGCCAGGGCGAGGCCGCGTGGCGGCCGATGCTGGTTCAGGAAATTGCAAAATCAATGGCACAGAATGGCGGGCTGGGAATCACCACGCTCGTGACACAGGCGATGCTTCGCCTGCAGGAGAATGGCTCATGACCCCGACGCTCGCGCAGGCCGTCCAGGCGATGACGAAATTGCTGACGGAAGAAAACAAGGCGCTGACCGACATGGATTTTTCCCGGGCCGGCGCCTTGCTGGCACCAAAACATGCCGCCGCCGATGCGCTCGCCGCCGCCTGGCGTGCCGCGACGCAGACCGATGCGCCGCAAGCCGATCTGCTGAAGCTTGGTGAGCTTGCCGAGGAAAATCGGCGCTTGCTGAACCGGGCCATGCGGGTTCAGCGCCGCGTGCTGGATCTGGTCGCGAAAGCCGCCCGCAGTTCGCGTTCCACAACACGCTATGGCGCCAGCGGCCGCGTCGCGGGCACAAACGGGGCGCCACGCAGCCTGACCACGCGTATCTGAAAACGGGCCGGATGCGAAAAATTCCTCTGCCCGTGCCAACAGCGCGCACATAAAAACGGCCTCGTCCGCCACCGGCGGCACGAGGCCGTTTTATTTAACGTAACATACTCAACGAAGAACGATCGGAGTTAAGCCAACTCGCTTTCGCTCGGGGCCTCGGAGACTTCGGGCGTGGGCGCCGGCACTTCGATCTTCGGCGCGGCGGGCTTGCGGCCACGACGTTTCGGCGCCGGTGCCTCAGCCGCAATGGCCTTGACTGCCTTTGCCACACGCGGCTTGCGCACTGGCTTGGCGGGTGCCGCGGCCGCGGCACGCGGCTTGCGGCCGGGCTTGGCAGCGCCATTGGTCGCGGCTGCGATCTTCGGCTTCGGACCGGGCTTCTTTGGCGCCGGCGCCACGGCTTCAACGGCTTTGCGGGGACGACCGACGCCGCGCTTGGCGGGGGCTGCGGCGGCTTTTTTCGCCGGAGCCTTGGCGGCCTTTACGGCTTTTTTCGGCGCCGCCTTGGCAGCCTTCGTGGCCTTCACCGGCTTCGTTGCCTTGGCGGCTTTTACCGGCTTGGCGGCCTTCGTCGGCTTTGCCGCTTTCTTCGGCGCAGCCACCTTCTTTGCCGCTGCGGCCTTCTTCGCGCCGGGCTTCGGCCCCGGTTTCTTGCGCACCGGCGCTGCTGCCGCTGAAACTTTCGCGGTGCGGCCGGATGCCTTTTTCGCGGCACCTGTGGTGCGTCCGGCGCCCGCACGGCGGGTCGTCGCACGGATCGCCATCGCCGCTTCGCGCGGTGTGGCTGTGGTATCTTCACTGCTCATGGTGTGACTCTCTCTCCTGTGTGCTTGACATGCAAAATGACGCGCTGCCCCATCGATCTTTCGCATCGCCGGCGCCATTCAAAGCTGCCGGACGCGCGCGTCGCACGCGGGCAAGCAAAGTTTGGCGGCGCCTGAAGGCTCGTACCTGAGGACGTGCCAACCTTGAGACATGGCGGCAGGACTTTGCAGGGCAGAGGCGCGTTGATAGACCGTTGCTCCCAAATTCACGCTTGCCCGCGGCGTCGGAAATGTGCTCCGGCGCGAATCGCAAGCACGCGTCAAAATCCGCTATTCACCGCGACATGGGATCGTGTCAATCAAATTACGACATGCGTGCGGCAGAAAAATTACAGTCGAAGGTGGGGAGCGGCACCCCGCAACCCCACCATCTGCCCGCCGGCTGACCAGACTGCTTTTGAAACTAGCTGGCGTACTCTGAAGATTTTATAATTTAGTTAACCCGCCTGCGGGCCCTCGCCGCGTCCAGGGGCGTCGCCCTCGGACCTCCGGCCAGATTAAAAAATTCCGGTGCGGCCCTCCGCGAGCGAGCGGGCGGGCACCGCGACATTCAGTTCCGCGAGTTCTCCCGCCGCCAGTTTCGGCAGATTCTGCACCGCATCGAGGAACCGCGCGCTCTCCTTCGGTGTGATGATACCGTCCGTCAACGTCTGAAACTTGCGGATATAGTCAGCCCGTTCGAACGGCCGCGCGCCATTCGGATGCGCATTGGCCAACGCCAGTTCGTCGATGATCCGTTCGCCATTGTTCAGCACAACCTCGACACGCGCACCGAACGCCAGCTCGTTCGGATCGGTTGCGTGGTAGCGCCGCGTCCACTCCGGGTCCTCGCGGGTTTCGATCTTGTGCCAGAGTGCCACGGTATCGGCACGCCGCGCACGCTTGGGGGCGTAGCTGTCCACATGGTGCCAGCTGCCATCCTGCAAGGCGACCGCGAAGATATACATGATCGAGTGGTCCAGCGTTTCGCGGCTCGCGCGCGGATCCATCTTCTGGGGATCATTGGCACCCGTGCCGATGACGTAATGCGTGTGGTGGCTGGTGTGCAGGATGATTTTTTCCACCGCCGCGAGATCGCCGACCCGCTCGCGCAGCTTGAATGCGAGGTCGATCAGCGCCTGGCTTTGATATTCCGCGCTGTGCTCCTTGGTGAAACTGTCGAGAATGGCGCGCTTCGGCTCGCCCGGCGCCGGCAGCGGCACATGGTATTCGGCATCGCGGCCGCCCAGCATCCACGCGATGACGCTGTCCTCGCCTTCATAGATCGGGCTCGGCGCGCCCTCGCCGCGCATGCAGCGATCCACCGCCTCGATCGCGAGCTTGCCGGCATGGGCCGGCGCGAACGCCTTCCAACTGGAAATCTCGCCCTTGCGGGATTGCCGCGTGGAGAAGCTGACATGCACCGCCTGCTGCACCGCCTGGAAAATCGTTTCCACCGGCAGCTTGAGCAGGGTGCCGATGCCCGCCGCCTGCGCCGGACACAAATGCGCGATGTGGTCCTTCTTGAATTCATGCAGGCAGATCGCGCGCACCAGGTCGATCTGGATTTCGTAGCCGGTGGCGATGCCGCGGATGAGTTCGCGGCCGGTTTTGCCGAGCGTCTGCGCGACCGCGAGGATCGGCGGGATATTGTCGCCGGGATGGCTGTAGTCGGCGGCAAGAAACGTATCGTGGTAATCGAGCTCGCGCACCGCGGTGCCGTTCGCCCATGCCGCCCATTCCGGCGAGACGGTTTTTCCCGGCTTCATGCCAAACACCGTCGCACCGCCGCGGCGCGCGTGGCCGAGCGCCATGTCGCGCGCCGAAATCACCGGGCCGCGGTTGACGCTGGCAATCGCCACCGACGCGTTGTCGATGATGCGATTGATGATCATCGCGGTGACATCCTTATCCACCGCCACGCGATCGGCGGCGACTGTGGCGATCTTCCAGGCCAACTGATCGTCGCGCGATAGATTTGATTTCGAGGGGTGAACCCTCACCGTATGCATCTGCATTCCTGTCTGCTCCAAGGGTCATGGCGGCGCACTGCGCGGCGTCTTCCTAGGCAGCGGAATCGATGCGGGCAATACGCGCCATCGCCGACGGGTGCGTCTGCACGAGGGCGGAACGGCTGGCCGACGACAAGATGCGCCCTGATCCGATGGCGCTCCACCATCTCGACCAGGCGGCTTTGAGTCTTTGAAATGCAGCTGGGTCTGCCGACCAATCCGGCGGCCGCTGTTCGCCAACCGGTCAATCTCACTGTCGTGCGGGGCTGACACCGACCGTGGTCGTTCTTCGGTCTAAGGAAAAAGTTGCAACACCAAGCTCACAAAGAAGCGGAAGCTCACCAAGAGAAAGAAGGGTATAAGGGTCGTATTTGGCAACCGGCCGGTGACGAACTCATATCAGAATCGGCCACCATCATGTCGGCGGCATGCAAGCCGCCACGCAGGCCCGACACAATTCTGAACCGCTCTGCAGCGCTTCTCTTGGTATGCTGCCTCTTTCTGGTGAGCTTGGTGTTGGACTTGACCTTTGCGGCGCCCACCCCAGATCGCGCGGTTTTATTGGGAAGCAATGTTGTCCAGCAGACGAACGCTGCCGAGCCTGGCCGCCGCAATCAGACGCGCGTGCCCGCCCGCGCGGTCGGTTTCAACCAGCGTTTCGTTGTCGACAAGCGACAGATAGTCGGGCGCGAAACCGTCCGCCACAAGACGTGCCCGCGCCGAACCCAGCGCGTGGGCGGCAACCGCACCGCCCGCCAGCGCATCGCGCACCTCACACAAAATGCCATGCAGTTGCGGTGCGGCAGCCCGTTCCGCCGGCGTCAAAAACCGGTTGCGCGACGACATCGCCAGCCCATCATCCTCACGCACCACCGGCGCGCCGATGACGCGGACCGGCAACGACAAATCCGCGGCCATCCGCCGGATGACCTGCAATTGCTGCCAATCCTTTTCGCCGAAAACCGCTGCCGCCGGCCGCACCTGGCCGAACAATTTGGCAACCACGGTCGCGACGCCTCGGAAATGACCAGGCCGCACAGCGCCTTCCCACCCATGCGCAGGACCGCCCATTTCGATCGCGGTCGCATCGCCCGGCGGGTACATTTCAGCGACATCAGGCAGCCACACCAGATCGCAGCCGGCGCCCTCGAGCTTTTTCAGATCGCCTGCCTCGTCGCGAGGATAACGGGAGAAATCCTCGTTCGGCGCAAACTGCGTCGGGTTGACGAAGATCGATGCCGCGACCACCGGCGCTGCCTGCCGTGCCACGGCAAGTAGCGTGAGGTGCCCGGCGTGCAGCGCGCCCATCGTTGGCACAAGCGCCAGCGCGCCGCGCGGGCGCAGGTGCGCCGCGGCTTCATCGAGCGCGCCTCGGGTGCGAGCGATCAGCATAGGTTAAGAAAGCAGTTCTTTTTTGAAAAATAGAACCAAAAAACTTTTAACTGTTAAGGGCAGCACCCAATTGAACCCTCTTGAACCGCCTGCTTGCCGAAATTAGTAAAAGTTTTTTGCTTCTTTTTTTCAAAAAAGAAGTGCTTTCTTTTCCTGCCTCACCTGCGTTGCAGTGCAGCAGCTCCGGTAGGCGTGCTATGAGGCAGCGTGCAAGCCATGCCCGACACCCTTCCCGAACCCGCTCCCGTGCCCGTCCGCTGGTCGCCAGCCTGTGCCGCACAGCCACCCCAATGGCAGCGGCCGGGCGCGCCCCGCGCCATGCTGCGCGGCTTTTTGGGACGCTGCCCGAGCTGCGGGCAGGCCCCGCTTTTCACCGGCTGGCTGCGGCAAATCGCGGTGTGCCCGCATTGCGCGGCGCCGCTCGGCGCCGTCCGGGCCGATGACGCGCCACCCTATTTCGTCATCTTCATCGTCGCCCACCTGGTCATTGCGACCCAACTGGCGCTGGAAAGTGTGGCCCAGTTGCCGTTATGGGATGAGGCGGCGATCTTCCTGCCGCTGACGCTCGCGGCAAGCCTCGCGCTGCTGCGCCCGGTGAAGGGCGCCACCATCGGCCTCATGCTTCAGTTCGGCATGGTGAGCCAGCCCGATGCCTGATAGCCCGGTGTCCGTTCCGGCCTGCACCGCGTCCGAGCGCTCGCTGCTGCGCGTCGAACTGGACAGCGAGGGACGCGGCACGCTGTCGCCGTTGCAGCAGGCGGACCTGGCGCAGGCGGTGCGCGACCTGTCGGTCGCCAATCTTTTCACCCCGAAGGACCGGGTGGGTCCTTTCATCCTGCATCTTTCCATCGTCGAAGGACGGCTGGTGTTCGACGTGCGCAACACCGACAATGTGCCGCTGACGGCGCTGGGCCTGGCACTGGGACCGTTTCGCCGCCTGATCAAGGACTATCAGATGCTGGTGGACAGCTATGCGCACGCCGTGCAGGAGGGTCGCGAGGCGAGCATTCAGGCGATCGACATGGGCCGCCGCGGCCTGCACAACGAGGGCGCGACGCTGATGATGCAGCGCCTGACCGGGCGGGTGGAAATCGATTTCGAAACCGCCCGCCGCCTGTTCACCCTCGTCTGCGTGTTACATCAGCGCATATGAATCCCAATCGCGCCTTCCAGCGACATGAGAAGCAAGCATCATGAATATTGACGGCAATCCCTACCGCAGCGTCTGGGTGGATCCAGCCGATGGCTGGTCCATCCGCATTATCGACCAGACCCGCCTGCCCTGGTCGCTCGAACTCCTGCGCCTTACCACGGTGCGCGAAGTGGGACAGGCGATACGCAGCATGCAGGTGCGCGGCGCGCCATTGATCGGTGCGGTTGCGGCTTACGGCATGGCGCTCGCCGCGCGGGCCGATGCGGCAACGGCGGAACTGGAATCCGCCGCCGACATGCTTCTGGCCACCCGCCCGACCGCGGTGAATTTGCGTTGGGCGCTGGACCGCATGATGGCACGCCTGCGCCAGGCGCGTGCGGCAAACCGCATCGACGTCGCCTATCGCGAAGCGCGCGCCATCGCCGACGAGGACGTCGCGCAAAATGAAGCCATCGGCCGCCACGGCCTCACCCTCATCGAGGATCTGGCCGCGCGTAAGAGCACCCGTTCCGGTGGCGGGCGGATCAACATTCTCACTCATTGCAATGCCGGCTGGCTCGCCACGGTGGACTGGGGCACCGCGCTCGCACCTATATATATGGCACAGGATGCCGGCATCGCGGTGCATGTGTGGGTGGACGAAACCCGTCCGCGCAATCAGGGCGCGCTGCTCACCGCGTATGAACTGGGAAAACATGGCGTGCCGCACACGGTGATCGTCGACAACGCCGGCGGCCACCTGATGCAGCATGGCCAGGTCGATCTCTGCATCGTCGGCGCCGACCGCGTCACCCGCCATGGCGACGCGGCCAACAAGATCGGCACCTATCTCAAGGCGCTCGCGGCATATGACAACAACATCCCGTTCTGGGTCGCGGTGCCAAGCTCCACCATCGACTGGACGGTCGGCGACGGTGTGGCGGACATTCCGATCGAGGAACGTGCCGCCACCGAGGTAACTACGGTCACAGGCCGTGCGATGGATGGCACGGTCGATACGGTGCGCGTGGCGCCTAGCGACAGCGCCGCGGCCAATCCGGCTTTCGATGTTACTCCGGCACGGCTTTTGACAGGGCTGATTACGGAGCGCGGGTGTGGGGCGGCGAGTGAGGCAGGGCTGGCTAAGCTGTTTCCGGATTTGGCGGCGTAGCAAAAGAAACAGCAGTTCTTTTTTGAAAAAAAGAACCAAAAAACTTTTGTCTATTGGTGCACGCGGCCCATTTTGAAAGGGGCCGCGTACGCCGGGTGGGTTGCCTTGCAACCCACCATCTTGCTCTCCCCGCCGCGTTGGAGCATTTTCAGCCTGACTGGAATCGGCCTTCATGAG
>Ga0116226_10004384_pt1 | contig 12512 bp, 7 predicted proteins | sample S1TSphfallax_FD_89692 | JGI IMG/M metagenome (GOLD analysis project Ga0116226, IMG submission 89692) | Host-associated microbial communities from peat moss isolated from Minnesota, USA - S1T2_Fa - Sphagnum fallax MG | ecosystem: Host-associated > Plants > Peat moss > Unclassified | place: USA... | reverse complement strand
GCTTTGATAAATCCACCAATGACGCAGACATAGACAATCTGCTCTCCCGCGCTGCACAACTTGTCCCCGCACTGGCCAATGCTACTGAGATTGAGCGCTGGGCGGGGCTGCGGCCGGGTTCGCCGGATGGCCTACCAGTTTTGGGCAGTGTCCCGTCTACTCCAAAGACCTATGTTGCAGCGGGGCACTTCCGCATGGGGATACTATTGGCACCAGCAACAGCACGTGTAATGGCCCAACTGATTTTGGGCGAGCAGCCTGAGGTTGACCTGCAACCATTTTCGCCGCTACGATTGCGCAGCCTAAATCAGGAATGTCTTGTCTGATCTAGACTGTTAATAGTTTAGTAATAGTGTAGTAATAACGCTCATCGTAAAGTGACAAGTCTTTCAGTGCTGCGCTATAAACATAGAACAAACAAATTCCCGGCAGTAGTCCGGTGGGGTGGAAATTATGTCGACAATCGTCGCGCCTAAAGGCCTTGAAGGTATCGTTGCAGCCAACTCAGGCATTTGCTGGATTGATGGAGACGCAGGCGTGCTTGCCTACCGCGGTATTGACATTCATGAGCTGGCAGTTCGCTCCACTTTTGAGGAAACCACCTACCTACTGTGGTTTGGCAAACTACCAACCACTACTGAGTTGGCAAATTTCAAGGCCAATCTTGCCGCTGCACGCATGATGGCCCCGCACATCACAGAAGTTATGAGCGCCCTTCCCTCCTCAGCCACTCCAATGGAAGTTTTGCGCACTGCCGTTTCCGCTCTGAGCACTTTTGATGAAGATGAAAAAGATTGCAGCTATGAGGCCAATGTTCGTAAGAGTTTCCGCCTGACCGCACAGATTGCCATGATTGTGGCGAATTTTGACCGGCTAAGAAAGAAAAAACCGCTGGTTGAACCGAACCCAACCCTAAGTCACGCTGGAAATTTTCTCTGGATGCTGACTGGCGAGAAACCTACTGAAACAGCCGAAAAAACTTTTGACCTTGCCCTCATCCTGCACGCTGAACACGAACTAAACGCTTCCACCTTTGCCGCCCGCGTCATCGCTGCTACACTCTCTGATATTCACTCTGCTATTACTGGTGCCATTGGCGCGCTCAAAGGGCCACTACACGGTGGAGCGAATGAAGCCGTAATGCTGATGCTGATGGAGATTGACCGCTTGGGCGAAGACCCAGTGGAGTACGTGAAAACGCAACTCGTCGCCAAGAAAAAAATATCTGGTTTCGGCCATCGCGTTTATACCACCGAAGACCCGCGTGCCACCCACTTGCGCAAAATGTCAGAACAGTTGAGCAAAGGCACCAGCAAGGGCAAGTACTATGAATGGTCCAGCCAGATTGAGAAATTTGTGAAGCAGGAAAAACGCCTCAATGCCAATGTGGACTTTTATTCCGCCTCCACTTACACCATGCTGGGGATAGACATTGATCTATTCACGCCAATCTTTGCGTTAAGCCGTATCGCCGGTTGGGCCGCCCACGTTATTGAGCAGCACCAAGACAACCGCTTGATCCGCCCCCGCGCAGATTACATTGGGCCAGCCTACCCAGCAACTTATATTCCGATCACAGAGCGTTAAGTACCTCGGTATGTTATGTCCACAAAAGTTCCATTGTCATGGAGATCACCACTTGTAATTCTGTTGTATATAAGTAGAACTTTTTATGCGAAAGCACTGCCAGAAATTGCTAGTCTGGATGTTCGCCAAAACAACAATCATTATGATGATGGCAGTTGTGGGACTCCCTTATGCCTATTCGCAACAGCCTCATTCTGTTACCACGCAGCCTTCTGGTTCGACACCATCATCCACACCAGCACCGATTTCTGCCAATCCAGCCAGCATCGCTGTCGCTCACGTAGTCGACGACGATGACGTGGACTTAGTACCTAGGACGGGCTTCAATGCTGCGCTGGTCTACAACAGTACGCATGACTCTGCGGCAAACTGGTCCGACTCAACCACGCCCTATGTCAGTTATGCCTTCAATAAACACTTCAGTTCAGAGCTTTCCTGCCCAGTCTACATACTTCGGTATGCAGAAAATACTACGGTCGTACCGAAGGCGGGCCAGACAATAAAACCCCAGGCATTGCGTGGAGAGGCTGGTGATACGCTACTGGCAAACCATGCGGCCTTTAGCAACCACTATTTTGATTATCTCGTGACGCTTTCCGCTACATTGCCCAGCGGAGACACCGTTTATGGACTTTCCACCGGTCGCGTCACCTTTGATCTGACCCATGACTTTAGTCACAAGTTCGGCATCTTTGGTCCCGGGGCAGAACTAGGCGCAGGCGACTCCAACACGTTTTCTAACTCAAAAACTGTTGCCGATTTTATATCACTTGGCCCCATCGCTCATTTCCAACTTGGCAGCACTGTTGATCTACCCCTTCGCATGTTGTTTGAAGCCGATGCCTATGAGGACCTCCCCATTGGCGATCAAAAAATTTACACCACTGTTGTCTTGAAGAAACAAACCACCACAGAAGTTATCGGTACCCACGTCAGCGAAGACAATGGGTTCACTACTCAGTTAGACATCCCGCTGAATGACCAGATTGTCTTGTCTGGTTTTTACAGCCGCAGCCGAAGGTTTGGCATCGATACTGCCGGCGTATCTATGACATTTCTATTGCGCAATCCCCTCATGTTGAGTCGGGACAGCGCCGTTCGGAAACAGCTCGACGCCCTCACCAAATAACCTGAAATACGCAGCACTCTCCACAAAGCAGCATAAAATAGATACAGGAGAACCTCTTGCAGCGCATCTACATGGACTCGAACGCCACCACACCACTTCTGCCAGAGATTTTGGATGCAATGCATCCATTTTTTCTCGAGCGATTTGGCAATGCCTCATCAATCCATCAGCAGGGTCAGCAGGCACGTGCTGCCGTAGAACAGGCGCGCGAACAGGTTGCTGGCCTGCTACACTGCCGAGCCACAGATGTTGTCTTCACCTCCGGCGGCACGGAAAGTGACAACTTCGCGCTCTTTGGATTGGTTGAAGTTGGCGACCATCTAATCACTACGAAATTTGAGCACCATGCTGTACTCAACGCAGCTGAAGCACTGGAAAAACTAGGCGTGGTCGTCACCTATCTCGGTTGCGATGAACGTGGCATTGTTTCTGTCGATGCGCTTCGCGATGCACTGGAGCGCGAAGTTGCTCCCGGCATTCCACCCCGGCGGCGTGTAGTTAGCATCATAATGGCCAACAATGAGACTGGCGTGGTCCAGCCTATTTCACAGCTCGCCTTCGTCGCACACCAACATGGTGCAATCTTTCACACCGATGCAGTACAAGCTGCTGCCAAACTACCCATCGACGTGAAGGCCCTTGATGTTGATTTGCTCTCCATCGCTGGTCATAAAATGCATGCTCCGCTGGGAACTGGAGTTCTTTTTGTCCGCCGCAGCATCCAGTTGAAACCAATTTTTTACGGCGGAAACCATGAACGCCGTCGTCGTCCTGGCACTGAAAATCTTCCCGGTATCGTCGGTCTCGGCAAGGCTGCGCTGATGGCTTCACAATGGTTGGAGAGCGATGATGTGGCTAGGCTTACTGTACTCCGCGACCGCTTGGAACAGGGCATTCTTGCAAGCATCCCGCAGACGGGAGTAAACGGCGCTGGCACCAAGCGCGTACCCAACACCACCAATATCTGGTTCGATCATGTTGAAGGTGAAGCACTCGTAATTGCCCTGGATCTCAAGGGCATTAGCGTTTCCGGCGGATCAGCCTGTGCCTCAGGTGCCGTCGAGCCATCTCATGTTCTGCTCGCCATGGGCGTTAGCCAAGACCGCGCCCGCGCGAGTCTGCGTTTCTCGCTAAGCAAGCTAAACACAGACGCTGAGATCGATACTGTTCTCAGCATCCTGCCCGATGCCGTTGCCCGCCTCCGTGAGCTATCTCCGAAAGCCCAGCGCCGCGAAGCCGAAATAATGGTCTAATTCAAAACTAGCATCCATAACTGGAAACTGAATACACCTATGCAGCCAGGGCGGCTGTGTGTGAGGTCTGCTTACCGCAGGTGTGGTCCATGGTGACTTGGACATCGGAGACCAACTGGTTGGTGTGGGTAGAAATTTCTTTGGTGACTGAGGTTTGCTGTTCGATGGCGGTGGCCACGCTACCCACATATTGATTGACGAGATTGACGCCATCGACGGTTTGCTGGATGCTGTTTGCGACCTCTGCAGAAATCTGCTGTACTGCGGCAATTTCTTTGGCGATTTCGCTGGTGGCCTTTGCGGTCTGGGTGGAAAGGTTCTTAACTTCATTAGCGACTACGGCAAATCCACGACCAGCATCACCAGCGCGGGCAGCCTCAATGGCGGCGTTCAGTGCGAGCAGGTTGACTTGACCGGCAATTTGGTTGATGAGACCGACGATATTTTCCATAGACTTCATGCTGAGCATGAGCGAAGAGGCCTGTTCACCGGATGCAGTGGAGATGGACATGATTTTATTGGCGGCATCGCGAGACATTTCCATGTTGCGACTGATTTCGGAGATAGAAAAAGACATCTCAACGGTAGCGGCGGCAACGCTTTGTGCTGTATTTTGCGTGCTATTCATGTGATGCATTAGTTCGGTGATGTCTTTACAGAACTTGACGACCTTATATGGCTTGCCGTTTATGTCGAAGATGGGGTTATAGTCGGCTTGGATCCATATCTGTCTGCCATCTTTTGCTAAACGTCTAAAAACCGAGGAGCTTGGATTGCCCGCACGAAGATTGCGCCAGAAGGCGGTATATGCGTCGCTGGCAGCTTCCTCAGGAATAACGAAGATGCGGTGATGTTTGCCTTGGATTTCTGGTAGGGTGTAACCCATGACGGAGAGGAAAATTGGATTTGCAGTGAGTATGTTGCCATCAAGGTCAAATTCAATCAGGCCATCAACTCGGCTAATGGCGTTCATTTTGCTTTCAAATTCGGCGTTGCGTAGCTTTTCCTGGGTGACATCCGTGGCGAACTTGACGACCTTGATGAGGTTGCTGGAAGCATCGAATACCGGATTATAGCTGGCCTGTATCCATATCTCCTTGCCATTCTTACCGATGCGTTTGTATTCATTTTGATCGAACTCACCGCGGCGTAATTTAGCCCAAAACTGTTTGTAGGCATCACTAGTGGCATAAGCTGGTTCGACAAAAATGCTATGGTGTTTGCCTTTTATTTCAGAGAGGGTGTAGCCCATGACCTTGAGGAAATTTTCATTCGCAGCGAGTACATTACCATCCATGGCGAATTCAACCACGGCCTGAGAACGATTAATAGCATCGACTTTACCTTGTATGTCCACAAAGTCAACAGTGGTGGCTGTGTTGTCAGTGATCGCAGCAGTTTTGCTGACGAGAAACAAATGCTTGAACATCAATGTGACCTCGTGCGTGATTGAACTCTAAGATATTAGTTGAATAATTTGGACTGCCTGCAATATCAAAGTGCAATGGTGGGGACTATGCATGTTGAATTCTATATATGCCTTAGTTTGTATCGGCGAGATGGAGTCAAGGATGAGGTGGGAGAAAAACTAGAGGCAGTTAGTCGTTGCAACGGTTATTTGGTGGGAGAACAATATGCACATAGTAACTTTAGACTACTCTGGGTGTATGAACGCAAGTAACATTTGTACTCTGGCAGTTAAAGATTGTGAGTTTGAAACGGGTGGTGCTTTAGAAATAAACACCACCCGAAGGTGTACCAAAAGGTTCTCAGAATGCAGGGAGCAATCTAGAGAGCCTTAGAATGTGAGTCTGCCACCGATTTGGATGATTCGTTGTGTGCCTGCCGCCGAGGTGATTTTGCCATCATTGGCCGACGAGAGGCTCGAAGTTGGATTACTGAGGCTGACCAGATTGAAGACGTTTGTGGCCTCACCTCGGAGCTGGAAAACGATTCCGTGGTCAAACTTAATGTTGCGGAAGAGACCCAAGTCGACATCCCGGAAGCCAGGGCCATACAGAGTGTCACGGCCTACATTGCCGTCAGCACCGCCGGGGCCAATGCCGCCAGCGACACCGGGGCCGTTTGCCGTAAACGCTGCCGTATTGAACCACGCACTGAGTACGCTGTTGGTGCTGGAACAGACGCGGCAGCGGTGAGGACTGAGCACTGGGCTGACGCCGGAGACATAGTCAGGTCGACTATTGCCGGCACTGTCAAAGTTTTTATTGGAGCCGGTAGACATGGTGAAAACACCGCCGCTGTGGAGATAGACAATGGGCGAGATCTGCCAGCCATTGACCGCCTCCTTGACGATCTTGTTGGTCCCTCGGAAGTAGTCAATGTTCCAAGTGCCGTTGATAGCAGCATTGCTGCGGATGTCGGCACTCATATTGCCTTTCTCCTCGGACAGACCGCCGCCAATGGCACCCAAGGAATTATTGGAAGCTGTGAAGGCAGTGCCAAAGTATCCGGGGTCCTGCGGCGCGGAAAGGCCATCGGCATCAGGCTCAAAACTATCAATTGCATGGCTCCAGACATAGAAGCCACTGACGCTGAAGTTATGACTCATTTGTTTGGAGGCGGAGATTTGGAGGGAGTGGTAATTGGCGGTCAGGTTGGACAACAAATCCACAACCTGTGCTCCCAGGACACCAGTACCGCTGTTGATGGCAGCCGCACCAGAGGGGCAAGCACCGATGCAGGGGTCAAACTGACGCCTGTCGGCAACACTGGTTGCCGAAGTGCTTGGTGTACCGAAGGCGGTTGAATAAGGTGCGTAGTTGGCGTCAATAAAGTTGGGCAGATGGAATGAGAGCGTCCCCACGTAGGCTGCGGTGAGGGTGACGCGGCTGGGAAGCTGCCGCTGAACGGAGAGGTTGAACTGTTCAATGTATGGATATTTGAAGTTCGGGGAGATGGCTTCAGTTGCACCACCGGGGCCAGAAATGAATACAGGAGCACTGGGTTTGTAGTTATAGGGAAAGAGGCCGCCGCCGGGCGCAGTGGAGGGGAAGTCTCCTGGATAGGAATAGAAATTGGTGATGGAATTGAGTGGGCCTTCACCAGTTTGTGGGCGCAGGGCAAATGGAATGGCGTTACCGGGCTGGTTCCACTCATTGCCAGCAACCGTACCGAAGAAGATGCCCGCACCGCCGCGGAGTGAAGTTTTACCATCACCAAATGGGTCCCAAGCAAAGCCAAAGCGTGGGGAAACATGGTAGTACTTTGTAGAAATTATGCCGCGACCAACGCCGGGGTCACCCGGGAACACGATGCCTTTGGGTGCAAGCGGGGATATGGTGGATTGCTCGCCAGGTATGAAGGACTCAGTCCTGTTATGAGAATCAACGGGAGGGGTATCGATGTCCCAACGGATACCAAGGTTGAGGGTCAGGTGGGGCATGATGCGGTAGTCGTCCTGGAAAAAGCCAGCGACGTGCCAGGTGCTAAGGTGGGTGGCGTAGGGCGAGTCCTGCTCGGCTGAGGAGGCCTGACCTGCAACCCAGTCTGAAAAGACATTTCCAGTGGTGGTGGGAGCGGAGGTGGCAAAACTGATGCTAGCAAAATTGAGCAGGTCAGCATAGAACATAGTTTTGTCGAGTGCGAACTCGCCGCCAACAGAGATGCCATTTTTGCCCTTAGTAAGGCTGACCACATCACGGAGTTCATAGTTGTCAGAACCAGTGAAGGGGCCAGCGTTGGTAGTGGTGGCTGAAAATCCGCCCGACAGTGAGATGCTGGGCAGCGCAGCAGGGCCCTGTATGGTGAAGTTTGAGCCGTAGGAACCAAGATTTTGAGTTGACGGGCCTGAGACGGGCAGGTTAACACGTCCGCCCGCTGCGCGGGTGAAAGTGAGCCATGTCTGATTGGCAGTGTTTGCGTTGAAGGTGTGAACGTCACTCAGGTTGAGATTGATGCCGTTTGAGGCGTTCTGATTGATGGTCCAGGGGACGTTGCCGCCGGGGGAGTTGCCCAGCACATTTCTTGAAAAGAAGTAGGTTGCGACTACATGGTCTTTATCGCCCAGGTTCTGGTCATACTTGCCAAGGTATTCGTTTTCAGAGGTTGGGATGGTGAAAAGACCAGAGTACGCTCCGCCACCAGTGGCAGGCTTGAGGGCACCGTTGGGCAGCGGGATGGAAGAACCGACTGAGTTGCCGGTGTTGTCAAAGTTGGCAACCGTAGAGTCAAGCAGAGCAACGGGAATGCAATTTAGTCTGGCCACCTGGCAGTTGGGAGAGGTATTGGTCCCATCCACCTGTGTTTTTGTGCCGGGCGCGTAGACAACAAAAGTGTCCCCAGTAAAGTCGCCCAGACGCTCAGCAGCAGTTGGGGTGATGCCGCCAGTAAAGACGGTTGAGGTGACCTGGCGGACTCCGCCATAGCTGAAGAAGAAAAATGCCTTGTCTTTCTTGATGGGGCCGCCGAAGTTACCGCCAAACTGGTTGCGGTGGTAAGGCGAAACAATGATGTTGCCAGCGGCGTTATGCGCCGGAGCCCAGGTGTTGGCGTTGAAGTCAGTGTTGCGATTGAATTCAAACAATCCGCCATGAAAACTATTTGTTCCCGATTTGGTGATGACGGAGACGACTGCGGCGGAGAATTGTCCGTACTCCGCACCAAATGCGCTGGTCTCTACACGAAACTCCTCGACTGCATCTGGGTTGGGCGACGGGTTGCCATAGTTGCGCATACCGGTGATGTTATTGCCGCCATCAAGATAAAAGGCGACTTCAGGGCTACCACCATCGATGGAGCCGTTTATCTGCACATCTTCAATGTAAAGCCCGGTGGCCATAGTCGGGTTGCCTGAGGGGTTGGCAGAAGGGCTGTTGTTATTGGCCATTACACCGGGGGTAAGGGTAACTTCACTGTAGATATTGCGGTTGACCAGGGGCAGACCGACAAGCTGGTCTTTGCCGACGGTGATACCCAAGACTGCGTTGGAGGTATTGATGGCTGGTGGGGCTTCAGTGACGGTAATGGTCTCTGTCGCCACGCCGACCTTGAGGGTGACATCAGCGGTGAGCACCTGGTCGACATCAAGTGCGATGTTTTGTTGCAGGTAGCGCTCAAAACCTTTAGCCGTCACTTCGACACTGTAGGTGCCGACAGGAAGGTTGTCGATACGATATTCACCGAGGCCGTTGGTAGGCACGGTACGGGAATAGCCATTGTTGACATTGGCGGCTTTTACGGTGGCACCTGCGATGACTGCACCCTGTGCATCCCTGACGGTACCGATGATGGTACCGGTAATTTGTTGTGCGTTTGCGCCCATAACGCAAGCCGCAATCAAGATAAAAGACAGAAGAAACTGTTTGCGTAAATTCATTTATATCCTCCGAATTGGCCAGTAAAAAGTTTCCGCACCTTGGATCAAGCATTACGTTGTATGTGCGGTCTTCTAACAAATAGCCAGAGTATTTCTGTTGTTGTGCCGCTGTGCAAGGCGTCACGTTTGTTTGTAAGTACTGCTTTGTACAAATCCACAACTGGCATTGGGCTTGCCTTGTACAAGGCAGGGATTGTGCCTATGTATATTCAGCCGCTATTAATGTTTCCCGGTGGACGCAGCTTTTCGCAACGATGAGCCATCACCGAAGGGGGGAACGTGTACAGAGCGGATTGGGAAAGAATATTCAGAACGGCGGGATAATAGTTTTATATGCAAAGAAATGTCAACAGAAATTAGGCCATTTGTCGGATATTTTGTAACGAGGGAAGAGAGAAGGGAAAAGGACAGGTTAGAAGGTCAAGAGCAAGGTCAAAATGGCTGACACCGATTAAAACCGAAAGGGCATAAATCAAAATCAATTGCTGGGTATGAGAAAAGGCAAGATAAAAAAAGAAGCAGATTCCTCGCTGCGCTCAGACTGACAAGGAAAAAGGGCGAGAGCAGCGGCGGAGATTAGCCGTGGACGGAGATGCCAGCGAAGCTAATGAGGACATGACCGCGGACGGGCTGGCCGAAAAATTGGGCAGGCTGATAGACGCTGAAGAGGAGGCGGTCATTGATGCTGGTGCGGATTTCTGGGGTGTCTGGACCAGAGAGGATGCGGTAGTCGTAGATGTGGCCCTGAGTATTGACGTAGGCCTCGACGAGGAGGTTGTCGTCGTGGTCCATGTGGAGGGTTTGGGGCTGAACGCTGGAGTAGAGATATTGGGGGCTGGTGGCGTTGCCAATGGGCTGATCGTCGGCGACGAGGAGCGTGGGAGTGGAGATGGCGGTGAGCAGAAGGCACAAAACACCCATGAGTACAGCGGTGCTGGCCATGCCAGCGGCGGCGCGGTAGAAGACCGGGCTGATGGAGTCGCTCCAGAGGGAGGTGAGTCCCTCAAAGAGGCGGCGCTGTTGCAGAGCGCGCTCATTAGCGATGGCGAGCCGGAGGCGCTGGGCGAGATTCGCAGGGGCCTTGACGCGGCCAAGCAGAGCAAGACGAGATTGCATAGAGCGCCAGGCGGCAAACTCCTGATGGCAGGAGGAGCAGCAATCGAGATGGGTGGCGACGGTGATAGCCGATTCATTGAGAGCGCCGTCAAGATAGGCGGAGAGGTACTCGCGGATGTGTTTGCAGTGGGGATTCATAGTGCCTCCTCCGGGCTGGTTTGGAGGTTGGGGGAGATTTGCAGTGCATGCTCGACGTGCGAAATGAGGTCGGAGAGCGGCTGGCTGACATCTGCAATGATATGGGTTGATTTGGCGGCCAGATGCTGCTGGTGGGCGAGGGCGTTGCGGAGCGCCTGACGACCACGCATGAGGCGTGATTTCACTGTGCCAGCGTTGATGTTGAGGACGGTGGCGATTTCTTCATAAGAACAGCCTTCAATTTCTCGCAGGACGACGACGGTGCGGTAGACATCTGGGACTTGGGCTAGGGCGAGAGCGACAGAGGCGCGGAGCTGGTCCTGTGCGACGAGTTCAAAGGGCGTGGGGCGCGGGTCGGCGATGGTTTCTGCGAGGCAGTGAGTGGAGGACTGGTCGGGCACGAGGGAATTTTGATTGGCGTCGAGTGTGACTTCGCGACGTTTGTGCCGGGACCACCAGCGGCGCTGGTTGCTGGCCTCGTGGAGAGTTATGCGGTAAATCCAAGTGCGGAGAGAGGAATCACCGTGGAAGCTACGAATGCCACGGTAAATTTTGATGAAGACTTCTTGGGTGATGTCGGCGGCATCGGCGGGGTCATGCAGACTGCGGGCGATAAGGGAGTAGACGGGCTGATGGAATTGGGCGATGAGCTGGTTGAAGGCTTCCTCGGACCCGGACTGCAGCGCGGCGATGAAGAGGGCGTCTGATGAATCTTGCAGTGGGGTATCGGCAGAGTCAGGCTCGGAAGCAATTATTTGGGGCACAGAAATTGGACATAGTGGCGCAGCAAGTGTAGGGAGTTGGGAAGGGAGAGCGCTCGAGATGCCAAATGCATTCGCCAAATCATCCACGTTTGCCTGCCTTAATATTGAGTGTAACTACAGTACGCAAAAGCAAAATATTACGCAACAGAGCAACACAGCATGCAACTGATAACTTAGACACCTGAGGAGGGCGGAGAGTTCCCGGAAACGGGGAATTATTTTGGGCGCGGAAACGGGGAGTTTGGCTTTGAAGTTTGGCAAGGAGTTTGACTTGGGGCGGCATAGGGGAGAAAATAAGAAGTCCCTTCAGCGTGGGCCTGTGGCGCAGCTGGGAGCGCGCTTCCATGGCATGGAAGAGGTCATCGGTTCGATCCCGATCAGGTCCACCAAAAAATCCTCTGAAAATTTGTCAGGCTGGATAAAGCCTATGTTGCTGAGGTAAATCCGCGGATGTAGGGGGTGTTTGGGGGGCGCGGCCCAGTTTCAAACATTGCTCCGTGGGTGGAGTGATATTTTATGTCCATGTAGGGTGTCTCGATGCGGCGACCGACGGGAGAGAAACGGCCGTCCACCCAGTTTGAATCCATATAGTGGTTGACGATGCCGGTTGAGAGTAGCAGGCGCTCGGCGTTGAACGGCTCCTTGCGGGTGAGCATCATTTGAATGAGCCAGTGCTCATGCGCGTTGCCAGCGTGGTACTGCGAGATGGGGCCGGGAAAGCCGAGCATAGAGAATATAGTGGGGGCTTGCTGTCCTTCGATTTCGCCGGCCCAGGTCCAGCCCACTCCCCGGCCAGAAATTACGGCGCCTTTGGTACCGTCGTTATACTCCACCAAGCATAGGTTGGATTGCGGTGGTCGCGGTGGACGGGATGGTGCTGTGGTATCGGCAAGCGGGTTGGGGTCCTGAAAATATCCTGGTTTGAAATCAAAATTCCTCCGCACTGCTTCAAGCAGATTGTTGGCCCAGGGATTTTGTTCGACCCACTTCCAAGTTTCTAGTCCGCGAATGGACTGCACCGATTTGACGCCTGTTTCCCCACCCTTGCGGCGATCTACAAAAGCCTGAAGCACGTCAACGCAATGGAAAATGGCGCCCTCATCGGCGGCGTCTCCGACGACAATGGAGTTCTTGATTGGCGTATCGATAGCGAGTTCAACCTCTGGCTTGCGGAAGTAAATCGGTAT
>Ga0116226_10004383_pt1 | contig 12516 bp, 14 predicted proteins | sample S1TSphfallax_FD_89692 | JGI IMG/M metagenome (GOLD analysis project Ga0116226, IMG submission 89692) | Host-associated microbial communities from peat moss isolated from Minnesota, USA - S1T2_Fa - Sphagnum fallax MG | ecosystem: Host-associated > Plants > Peat moss > Unclassified | place: USA... | reverse complement strand
TGTTTCATCGCTAGGAATAATTTTACCTAGTTCATCCTGGGTCGATTGATAATAAATCGGTACTACTCCATATCCATAAGCAACTTGAGCCAAAATTTTGCCATTTAGAGTATCACCGGCTTCAATAGTATATTCTGTTACCAGAATAGTCTGTTTTTCCATACGAAATAAGCTGAGAATATTTTCACCAAACATAGCTCCCACAAAAGCCTCGGCTGAGAGAGCATAAGCACAAAGCGCTTTAGCATCTGGTAGTAAACTCGCAACATTATCCCTGAAATGCTGATCATAATTGCGGACAATTAAATTGATATTACGATTGACCTTTAAAGCAGCATCACGAGCCATTAAAGCGACTTCTAAATTGAGCATTTGATCATCTGTAACGACAATGACGCTTTTAGCATGGGATAGGTTAACTTCCTTCAAGCCGCGAGAAATTTGATTGTAGACAACTGGTACATTAGGAGTTAAGTCTTTTTGTTCCAGTTGGTCAGTTAAACAAATAAAAGGTTGTCTAAGATCAATTAATAATGATGCTATGCGCCTTCCTACTCTACCTAAACCCACCAGTACTATGTGATTTGATTGAGGACTGGCGGGACGCGGTCTTAAGAAATCAAGCCTTGTACTCAGAAGGCGATCAGCCAGTAATCCTAAAGCACCTAAAACAAATAAAAGGCTGAATGCAGTAATACACAAACAAATGAACTGTACCCACCAAGGAATTACCTGTCTAGTGTCCAAACCACCAAAAACATCGCCGTATCCTCCCAGTAAAAGGATGATAGCTTGGGAAATAGCTGTTTGCCAACTTAGGTAAGGGACAGAGAATTTCAGTATAATTGTCCCAACAATACCCAGAATTAAAGCAGTTCCCAGACCAGTAGCCACAATACGACGTGTTTGGTCTTGGCTCACCCAGTCCTTAACTTGAGATATTTTTTCTCGCCAATTAGCCCGCCAATATTTTTGGAGAGATTTCCAGTTAGTTAAATTCTCTAATCCGGGAAGTGGCGCTAGTTCAGTCAATGTTTGCTCTATTTCTTCGATATAAATAACTGTATCTCCTGCTCGCACACGTTGACCGGGAGTCCAACGATAAAAAGCTTGTGAAGGAGTCTCAGATACTACATTATCATGGGGAGGTTTGACCAAATTGTCTGAGTTAGATTCAGATAGAGGAGCTTTTAGATCCGATGAATCATTCGTATGAGGATAATTCAGCAAACGATAATTTTTCTTATGTAATTGGTAGATGGGAAAATTCTCGAAGCGATAGTCTCCTACAAGGACTCGTTGTTTCATCACCCGCATTTGGCGTTTTCCTACAGTAAAAAACCCCAAACTTTCTTCACCTAAAGCCGCTAAAGCAAAAGAAGCAGCTGGGAGTTCCGTTGGCTCAAAAGCAATAAAATTGCCAAGTTTTTGCTGTAGAAGTTCATTCAAATTTTGTTTACCAGAACGTACAACTAAACGGGCTTTAGGGTTGAGCCGACGAATGACAATGGCAGTTTCAATATTTGTACTCTCGTCACTAGTGACAATTGCTACAGCCCGACAATCTCTAATCCCGGCTTGTTCCAAGACCTTATCTTGGCGACAGTCACCCAAAATTAATGGTTCGGATAGAAGTTCTGACAGTCCTTCAATTACCCAAGTGTCTGGTTGCTTGAAGTCGATAGCGATGATCTTAGTTTCATTTTCTGTGCCAGAAAATGACTTTAAGGAAGCAACACAATGTTGTCCTAAATTACCTAAACCACAAACTAAAAACCGGTCTGCTTTAATTTGGAACTGGGAATTTGGGGATTTTGGCGTTTCATCTGCAGTATGAGAGTTAATTTTGGGAGTGGTGGAGAAATTATTCACGCTACTATCAGATCGATAGGGTTGGAAACCATGAGGATAGGAACTCAATTCTATTTTATAGCTCCAAGTGGTAAATCTCTCCCCAAATGGTCGTCCGTAAATCCATACTTTGGCGATTTCAGCATCATTGAGATTAGCAATTCCTAAACTAACTAAAGCTACCATTGTCTGGCGATCTGGTACATAGTCAGATTCAAGTAAAACGTATAAACAGTCTTTTTCGCGTTCTGCACTGGCAATAATACCATGAGGCTGAAGCAGGCTATTGATTTGTGATAGTGTACTTTCTATATTTCTTTGGTTAGGATTTGTGGGGGAGTCTGTATTTACCATGATTCCTATTACTGTGCCTCTTCTTATACTAACTATTAGCTGAGACAAGGGAAAAGTGGAGGAAATAAAATTTGCATTTATGGTGACAGAGTTCAGAGAAGAAGCGCTAGCCTATAATATAGATTTAAGCACGAATTTGGGAATATGGGTTGCTAAATCGTCCCAGCATACTTTAGGTAATATGCAGTCAGAAATAGTGAGTAATCGATTGATTTTAGGCTTAGTTGCTTTTAGTCTCAGCTTTGGTCTCAGTCTTGTCCCAAAGATCGATTTCAGCAAAGCCTTTTTTACAGGTATAGTAACTGTGATATCTACTTATACAGCCGTATTAGTGGCTGAACAACGCCGGAAAAGTCATCAAATGACAGTTTTATCTTCTCTACATAAGCGTATTAAGGAGCTTGAAGGCTTAAAGGTTCGTGTTGCTAGAGAAGTCAAACAGACTCAGTTGCATTATGATGTATTCTATAGCGAAATTCAGCAGATGCAAAATCAAATTATTGAATGTCGTAATCAAAGAGACAGTCTTCATAGAGATATAGGGATTTTTTCCGGGCAAAAAAAGCAATTAGAGACAGAAGCAAATAACATAAAAATTGAACTGCGTAAATTAGAAACTAGTCAGCAAGAACTACAAAACTCTTGCTCCAGCTTGACATCGGAAAAACGCCGCTTAGAATTAAACTGTAATATAGTACGTTCAGAGATAATACAGTTACAAACTAAAATCGAAGAACTGAAGCAAGAGAAAGAGGAAGTAGAAAATAACTTAAGTCTTTTAGGTAGAATCAAACCGCAGCTAGAAGAAAAAATGTATGAATTACGTTTAGAAAATCAAGAAATAGAGAAGGCAATATTTGGACAAAATCAGTTACTTGCTGCCACAAAAAAAGCAAAAGAGGAATTAGAAAATAGTTGCAAAAGCCAAACTGTGGAGAAGGAAGCAGAACTACGTCAGTTACAAGATCAAATTTCAATTTTACGAGATGAGCATGATAATTTGCAAAATCAAGTTTGGGAATTATTACAACAAGTAGAGTCTTTGAACCAAGAATCAGCAGATGAAATAGTAGTCGCAACTGATGGGGAAGATGGAAATGATGATGATACTTTAAACCCGTTTAATGAATTATGGGAATCACTGACAAATAAACCGGAGCAATTACCACCAGAATGGGCTGCTTTTTTAGCAACTTTACCTGCATATGAAATAAATGTATTGAAAGCTATAATCGGAGAGAATAACCCTAATGCTGCGATCAAGCAAATTGCTGAAGCAAATATTACTATGCCAAATTTATTAATTGATTCTATCAATGAAATAGCAAATAGTACAATTGGTGAGTTGATCATTCAGACAAATGGCGATGCTGCAGAAATTTATCCAGAATATCTCGCAAATGTCAAAATAATGATTGCTCTGTACGAAAATCAAGGGTCGTAAATTACATGACAAAACTCAAAATCTCCAAAAGAGTATCTACTTCCATAATTAACTCCTTAGGCGCAGGAGTAGTTCCTAGAATAGGTTTGGAACACATAGCAGTGGGTCGAGAAAAAGAACTTAATAGTTTATTACAAAATCTGAATGATATTGCGGAAGGTGTCGCAGCGTTCCGATTTATAATTGGTAACTATGGTTCAGGAAAAAGCTTCATGCTCCAAATGGTGCGTAAATTAGCTATAGAGCAAGGGTTTGCTGTAGCTGATGCTGATTTATCTTCTGAAAAGCGTCTAGCTGGAACGAATAATGAAGGTTTAGCAACTTATCGCGAATTGATGAGTCGTCTTTCTACAAAAACGCGTCCTGACGGTGGCGCTTTTATCTCGATTTTGGAAGGATGGATTAATAAAATCCAACAGGAAGTGGCTCAAGAATTAGGGATACGTCCTAACGATCCAGGATTTGATGACCAAGTAGAAAGTAAAATTCGCCAAGTGGTTCAATATATTGAAGATTTAGTACATGGCTTTGATTTTGGTAGTATAATTGTTGCTTATTGGCGCGGTTATCGTCTAGATGATGAAGATTTGAAAAATGCTGCTCTCCGTTGGCTGCGTGGAGAGTTTAGTACGAAAACTGAAGCGAAAGCAGCTTTAGGTGTACGGATTATTATAGATGATGAAACTTGGTTTGACTATATTAAGTTATTATCTAAGTTTGTTGCGGAAATTGGTTATAAAGGATTATTAATTTTAATGGATGAGGCTGTAAATTTATATCAAATTTCTACTACAGTTACGCGGGAGAAAAATTATAATAGACTTCTGGCGATGTTCAATGATACCATGCAATGTAACGCAGAACATCTGGGTATTTTCATCGGTGGTACAACTCAATTTCTGGAAGATCCCCATCGGGGACTTTTTGCTGACCAAGCTTGGCGAAGACGTACAAAAGAAAGTCGGTTTGTCGCTCAATCTCATATTCAAGAATATACAAGTCCTGTGATTCGCCTCAACCCTTTGACAGAAAAAGAAATTTATCTACTTTTGCAAAAGCTAGCAGAAATTCATGCGCTTAACTTCAGCTACAATCAGACTTTAAATAATGCTGATATACAAGGATTTATCCAGGAGATGGTCGGTCATCTAGGAGGAGAAGTCTTATTTACTCCAGGAGAAATTATCCGGGACTTTATTAGTGCAATGAATGTCATTTATCAAAGTCCAGAAATTACATTGAGCGATCTAATCAAAGGTGCTAAATTACCGTATAAAGAAGAAGATGCTACAGGATTTACTTTGTGAGTTTAGTCATAAATTTCAATGTAAATTTTCGTTCAAATAATTGAGAGAATATATAGGCAGATCCTATACAAATAGGAACACCGAACAGATAAAGCAAAATTATGAAGTTCAGTGAAGAAAGATGTAGATTTAACAGTAGGTGTCTTAGGAGAGTTAAAATTGGTCCATGGATTAAATAGAGGCTATAAGAAAAACCTCCAAACATAATAGCAATAGGTGATGCCATTATTTTAAGTGGTATTGGCAACTCATCTTTGCGGATATAAAAATTAGTACAATAGACGAGAAAACAAGCAACAGCTATGCTGATAAAGCTTGTACTAATCCATTTATCATGTTGTTTAACCAGTAGTTTAATCAGAGAAACAGCGCCAATAAATATAAATACTAGGAGCAACCAAGGCAGTTTCTTTTGCAATTTAATCAAATTTGGTTTTGAGGAAAATCCTATTTCACATGCAGTCATACCTAGAGCAAATGAACCAATAAACCAGGGAGAGCTGTTGTCTAGTAACCCATTAAATAAATAATGAGGAATTAAACTAACAGCAAAGGCAATTGCTAGCATCACAAAACAACCGAAACGCCGCCATAAAGGTAGCAATAATAGTGGAAAAACAAAGTAAATTTGCCATTCCACTGCTACACTCCACATTGGTGTATTAATATGATAGATTACATCTCCAGTCGTTAAATTATGAATGAGGAGAAAATGTAGAATTACATCAGAATAGGAAAAGTAAGGAGAGAAATAGTCTGCAAACAATACTTCCCATTGGTAATTTGCGAATCTTTGTAGCACTAAAATTGCTGCAGATAGTAATAAGCACAAAATTAAAGCTGCATAGTAAGTTGGTAAAATTCTTTGTCCTCGCCTCTGAAAATAAGACCATAAACTTCCTGGTATATAACCTGTTTGTGAATGTACCACTGGTAGCATTAAACAGTAACCGGACAACACGATAAAAACTACAACCGCAAAATACCCATAAGCAAATAGATAGTTCGGTAATTTAATCCATAGAGGTATGTTTTCTATTTGCATCTCGATTAGTTTAATGTGATATAGCATCACGTAAAGAGATGCAAAGCCTCTTAATCCATCTAAATATGATAGGCGCAACTTTTTATCAGAATCCGGTTTCATATTTCAATCCAAATATTCTTTTAAATGCCATCCAGCTTGAATACTGGGTTTTTCTACCAGAATAGAATATCATATCTGAGCCGGAAAAGATCTGTTTGATCACCCATTACGTTAAACTAAGTGCTGTTCATGCGGGTGTAGAAAAAGGTACGGGGAGAAAGAATTTATACTTATTTCCTCAAAGTCAATACAATGCGAAAGGTGGGTGTTTCGTAGGAAGATAAACTGAAGATCAATCAACAAGCACGTCCTGATTTTTTAACTAAGTATTGATTCAAAAAAAATCATTCTCTAGAGGGATGGGAAAACCCCTTGACTCTTGTTACTATTTTTTTAATAATGGGAGTGCGACCAAAAATAAATATGAATAGTCACACTTCTATTATTCTAGAATGCCAAAGGAAAATTCTAGTTTCCTCATTCTTTCGATATAGATTTATTTTTTGATTGACATTCCGCAGGATTAGTTTTGTCAATCACCTGCGGAAAATCAGTTAAAACGGAATTTCGTCTGGATCTATTTCTTCTTCTCTAGTGTTTGGTGGAGATTGACGTGGAAAATTGGTAGGTTGGTAAACAGGTTCGGGATTAGTTACTTGAGGAGCTACACTGACACTACTGCTAACAGAAGTTGTTGCTGGAATAATTGATTCATCAGCAACCGTAGCTCGATAGCCTGTTTGAGGAGTGGTAGTTTCTGAAGATAATGTATCTCCTGATGACGAGCTAGTAAAACTAGTAGAACTGCTATGGAAATCTCCGCCTAAATTGTGAATTTTTTGGACTGTTAGTTCTGCTTTCTTTTCCTTAAATCCTTCTGGACGCTCAATAGTATTCATCCCTAAACGCCCTTCAACGATCACGCGATCGCCCTGATGGTAACTTTGATGAATTTCCTTCGCCATATTACCCCATCCCACAACCTTTAAAGGATATGGTGGATCATCTGGTCGTGGTCCAGGGATATGAACCATCATCTCCGTGACTTCCAAACCATCTGGTGTGTGGCGCAGTTGGGGATTATCGTAAATTTCCACCATCAAAATACAACTGTTCATGTCTAACCCTCCTCATGGGCAAATTGCTCAACGTAATTAATAAAACAGAGGAATCAACCTGATACTATCCAAAATCCTATACTGTAGTAGACCACTCACAAAAAAAATGCCAAGTGAGAATCACGAAAAACTTGATCAATAGCGATCGCAATTCTCACCTGACATAAACGAGCATTAAATTCTGCATTGAGTAGTACTATTGTACCAAGAAGATACTGGTTTTGTACAGCAGGTAAATTTTGTTTAACTTTGTACATGAACTGGAAATACCCCAAAAGCAATTAATCTCGTCAGTAGGCTACGTAAAATCGGTAACCGCATCAACCAAGGAAATTGAAATTCCTTATTAGTGTAAAGGATATCAGTAAACAAGCGCTTTTGTCCAAAAACCTTAAATGCTTGGATACTTTTTGTCGCTAATTCTTGTCTTTGCTGCACTTTTGCTAAATTTCTCTACGTGTGTTCCCATGACCAAATGAAAGTGGGGATATTTTTTGGCTTCTTCAATGATAAACTCAAGATACCTAGTTTTGAGTTCCCTAGAATTTGCTCAGGTAAAATTACCTCCAAGGAGTCTTGATTGTCATCTCCTCCGATTTAGCATGTGGTAATTGTAGTAAGTAATCGCTCAAGCCCATTTGTGCGTAGAGTTTACTTGATTATCTGACGATATTTCCACCAAAGACCTAGAATCAATAGTAGTACAATTTTCACATCAGGCAATCCAGCCATGTCTGAATCCGCTTGTTTGAGATTAAGGTTAATTATAGAAGTTACAAAGTGGCGCAAGTTGTTTTAGAAAACGTTTATAAGAGTTTTTCTCCGCGTAAAGGGGAAAATTTATCTGTACAGAAAAAATCTCCAGACGATTATCAGCAAACGGATCGTCCTGAATTAGAACGTCAAGATACAATCACTGTTCTCCGACGGATTAACTTGGCGATCGCTGATGGTGAGTTCATGGTACTTGTAGGACCTTCAGGTTGTGGAAAAAGCACTTTATTACGCCTGATCGCCGGTTTAGAAACTATGACTGGCGGAAATATTTGGATAAATAACCAGTTGATTAATGATTTACCGCCAAAAGACCGGAACATCGCTATGGTGTTTCAGAATTACGCTCTCTATCCGCACATGACCGTGTATGAAAATATTGCTTTTGGTCTACGTCGGCGATTTGGAGGAGAAAAAGCCGTACCACAACAGAACCACCAAACTAATGTTTTAGCAATCCTGTCTCCTAATGTGCGGACTTGGGGAGAAAATATGTTGGTGGGGTTGACGAGAAAGTTTCCCAAAAACCTCCGTTATATTTCCGCTAAAGAGCAAGCTGTGGATGAACAGGTAAGATCTGTAGCCCAATTATTGCAAATTGAAGGTTTATTAAATCGCTTACCAAAACAATTGTCAGGAGGACAAAGACAAAGAGTCGCTTTGGGAAGGGCGATCGCTCGCAATCCCCAAGTATTTTTAATGGATGAACCTCTATCTAATTTAGATGCGAAACTAAGGGCTGAAACGCGATCGCAGATAGTTAAACTACAGCGTCAATTAGGGACAACGACAATTTATGTCACCCATGACCAAACAGAAGCTATGACAATGGGCGATCGCATAGCGATTATGTCCGCCGGAAAAATCCAGCAAGTGGCGACTCCCTTAGAATTGTATAATCGTCCAGCCAATTGCTTTGTGGCTGAATTCATTGGTTCTCCTCCAATGAACTTTATCCCTATAGAATTTCATGGACCTTTATTAATTAGCCATGCTAATTTCCGCTTTACCTTACCAGAGTCATGGGGAAGCGCCTTACAGGAATATGATGGACAGAGATTAATTTTAGGGATTCGACCGGAACATTTTAGTCTCAGCGTACCTGCAACAAAGAACTTATCAGTGCAAGTGGAGTTAGTGGAAAATCTGGGTCAGGACACGTTTCTCACGGTCAAAATATCTAAAGTAGAAGGATCAGAGGTTAACGGTCAATCCTTACAAGTGCGGGTTCCACCAGATAAGTTAATCCGTTCAGGTGAGCAAATATGGCTATCTTTTATACCAGAAAAGTTGCACTTTTTTGACCCCGAAACGCAATTAGCCGTTTTTCCTAGAAGCCCTGTACCCATTCTACCGATCATCAGATAATTAAGTCAAGACAATAGAAAAAGCGAAATTGGATCATGAATTAATGGAGGTTATTTGTGATGGGAAAAAAGAAATCAGCAATTCTGGAAGCAGTTTATGAAACAGCTAAAGGTCTATACAATGCTGGATTAATGGATGAAATCACATTACGAGAATTTGAGAGTTTGTGTACCTCTCCGGTAAAACCCCCAAAGCCTCACCAAAATTAAGCAAATTCGGGAATAAAATCAATATCTGAATAATTAACTAATTAAAAATATGTTGAACAAAATCTCTATTAGTAAAGAATTGAAAATTAGACAGGCTGAAATTAAAGATGCACAAAAAATAGCTATCCTTAGCGAACAACTAGGATATTCATTAACAAATCAACAAGTTAAACAACGCCTTGCTAAAATTCAAAGTAATGATGCTCATATCTTCTATGTTGCCACCTTAGCAGATGAAGATGTAATTGGTTGGGTACATGCTTATATTTGTGATTTAATAATTATGCCAACTCAAGCCTTGCTTTTCGGGTTAGTGGTAGATGAAAATTATCGTCATAATGGAATTGGTCATGCTTTAATGCAGAAAATTGAACAATGGGCTTATTTAGCTGGATGTGAGGGTGTTATATTACGTTCTAATGTTAAACGCCAAGAAGCACATTTATTTTATGAGAAAATAGGCTATACAACTATCAAACAATCGTTAACTTTCCATAAAAAATTGCTTTAGTAAAATAGATGGTCAGGTGTTAGATATTATGGGATAGATGGCTGAACTTTTGCTTACAGGATAATTGGAGGAAATAATGGCTAGAAAACGCCTTGCTGACTTACTACAAGAAGAAGCACGAAATTTGACACCCGATGAAGCAGAAGTTTCCTCGCCGGAAACGATGGAAGAAACTGCTACAGAAGATATCAGCACAGCAACAACAACACCGTTATTAGACTCACATCAGTTCGAGTTAGAAGCTACTGTCAAGGAATTACAACAAGAACTAGAGCAGGTTATTACCCAAGCCAAGCAGAAGGAAGAGATTCTTCAGCAAGAGATTCGTAATTTACAAGCAGCACTAGCTGTCGAGAAAACCTCAGCAGAGCGAAAGCAAGCGGAATTGGACGAGGCTAAACAAGTAGTATTACAATTAGCAGAATCTAATTCTCAGTTAATAGAGGAAATTAATGGATTAAAACAACCACGAGAAAAGTCTCATTATATAGTTCATAAAAAATCACACAGATTACCTGAAAAGCTTACAACACAGCCAAATGAAAGTGATGATTTTGCCTCCAATACCTGGTTATATGATTAGTTAAATAGCGATGGCTGCGCCCGCGCCCTTGGGGCATCGCTCGGCTCTCTGGAGTATCCAGTTATAAGCCAAACTTATTAAAGAGTTGGATTTTTTCATTTACAGGACTCTCACACCAAAAATCCACTGGGTTTTACTCTTCTTTTCCCCATTCCTGGATGTTTTTGAAGTACGACCTGATCGCGATTATCTTTGAGGAACTGGGCTAGGTAGTTGAGTCTTACATTCACAAAGCTACCGTTTTTAAGCAAAACAGTGCCGATAACTTCACTCATTTCCTCTGCTTCTGCGGTATCTTTACCTGATGATTGTTGAGTTTGAATAGTCATTCTTTTACCTTCGTTTAAAGAGATTACATTCTTTAATTTGGTAAGGGTTATCATGATTAACCATACTACTATTATAGTAAACCATGATTAGCTATATTACCATTATTCTATATTGATACTTTTCCAATCCCATAGTACACGATCATTTTATTACATAAATTAGGAGTAATATGACAAATTTCACCGATCTACAAGCAACATTTATTAAATATAATGTTTCTACTAGATTACAAAATTTGAATAACCATTTAAGGCAGATTCAGTCTTTATTACAAGACTCTACAAATAATGAAACTGTCGAAAGTTTAATTAGAGAAACAATGTACTTCATTGAGTGGATCGCACCAGATGTAGAGTTTGACCATGCTTTTGAACTGGCTAATTTAGGACGCTTCTTGACTCGTTGGTTATTCACTTTAGAAGAGACATGTAACAATGTTACTTCAAAAAGTCGTGTAAATCAAGAACTAAGTACTTGGGCTGAGTCTGTCTCAAAGATGTCACAGTTACTGGTGGTGGGGTAATGCCCCAAAGGGGCAGGCGTTTGGACTACCATTGGTGGTTGCTCTTAAAAGTCAACAGTCCAAAGAGTGATTTTATTTTTAGAGCAAACGTTTTATAATCGGTTCTAAATCTAGTTCTTGACTTTGTATGGAAGTACACGAAGCGCTGAAACTAACTATTGAGCTTTTAGTCTCTGGCTTTGTGGTAATGATGGTACTGGATTTCATTTCTGGTCTAGTGCTACTTTGGCAGCAGATAGATTTAAAGTACAAAGAGTCATCACCAGTAGCCAATAATATTCCCGACACCATGAATAATATTGGCAATATTTTGGCTTGAGCGGATATACCTTAACTACAATGGAGAAAAGAGTAAACGAAGATTAGGAGTATTACATGTATGTCAAACATTGAGGATACAGGAACAACTGTAGAAGAATATCTAGAAGGATTAGAAGCGGGTATAGATGTTATTAGATTAAAGAGACTAGAAGCACGAGGTATTCCCAGACACTTAGCTTTGGAAGTGATAGAGATAGGAGAGAAAGCAATTAATGGCACTGCTACTCCTGAAGAAATTGTCAGAGGACTCATGATTTATTCACCAGATCTGAGACAAAAACTTGAATAGGTAATAAGTAGGAATACTAAAATAATCCTAACTATGTGAAGTTATGCAAAAGCGGTGAACCTTGCAGGGGTGCAAGGCCTTGCGCCCCTACTGGCGTTCTAGATTTATTGCGAGTCCAGCGCAACGAACAAAGAGGTTTATTTTTGCTTACCTACTTAATATTGAGTACGATTGCTTTAAAAGTTTGGTCTCAATTTTGAAATCTCGTCTGTAAACGCTTACTAACCTACAGTATAACTACTAATGAGGTAATAGACCTCATAAATCAGGAGTGAGTGACATATGGCAATAGAACTGTACCCATCATCCTTTCGTTGCGACTGTGGATATGAATCACATTTCTTTGAGAATACCATTCGTGAGATGAAAAAAATTAGCAAAAGGAAACGAGAAATTTTAGGAGACGGAGGAGATAACGAACACAACATTGTTTTTTCCCAGGGCAAG
>Ga0116226_10004382_pt1 | contig 12517 bp, 16 predicted proteins | sample S1TSphfallax_FD_89692 | JGI IMG/M metagenome (GOLD analysis project Ga0116226, IMG submission 89692) | Host-associated microbial communities from peat moss isolated from Minnesota, USA - S1T2_Fa - Sphagnum fallax MG | ecosystem: Host-associated > Plants > Peat moss > Unclassified | place: USA... | reverse complement strand
TTAAGTGCCTTAATTATTGACTCCTCTTCACCCATGGAACAGTCGATATCCTTTTGAGGAAAAACGGCTGGAGTTGAGCGATTAGTCTCTAACAAGTCCAGAAATACGTCACACAGCCGTAAGTCTTTTTTGTTATCCCAGCCATACAGGACTTTGAAAACAGTCTGGAAGTACATCACCTCATAGGTGCTGCATTGAACGAGAAACTCGACTAACCACTTTTCACTAACTGGTAAATCCAGGTTAAAAAATTGTCCATTAGTTTTCCATACCCAAACCCAGGCAGGGTCAATCTTGCTATTAATGAACCATGCCAAAGGATGATAGCTAGGCTGGAGCGGGTGAAACAAGTGTAATGGATGCTTTTTCTTCCCGTCTTTACACCATTCCCAAAGTAAATCTGGAGTAGTTATCAATGGTTTGATTTGGATGAACTTTTCTAGCCCAAGATTCTCATACATAGAGATGTACCAATTTTTATCCCACGGTTTATTGTTCATGATGTTCTATGTAAAGCATCTGCCACTGCTTTAATTAATTTGTCTAAATCTTGTTGAAGTTTTAGATTTTCAAGTTGCGATTCCTTGAGTTGTTCGCGTAATTCTTTAATCTCAACCAGTCGCTTGTCAAGTATCCATTTAAGGTCTTGAGTTACTGTATAAAAAGCAGCTAGTCCTACAGCTAGAGCCTTAATTGGAGATAGAAATACATCTGGTAATTTACTGTTGCCTACCTCTACTTGGTACATGGTAGAGCCATTTACTCTGGCAATTCTTACCATCCCACCAGAGTATTCAAGTACCTCTTGGATTATCTCAGCGTGGTTATTTTTGGTCATTCTTTGACTCCTCCAGTTTAGTTAGTCGTAATTCAATCGCCGTTAGCCGCAACTGGGTTATACAAGCCTGTTTCTCACTATCAGTCAAAGGCTCTACTGGCTTGTCATAAATTGCTGCTAATTCTTCCTTAGTTTTAGTTGCTTTCCAGTCTGCAAGTTTGTCACACAAATGGTTGTAATTAGAATGATTAAACCATTGAAGTAGTAGCGTTGTTGATGGCTTTCTACCACTGCTAGCTAAATAGTCACAAGTATTAAATACATTATTCTTTGTTGCTTTAAGCATCATTTTTGCTCTAACTCAGTTACACGTCTGGCTAACCTATCGATTTGCCCCTGTAGTTGCTTCAGTGCTGTTTCGGTATTGGTGTAATCCGGAAGTGGCTTGTCATAAATTGCTGCTAATTGTTGCTCGCTTTTGGTGCTTTTCCATTGATGATATTTATCAAGCAATGTGTTTCGCCTAGCTGATGGAAACTTTACATTTAATGCTGTAAAGGTGGGCTTTTCGCCATTCCTAACCATGTCTTCACAGGCTTGAAAAACTTGTTTCAATGTCGCTTTGTTCATCATATTTGCACCCATCCTTTCTCACTAAGCTTCCACCCAAGCTGTAACATCGCTTGTAGCACTAATTCCTGTTTAGGATTAGTCTCAAGCGCACCCTCATCCGTCAACTGTTTGACCCTAGCCTTAAGCTTTGATGGCTCTATTTTTACGGGTAACGTTTCCATTCCCATAGCTTCTAGAGTTACATTTTCTTTGATTTTAAATTCAGCTTCATCCTTGATAAATTGCCTCAAATGGTCGAGCAATGGACTAGCATCTCCAAATATTGATTTATCAGCTAGTTCCCAATATTCAGAGAAGTAGTCAATGGCTTCCTTATCACTTTTGAAGCATCCAGTAATCAAACCAGTAGTAATTAGGTCAACACTGATTGTCCATCTTTCACCCGTAAAGTGTTTAGGTAATTTAGTTTTTTGATTACCTTTTTTGGTTAAACTACTCCTTTTTTTTGCATAAATTATTCCGGTGCTATCATCCCAAAATTTATAAAATTGGTCTGACATTCCCAACCATGAAACAGAATCAATATCAATCTTGTCAGAGATGATATCTAGTCCCTCGTATTGCAATTTTTCAAGCTTGGTAAATTTATCAAATGGCTTGTGTGGAATGACGATTAAACGACGCTGTAACTCACTCATTGATGGGTGGAGATGAATGGGGTCTACACTGCTAATAATTTTGGGACAATACACGTCGAATGAGAGATTTGTACCGTCATTATTAGCTATCTGAATTTTGGAGGTCATACGGTTGTACCCTCCGAGAATCATTTGATAAACCTTTTGGTCGCCTAACAGGGTATCAATGTAGATATTATCCCAAGCCATTAAGCACCCTTCTCTCTCCCAGGTTTGGCTGTCAGGGTCTATCCATCTTCTACTGTTGAGGGAGTTCCTCAAGCTAGCGAATGTATCGGTAGGGGCGAACGGTTGCGAGTATCCATGTAGGCTGTTCGCAAGTATAGCGATAGTTGATTTACCGCTACCTCTCATGCCATAAGAGAGAAGAATAGGCACTACTTTACTCCACTTGGTCGGGAGTAAGCAGTACAGAGTTGCAAGTTTAGTGAGTGACTTGTTTGGGAGAAAAATAGCTTGTGAGATAATATTTTCGACATTTTCAAACAAGCTATTTTTGTTATCCCAGAAGTCTTTCCAGCTTTGCAACTCATCAGCGTATATCTTCCGAGGGTCAATATATTTGGGTTCTGATGAGTATGTCATGTTTTAAATGATTGAGATACCTGTTGCTAGTCGGAAATAAATATCAAACTTAAGTTTAAAATCGATATCCTCCCAGATAGGTTCTGACATCAACTTAGCTAGAGAAGTAACAACTAGCTTCTCTTCTGTAATCTTGAAAGCAGCGGCGCACAAGAAAAGCTCTCTGTCAGCAAGTTTTTCTAACTCAGTTTGACCTTTACCACCACCAGACCAACCATTACCTGACTTTTCTGGTAACTTTAAATCCTCTACTTTGACGAATTGTGGAGTCTCAACGGGTTTAAACGAGTAGGTAGAACTAGCCATCATATCGATGAACTCTTGTGGGATAGCACTACCATCTGGCTTTTGACCCGTAGCGAGCATAGAGGTCGTACCTCCAGACTCTAGAGCCATAAAGCCAGAGTAGACTTTGCCCTCCTCTAACGATTCAAAAGCTCTCGAGTAAAGTTTCTCGACTTGGGACTGTTCACAAGCTACCTTTTTTTTCTCCTTACTGTTCCACTTCTGGTAGGTAGAGGCACAAGCAATTTTGAATGATAGCAACTGTGGCTCGAACTTCCATTGCTTGTTATCGACATTTACTAAGTCTTTTGGCTGTTCAGTCAAGTAGCAGAATAAGTGGATGAACTCACTATCCTTCTTAAAAGCCATTTCCGAGAATGTCAGTTTAGTGGCTACCGCATTCCAGTCGCTCACGGTCATTGATGCATAGACCGCACCATCTTTAGGGGCATTGTACCAATTATTCGCCATTGATTTAAGTTCCTTATGTTTTCAAGATTTGTACTAATAGCTATTAGTAATAACTATTAGTAATAGAGGGAAATTAACGCCTACACTCTAGCCAGTTGATAGCATAGAGGAAACACGAATGTTCTAGTTGACGGACTAAATCTGCATGTGCTGATGGCTCAATTAGCGCTATTGTGACTTCATCCCTAGCCTGTATCAGCTTTTTGCTGAAATTGCATATTTCGTCTTCATCAGCGTTATCGTAATCGAGCTTCATAGCTTCCCACAATTCAGTTACGACCATCTCGTTTACAGTAGTGTCCTTGTCTATGTGAAAGTCAATTTCATCCAGTTTCCAAAGTAATTCAGTTAATCGCATTTTTGCAATGAAATTACTTTTCCATATGCCGAATAAAGTTTCTGCCTCTCCTAAGCCAAAATTATTTACATTCCCTGAATCAATATCAATCAGAGAATCAAGAATTTCCGTTCCAGTATTAGAAACTCTGACTAACGCAGATTCGGCTAAATCGTTTAGCGTGGCTATGTTGTCCTTCAATTCAGTCATTATTTTATCACCCTAATAATGTTTGCACTTTATTCGATAAGTCATCAATTGAGACAACTTCCATCTTCGTTCCTTTTATGACCCAAGGTTCATCCCTCGTAACCAGAATCAATCTATTAAATATCTCTGGTTTACAAGCTTGCAAATACTGAAGTATTGCTCTAAACCTTCCAAGTTCAGACTGGTCAAAGTTTAACCATTTACCTTTGGTTTCCACATAGCACTGGAAACCACCTTGCAAACAGTAAAGGGTAAAGTCAGGTGTCCATGTCCACTTGGGAAGTAAATCCGTTTTCTCGGCTAATACTATTGCTCGCTGTCTGTCAAGAAATAAGCCAAAAGCATTAGCAATATCACCAACGCTGCTCGAGCATAAATACTCGTCATGTGAGTGCCAGTACACACATCGCTCTCTAGCATAATCAGGTATCTCACTTTCTAAGTTGTATTGTTGTTTTGTTAGGTTGTCTATCCAAAATGGATTTGAGCGTATCTTTGGCTGATATTTTTTCTTGTTCTGCTTTGTTGCCATTGGTTGTTAGTTCTACTTGGTAAAGTTCAGCTAATTTTTGAAGTCCTACTTGTGGTGTGTAGCCTAGCTTCGACCAGAGATTTTGCTCTAAAAAGGCTTTGACGTAATAGCTGTCTAAAGTCAAGGTAATCCAGCGTGGCTCTACTGTTTTAGCTTCTCGTTTAAGCCGAGTCTTAATCTTCAGCTTGTAACCCTCGGTAGTTAACATTTTGGGATGCAAGTTGTGCCTAATTGGTTTACCAAACACATCCCTCCAGTCAATCTCGTTAATCTCTTCACTCATTCTTTACCACCATCCTTAAGCCTCCAGCCTCTAGCATGGTAGGTGGCAATATCAGATAGTTTTGCAAACAGCAAAGTTTGACCTCTCTCTAAATATTGACGTACAACCTCTTTAGAGATTATGGCACTAGGCTTGATAGCTCTTCTAAATTGAGCAGGTACTCGCATTGCGTCGAAAGTATCATCAATTAGAATCTCTAGTTTGTTAGGAAGAATCTTAAAGCTAGGGAAATCGTGAGGCTCTACCTTGAAATCTAGCTCTGATACAGTGGCTAACATTTTGTTAAGCAAGCGCTCCTTTTTCGCTGCTAGTGATTTAGCGATACCAGAATAATGCCTAGCTTGAGCTAAGAAGTATTCCTCTGTATTCTCTAATCCATTAAGTACATGGAGTGTAGCATTTACCTTGCAGTTAATTTTCTCTTGAGTATCTTGGTAGACATCAAAGTAATCTTGGATATCTAGACTGTCTTCATCCGAAAGCGAGTATTCAAGCCGTGCCTGATACCGTTTACATTGTTTGGCTAGCTCTGTCAGTGATGTCATTTGTTACCCCTGTTGGTGTATGAAAACAATCTACACTTGGTTAACCAATTATTCCAAGTCCGTTATATTTTCTTAAGAATTAGGGAGCTGCTACCCAATAATTGGTTAACCAAGTGTTCGACTATTGGCATTAAAAAGCTACTCAAACCATTGATAAGAGTAGCTTTTTGAATTACTAATAGTAGCTACTAGTAGTAATTACTACTAGTAGCTAGAAAAGAATATAGCTACCTCGGTTTCCCTTCTAATTCGTAGTCCCGCTTCTACTCGTGTACCTGGATTTCGATACATAACAAGCACTCGTTTTAACCGTTTAAAGTCTCTCCAATCGAGTAGCTTGGTTATCGTATGGAACTTTTTGTCCCCATAGAAGTTAGCACCAAGGTTATACGCGAAAGATAGGATAGCTCCTTTCTGCTTAACATTTAACTTCTTCCACCCTGGTATTTTCTCCAGTTTAGGAAGGTAATCATGTTCTAGCTGATAAATGAGTAGGTTGTCAGCTTCTTTCTTGGTTATCCTATCGCCTAAGTGCCAGGGTGAGCCGTCTTTTTTAGTGGTGCTACCCCATCCTATAGTTATAGGTAGACCACCGCTTAATGGGTCAACATAGGCGTATGGGTAAAAACTCTCAAATTTCTTAATTAGACTCACTCCAGTAAGGGGTAATCTACCAGTTTTACCACCATACATATCAAGCTTAGGCTTGTGGATAATGATTTCAATATTACCCAGTCTAAGACTTGATTGTTTTGGAGTTTCATAGTGTGAAAGCGGAAAATTGAACATTGCTTAACTTGTCCCTACTAAGGTATTTAAGCTGTTTTGAATTGTCGTTAAAGCACTTTCAATACTTGCAAAATTGCTATCAATTGGTAAGTTGCCAGTGAACTCGTAAATATTAACTGCCAAAGTTAACAACCAGTAAGCGTCCTCTATAACAACACTGTATTGACTGGCATAGCTTGGAGCTAAAACCAGTTTGTATTGATTTAATGGTAATCCAGTTTTAAGGATTTGAGTATTCTGGTTGTTCCCACCAATTGGGTAAGTTTGATAGTGCTTTAAGTTCCCTGCCGTTTTCCAATTTCGACCTGTTGGAACAGTGCAGGAACACTCGACGATTAACAGCCTGTTTGTAAATAATATGGGACAGCTAATAGACGGGAAAGGCTCTGTATATTGCTGTCCATTTAGGGTAAATGTTGGGGCATCAACAGTATCAGACCATGCTAATGACCACAAAGAACTATTTTGTAAATCGCTAGTAGTCATAGTCCGATACTCCTGATTATTTATAGGCGAATAAGTGAGTGAACTTACTGCCATTCGCAGCACCTAAATAGCCTTCACCACCACTATTAAACAGCGCAAGATTGGACGCTGAAGCACCAACGTAGGCGCTAATCGAACCTTCAATAGCGGCTAAAGTGCCATCTGTCGCAGGAGCGACTATGTTGCCAACTGGAACAGAAAAGTAGGCTTGACCGTTGATTTTGGAAAGCTTATCAACATAGACGGTGTTCCATGCGGTGGTTTTATAGACTCCAGTGCTAGCACCACGAAACCATCTAAATGACAAGTAAGCGATTTTAGAACCCTTGGTAATTTCTATTACAGGGTCGGTATTCCCAGATGGAAGCGCACTCAATAAACCAGCTAACGCTAGCTGAGTAGCGGTGGGAGCAGATGGTGTACCTGTAGAAGTATCACCAGCGAAGCGAGATGCGTTCTCTTGACTGATTGACTTACTCAGCCAGCTACCAGGGTGAAATACATCTCTCCAGTAGACAACGATTTCTGCACCTCTAGCACTTGGAGTACCAGTTTTAGCTTTGTCTACCTTGACGGTAGTTTTAGCAGCATCTCGTGCTTGACTAGCAGTTAGCTTGGCTTGCAATTCGGCGGTCGTGTATCGTTTAGACATAAAATTTGGCTCTTGTAAGGTCTTGATGACTCATTAATAGCACGGCTAAATCTTGGTTATTTTTCGCTGGAACGGTTTAACCCTTACTGTAGTTATTTGACGTAAAAAGACGACGGTTAATTCCTCAATAAAGCATTTTTTTTAGCTCCTGTTGAATCGTGCAGAACTATCACACTTGATAGCCCAGGGATTCTTAGCGTCGCATACTGATAGTTGCCTATCCATGTCGGTCTTACCCTTTTTTGTTTGTAAGTCTTCCCAGCAATAGTTGTAGTCGGGGGGATTGTTGGATATGCAACTGTAGGATTTTTATTTTGACTCACATTTAGTAGAGCTAAGTCAATTGTTTCACCCTGAATAGCAAGCAACCGCGTGACCAAATCTTCAGCATCGGTATCACTTCTAAGCAGTAATTGGAATTGCACGCCAATATCCCAATCTGCATAGCTATACATTGTTTGCCCTGCTTTCCTTGTGTAAACGGTTGGTCTGGCAAATTGTGTTTGTATTTTTTGAGCATAAGAAAGTTGGACTGTTTTAGTTAGTGATTGCTGAGTTTCATTCATTAATCTAAAACTCGTCTGACATGCTAGCTGGTCATATCCTGGTTCTACCTCTGATAGTAGTTCTTTGAAGTAAAGTCTTATCTCTGGCTTGTTACTTCTATCAGTTACAGCCGCTTCGTGTTGGACTATTTGGTCATAGACTTGAGGGTTGACCTCTAACTCATAGATTAATAGCCTAAGTAGGCTAACCAACGCGCTGTCCGTGGGAGTATGCAGACAAACTTGCCTAGCCATTGCCCTAGAGTTTTCCGTGCTTACTGGTTGTGTAGGGTCATAAGTTGGTAGGTCACTAAAATGCTGAGTGACTTGTTGGTTGAATCTATTTACTAAAAAGCTTTGAATTTGCGCGATTGAATAGTTTGAACTTGGCATATTTTTATTTACTAGTAGTAGCTATTAGTAGTAGCTATTAGTAGTAAAAAATAAATACCACCAATAACTAAATATAGTGTAGACTATATTTGTACACATCAAAGCGAGTATATACTCATCATGGCTCAAGAGACTTTACAACAAGTGTTTGGCGCTAATGTCACTCAGACAGCTACCACGCTTACCATTAACAAGGCTGACTTGGCTGCTGTTGGCTTAACTGCTAATGCCGCAAATAACCCTGGTGAATTGTTTACAGCTTTATTGCTCAATGCTCAAGCAGGTGCATACAACAGCACTAATCAAGGTACTAACCCAGAAGTGCCTATTACCATCACAGAAAGCACTTATCCAAGTATTGACGTGAGAAACAGTCAAAACTATTTACAGCAAAACTTTACGGTTAGCCTTGAAACTGTTTTAGCTGCTACTACCGTTAACCCGATGAACTATATCTAATGAATGATTTAGCTTTTAGCCAGGTATTTCCTAACGGTTCTCAGACTGTTAATACATGGACAATAGCTAAGTCAGATTTACCCGGTTTAGTTGCTAGTAATAGTAATTCGCCGGGTGAATTATTTACGGCTATATGTCTAGCTTTCCTTAATGTTAATCAGGCTATTCTATGCACTGACAACCAGCAGGAAATAACAACTGATGGGAATGACCAAATATATGGAGATTCTATGGATACCTGTACCGATATTCAAACAATCTACTGGCAACTTTCCATAGATAACAGGAATGGTTTCTTTTACAAAAATGACCAATTAGTGGTTTTTAATTATGAAGCTTTCACAAGCCCTAGCTATTAGCGCAATATCTAATAGCACAATATTTTTAGGGTATGACCCGACAACAGGTTTACCAATTCAAATACCAGCAAGTTTAATCCCAGTTTTTAACCCTGTAGCAGCGCCACAATACCCTGACTTCAGCATCCAGGTATCAACATTACCCGCAGAATCGCAAGCCACCGGACAAATCGGTGGAACTGCTGCCAATCCTATTATTGAAATAGGTGTCCCCGTAGCGCCAACGGGCGCTTCTGGGAACACTGGTAGTGGTTTGGGATGGCAAATTCCTGCTTCTACTACACAAATGGAGGTAGGAAATAAATATCTTTTACTAACAAATCAAACATTAACCTTTCCAGCAACAGCAGTGCTTGGGAATGAAATTATTGTCAACAATTTGACTAGTGGAATTGCTAAGGTTGGCACTGGATATCTCTCCCCAGGAAAAATAGCCGACTTTGTTTACGAGGGTTCTAGCTGGGTAGATATTAATGGTAATTGGAACAACCCATCCGGTTCACTGTTGCAGTTGCAATCAGGATACTCTTTCTATGTAAACGCTGTTGCCGGACTTGGTGATTTATCCCCAAACGGTATTGGTATTGCTGGTAGCTGTAATATCGTCACTGGAATAAATAATTTACCTTCATTCCAATTTGCAAGTAATCAATTAACGCTTGGTAGCAATCCGAGTGGTGCATCTGGTTCAACTCTTTACATTGTTTATTCGGCTCAAAATAGTAATTACAATTTAGTGCGTACACTGGGTGGGCTAGATGATTACTGGTATTTTTCCGGTGACGGAAATGGGTATATAGGTACTTTTTTGAATAGTAGAGATAGTACATATCCAGCGTCTATGCCATCAAGCGGAAATCATTTAATAACAATTCATGCGAATAACAATTCCAGTAATAATTATCAAGTATTCCTAGACGGTGTAAGCAAAGGAGTTGTTACCGCAACTTACAATCAAGGAAATGAATTTGTGATTGCAACGACTGATAAGCCTTACTCTGGACAAATCCAGTTTATGGCGGTTTATCCGAGCTATCTGTCACCAACTGGTAGCATTCATCAAACTAACTATTCAGCTATTAAATCACTTTATACAACCCTTTCATTAGCATGAGTCAATTTTGTGAAAAAGGACAAAATGTAAACTTAAGAATTACTACTCCTAGTGGTAGTTCAAGTACAAGTTTTGCTACTGCTATTGATGCAGAACTAAATACCAGCGATAGCAATGGTAATGTTTGCTGGAGATTTCAGCAGCTTATCAATGGTGAGGTAAATCTCGAATATTTCGGGTGCGGAAAAACCGCTAGTTTCCAACCGTCAGGAGGACAAATTAGTGGTTACGACGTTCCTGCTTTTAATCTTTATATTGACGGTACTTTACAGGAATCTGTTACCTATACTTATGGTGTAGGTGTAGATGTCGATAACAGAGTTTGGTCAACCACGCTAACTGTTGTCCAGTCACTTGTACGTTCTGTTTCTGGGTCTATCGGTGACTGTGGATGCCTAGCCAGTAATCAATGCAAATTAACTGTTACTGATGTTAATTCTGGCAACTTGCTAGTAAAAACTATTTACCCGTATGCGTGCAATTTGATTACCTTGGATGGTGCTTGTAACGGCTGTTTGCCAGGACAAATACAGTGTACCTGTGATAATTACCCTGGCTATTGTTGCGTTGATTGCGCTCCAATTGAGGCAAAAATAGAGACTATGACCCAACAAGTAAAAAGGTTAATTCCTAACGTTGGGTAAGAGTGTTTTCTAGCTATTACTAATAATTTGTAGTAATAGCTATTAGTACAAATTAAAAAATATAGGAGATTATTGTAATGGCAGATAGCTGTACAGATATTGACTCAAGGTTAGCAGCGCTAGAAGCCGCGATAGGAAATCTAAAACCGATAGACCCAGCACAAATAATCGCAGAAGCCGTGGGACAAGCCGTGGCAAAAATACCAGGAATAGCTACACCAATAGCGGCTGGACTGGTATTACCTGTAGCGTATAAAGCAACTACAGCATTAAGTACGGCGCAGCAAGCTGAAAGTGCTGCTCAATCGGCACTAAGTAAAGCTGGAGAAGCGCTTGGTAAAGTATTAGGATTGATAGGACAAGTAGCTGCACTGGCTATATCAGTCGCTACCCTCTTAGCGCTAGGAGGAAGAATAGACGCTCTCGAATCAGAAGTTGACTCATTGCAAGGTGGAGTAAGTCAAGCGCTAGGGAAAGCGGGTCAAGCGTTAGGCGCTGCTGGAACAGCGTACAACAAAGCTAATCAGGCTGAAGGTGATGCGAATAACGCTTTAGGTGCGGCGAATAGTGCTAATGGTCGAGCGTTGTTAGCGCAATCGACTGCTCAAACAGCTTTAACAACGGCGAATGATGCTCAAGCTACTGCCAATGGTGCAAATACTAATGCGAATACTGCTTATGGTGCTGCAAAACAAGCTAATGGAACAGCAAACACAGCGCTGCAAATAGCTCAACAGGCTTTAGCGCAAAAATCTATACCAGGTGCGAAAGGTGATAAAGGTGATACTGGAAAACAAGGTATTCAAGGTGTTCAGGGTGTTCCTGGAATCGCTGGGAAAAATGGTACAGATGGTAAGGACGGTAAAGATGGTGTTCAAGGTGTACCTGGTATTCAAGGACAAAAAGGCGATAAAGGCGATAAAGGTGATGTAGGCTTACAGGGTTTACCAGGCGCAACTGGTTTACCAGGGAAAAATGGTACTAACGCAACTTTGACACCTGCTCAACAGTCGGGTCTGAACAGTGTCAGCAAACTGTCTAGTCAACTAAATTCTGTTCAAAATACCGCACTCCAAGCGCTGGCTTTATCAGAAAGTCAATTAAGTTCAAATCCTTACTTAAGGCAACTCCAACTACTGCAAAGTAATGTTGGTACTTTGACAACTCAAACTAATCAAAATACTAACCAGGTCAAACAATTGACTAAATCGGTAGGCGAAATAACTGGTAGTGGTAATCCTGTAACCGAAGCACAGATCCAAGATATTTTTACAGAACTACAAAATCTAAAAAGTGTAGTTACCACTAACACCAATAGCCAAAGTATTGCCAATACTAAGATAGATAATTTAACTAAAACTCAGAACATTATTAGTAATGCAACTTTAGGGTATACGGCTACTCCAGAGACTAGAACTCCAGCAACTAGCATTGCTGAAACTTTGACCAAGGAAACTTTGACTAACGCTACTTTGGTTAGCACTACAATTAGCCAACAAGGACAAATAAATACCCTAAATGTCGTAGTCGCTAATCAAGGTAGTCAGATAAGTTCCTTACAAAATAAAGTACAAAATGTAGGTTATATCTATGCTGGATTACCTAAAATTAGTGCGGCTGATATACAATCGATTATTGACGCTGAATTAAACCCTGTTAAACAGCAGGTTCAGAATATTCAGAAAGAAGTTACGAGTACACCTAAACCCGTAACTACTCAAGATGTGCAAAACATTGTTAACCAAGCTGTAGCTCCAGTGAAGCAAGAGGTTCAGCAAT
>Ga0116226_10004381_pt1 | contig 12518 bp, 12 predicted proteins | sample S1TSphfallax_FD_89692 | JGI IMG/M metagenome (GOLD analysis project Ga0116226, IMG submission 89692) | Host-associated microbial communities from peat moss isolated from Minnesota, USA - S1T2_Fa - Sphagnum fallax MG | ecosystem: Host-associated > Plants > Peat moss > Unclassified | place: USA... | reverse complement strand
GATCCGCCAATCAGCACATCCACACCCCACGCATCCATATCGATGTGCGTCGTGCCCAGCCCAGTGATCGCGTCCACGATCAGCAATGCTTCGCTGCCACTGTCCTTCAGCAGCTTCGCCACCGCCTGCACATCATGCCGCACGGTGGTAGAGGTTTCTGTTGCCTGCATAAATACCGCGCGCGTCTCCAGCTTCAGCGCCGCTTTCACTTCATCCAGTGAAAATGTCTTGCCATACGGCGCGCTCACCAGATCAACCTGGCAGCCAAACGCCTTCGCCAGTCCAGTCCAGCGCTCACCAAACTTACCGGCACTCAGCACCAGTACGCGGTCACCCGGCGACGTCAAATTGCTCACGCTCGCCTCCATCGCACCCGTGCCCGAACTCGCTAGTATAAGCACATCATTCGTCGTGCCGTAAAACTCCTTCATCTGCGCCAGCACCTTCGTGTACAGCGCACGGAACTCAGCCGTGCGGTGGTGCATGTCAGCAGCCGCCATGGCAAACTGTGCCGCTGGCAGTAATGGGGTCGGTCCGGGGGTAAATATCCTTGTTTTCAATATCATCTTTGTGCGTCCCTTCTTCAATGCTTCTCTCTTATATTGTAGCGGGCAGGACACTCCCGCGCAGCCCTACTATAATGAAGAGATTAACCATTTGTTGCAGGATGGAAATCAATCCGCACCGGAGTATTTCCATGCCATGCAGACTTGCAATAACTACATCCCCGGCCCACCCCTGCAATGTCTCTGAGCTTATGTGATGTCGCCGTAATCAATTGAAACCAAATAAAAAGATTTCCTCAGGCACAATGAATCCAATTAATTCTCCGGTGCGTTCATTTATTTGCCAGCATTGAGCTGAGTGCAGCGTCTAGATTGGCATAGCTGAATTGGAACCCGGCCTCTGCCAGCCGTTCGGGAATGGCACGTGTACTGGAAAGTAGCATGTCATTCGCGAGTTGGCCAAAAGCAAGCCGCAGCGCAATGGCTGGCGCAGGAAAAATCGCCGGACGGTGAACGGCATTAGCCAATGACCAGGTAAAAGCAGTATTCGTTACAGGTTCAGGTGAAGTGGCATTAGTGGGCCCAGCAATAGATGGAGTAGATAGAACAAATTCGATCATGCGGCAAACATCGCTGATGGCGATCCAACTCAGGTACTGACGTCCGTTACCCAGTGGCCCGCCCAAGCCGAGCCGAAACATCGGCAACAGTTTTTTCAAAATTCCGCCAGCGGGCGTAAGGATCGCCCCAAAACGGAGTGGAACAACCCGGACACCCAGCGGGGCAATGGCGAGGGCCGAAGACTCCCAATCTGCACAAAGGGTGGAGAGGAAATCAGTTCCGTAGGGAGAGGAGTCAGTCAGTATGGTATCGCCTTGGTTGCCGAAGCAGTTGATGCCGGAAGCAGTAATCAGAGTGGCCGGACGCTTTTGCAGGGTCGTAAAGATCTTTTCCAGCGCAAACAGTGGCAGTATTCGGCTATTCCGTAGCTTGATTTTCCGGGCATTAGTCCAGCGAGCATCTGCTATGCCCTCACCTGATAGATGGATAACGGCATCCATTTCGCCCAGCTGGTCTGGGTGGTGGATGGGCTTCTCGGCGTATGGGTCCCATTGCAGTTGTGAGGAGTTTTGTGCAGGCTGGCGAACAAGTGAGGTTACAGTATGGCCCTGAGTGGTAAGGTGGCCGCGAAGGGCAGTCCCGAGAGTGCCACTCGCCCCACTTAGAAGAATTTTCATGATTTTGGGCTCCCAATCACTTGTTTATAATAGTATTGATACTACTAAAATTATTTTCAATGAGAATAAAAAATCATGCGAGGTAAATCAACCATGTCCCATTCAGACCCGCAGCACGCAGATGAATACACAGCAGAAACTTGTATATCAGAAAAACGTATTGGTGAGCGCATTAAGCGTCTGCGCTTGAAGAAGTCCATGGGTCTGGTGGAAATGGGCAAACATACTGGCCTTTCTGCCAGCTTTCTATCTCAACTGGAAACTGGCCGTGTCGTGCCCACCCTGCGCAACTTGGCGCGCATTGCCATGGTCTTCAACAAGGACCTCTCCTATTTCTTTGAAACGGACCCGGCACCTATGTTCCGCATTCACAAGCAGGCGGACCGCATCAAACTCCCACAAAGCGGCGTCGAATCCCCTTCTTACTTCTTTGAGAACCTTGGCTACATGGTGCCCGAGCGGCAGGTCGACCCCTATCTTGCAGAATTTATAGTCCCAAAACGCAAGGTCGACATCAAGTCCCATGCCCACCCAGGTCAGGAATTTTTGTACATGCTCAAGGGCCGTTTGGAAATTGACCACGGCGGCAACGTCTATCAGTTGGATGAGGGTGACTCAGCCTACTTCGACGCGACCATTCCACACAGCTACAAATGTGCTGGAAAGATTCCAGCCCGCGCGGTGCTCGTAACCATCCACAATCAGAATGGCCCCAGGAGCGTGGTGCGCATGCGTCCAATTGCCCAAGTGACGGCAGATGGCAGGTCCATTGCGAAACAGGCATAGCAACTTCACAGTAATTTTGAGTCACTGTATTAATTATTTAACTGATTATTTGATTTTTGAATCCTGTTATCGATACAGGGCGTCTAAAAATAGCAACTAAAATCTGAAAAATAATTACCAACTCAAATGGCCACACAGTCATTCGCCATCTCGGACGCAGCATGGAAGCCACGCGCCAATCCTTGGGTAATCGCAGTAACGGTTACGCTGGCCACATTTATGGAGGTGCTCGACACCTCCATCGCTAACGTCGCTCTGCCTCACATTGCCGGGGGTCTCGGCGCTTCCTCCGATGAGGCCACTTGGGTCCTCACTTCCTACTTGGTAGCCAACGCAGTCATTCTCCCTGCCAGCGCCTACCTCAGCACTTTCATTGGGCGCAAAAAGTTTTATATGATATGCGTTGTCCTTTTTGGCGTCAGCTCCATGCTCTGTGGCCTGGCACCCTCTCTGCCTCTGCTAATTCTCTTTCGTGTGCTCCAGGGCGCGGGCGGTGGTGGACTCGCTCCCAGTGAACAGTCCATCTTGGCCGATACTTTCCCCCCTGAAAAACGTGGCCAGGCATTCGCACTCTATGGTATGGCGGTCGTTTTTGCCCCCGCCATTGGCCCCACCCTCGGCGGCTACATCACTGACAACTTAGACTGGCGCTGGATATTTTTTATCAACGTTCCCGTAGCAATCTTGTCCCTCTTCCTCACTTCGCGACTGGTCGAGGACCCACCCTACGTCAAGCGCGAAGTAAAAGAAATGGCCAAGCGCGGCCTCGACCTCGACTACTTTGGGTTCGGTCTTCTCGCAGTCGGTTTCGGCTCCCTTGAATTCTTCCTCGACAAGGGACAGGAGGATGACTGGTTTGGCTCCCACGTCATCACTTTCTTTATCGTGCTCTGCGCCGCGTCACTCATCACGCTGCTCTTCTGGGAGCTCCACCAGATCAAACTAAAACGCAAGCCCATCCTCGACCTCATGCTGTTCAAGAACAGGAACTTCGCCGTCTCCTTTATGCTTATGTTCTTTCTTGGCTTTGCGCTATACGCCACCACGGTGCTGATACCACAGTTTGTTCAGTCGTTGCTCGGCTATACCGCACAGCAGGCCGGTCTGGTAATTTCTCCCGGTGGCTTTATGATTATGTTGATGATGCCGTTGGTCGGCTACTCGGTCGGCAAAATGGACGCACGCTACCTGGTCGCTTTCGGCTTCACCATCACGGCCTCCGCCCTCATGATGATGCACTCGCTCTATCTGGGCGTCGGATTCTGGTACCTTGCTGGCCTTCGCATCTTTCAGGCTTCAGGGCTCGCTTTTCTCTTTGTCCCGATCAACACCCTCAGCTACAACAACATTCCGCGCAATAAAAGTAATGATGTCTCCGGTCTCACGAACCTCGCCCGCAATATCGGCGGCAGCACCGGTACCGCATTTGTCACCACCATGTTCGCCAGGCGCATGCAGACCCACCAGTCAGTCATGGTGCGCAATTTCACCATGAGCAATCCCGCCTTTCGCGACTATGTCTTACAAATGGGCGCTTATCTGCACCGCTACATGGGTGGGCCAGCCGGAGTCGACGGTCCCGCAGGTCAGGCCGCGATGGCAAATGTCTACATGCAACTACAACGTCAAACTGGCATGCTCGCCTATCTTGACATTATTGTCGTACTTTCCACCGTCAGTGCCCTTATGGTTCCCATGGTCATGTTGATGCAAAAACAAAAAACTGGTGGTGGCGCACCCATGGCCCACTAGGCGCTTGGCACCACTATTGGTTATTTCAAACTTTTCCACGGAAAATGTTCTACAGAACAGTCATACCCTGCGTTCTTGCAGCTGGTAAAGCCTAATTGGATTGCAGGTATGGGCTTGCTCATGACCAGCCAATTCTGACTCATCCTCCACCGTGGCAATGGTAGCAAGGCAGTCAGTACAGATCGAATCGTATGACCCATCTGAATTCACTCGGTGAGGAAAATGAGAAGTTAGGTTTCTATTCATATTGTGCCTCCTTACTAAATTGAGTTACGGATTGTTCTAGTAATTTAGCAAGAGGCACATCGACCCAACGTGCAATTTTGTACAGCTTACAAACATTTGTTATGGCGGACTAAATCCGTCCAAACGACTATTTTCAAGGATTAGCTTATCTGCACCAGGTCGGAAGAGTGCCCACCACCCATGGTGTTTCCGGGGGTAATAATGCGATTTTGCGGCGCCCGCCAGTGGTCAATATAGCTCACCTGATGCACACAGCTGATGGTGCAATTTGGCGCGCACGATTTTTGTGTCAGAAACTCACGGCGCACGTCAGCACGAGTATATTCAGCCAGTGGCGTTCCCGGAAAGCCCCTCTGCTGACTGCAATAATGTACCAGCCCATTTTCGCAGATATACAGATAACGCCCACCTGCGCGGCAGCGCCAGTCATTCGGTCGGCCATTGGCAATGGCAACCTGAAAATGATTGAAGCGGGAATAATTTCTCTTCTCCATGTTACGGACTTCATCCCAAATGGCGCGGTCCATATCGTTCAATGGCTTCAGTTGTCCGCTGCCATCGTGAATAATCCCAATGGTGGAGGTGAAGCCCAACTCAAGCGCCCGCCTCGCAACAACCAGCGCATCCTGCGGGTTCTTCATGCCGCCGCCAACAACAGAATTAATGTTGACGTGAAATTCAGCATACTGCGCCAGCATCTCCAGCTTTTTATCCAGCACCTTGAGGCTTTTCTTGGACACATCATCTGGCGTCACATTATCAATCGAAATCTGCATATGGTCCAGACCAACGCGGTTCAGACGCTCAATACGGTCCGGCATCAAGAAGTAGCCGTTGGTAATCATGCCAGCGATGGCACCCGTTTTTCTCATGCGCGCGATGATCGCATCCAGCTCTGGGTGCAACAGCGGCTCACCGCCGGAAATCGTAATTACCGATGTCCCCAGCCGCCCCAGATGGTCAACCCGGCGCAGCATCTCATCCAGCGGCACTGGATCAGAAACATCATCATACTCATTGCAATACGTGCAGGAAAGATTACAGCGCCGCATCGGCACAATCTGCGCCATGTAAGGATGGCCGGTCGAAAACAGCGCGGAGCCAATGGATCCAAGCTCACGCAATTTGCGCTGGCCTGCAATCATGCGTGTACGAAAAGTATGTGTGCGCGGCATTCTTTAAGTATAAATGCTATGGACGAAGATTCGACCCGCGCAGCAACTGGGGCCTTTTATTGGTATGGGGTGCCGATTTGTTCCTCTAGCTGATTCAGCTCCTGCTGCATCTGCGCAAACTGCACAGACATGTTCTCATCCAGCAGCGCATTCAGCCCCTCAAGATCATTGTTATCAAGCAGCAGAGGCAGCTCCTCCAGCAAACTGTGCGTGCGATGATAGTCCGCTGGCGTCAGACTCACAGTCTGCTCCTGCTTGTTCCGCACAATGGTCAGTTGCAGCGACCGTCCCTTGCTGTCGCGCACAGCACGAAACCAGTCATCTGGCCGCAGCACATCTTTTGCATTCACCCGGGTAATCACATCCCCCGGCTTCAAGCCCGCGCTTGCAGCAGGACTGTTCGCATCAATATTTTTTATCAGCAGGCCAATACCCGGTTTCACTCCAAAGAAATCTGCAAGCTGTCCAACTGGCTCTAGCATTGCACCCGTATAAGTCGGGTGTGGTCCTTCCGTTGGAAAATTGAATCCTCCAAAGCCACCACCGGGCATGCCCCCCCCAGCAAAACCATTCCCACGCACACCATTGCCTCCAGGTGGAGGAGGCGGCGGTTGCTGCTGGTCATTCTCCTCACCCGGCGGCGGATTGGGAACATAATGCCCTTCCCATGCGCGTCGCTCCACTTCTTCGCGGTTTGCAAGCTGTACTGATATCGTCTGCTGCTGACCGTCGCGGCTGATCACCAGTGACACCGTGCGCCCTGACGGCGTATCGTGCATAATGCGACGAAACTGCTCTGCATTATCAATCGCCGCTCCATCCACCTGAAGCACCACATCATGTTCGCGTAGGCCAACCTTACCCGCAGGCGCATCATGGTCAACCATTATGATTTCTGCACCCCGCGCGGCTGGCAGTTTTAGAAATCCCAACTGGTCGTCCGTCACATCGCGGATATCCACTCCCAAGTATCCTTGATGGTGCCGCGCATACATTGGCTGCATCCCCGTCTGCGCCATTACCGCCGCAGGAATTTCCATCATCGGCCCAGCCAGCCACGCGACCGACGTCTCCTGCGCGCGCGCGGACACGCCAACAATCAACAAGCTAAAAGCAATCAGCAACTTTGCGGATTTTATATTTCGTGCCATAACACTTCTATATGTATCGTGCATTTTAGGGCTCCTCGATAGTGGTGCAGTGCTGCAAACTTACTGAATATCCGATGCCTGGTTCAGCACCTTGCGTGATGCCGTCCGAATGTACGGATTATCGTCCTGCTGCGATACCGTATGCAAAACTTCCTGCACACTGGAGTCGGCGCCAACCGGTTCAATCAGCGCAATCGCCTGGGTGCGCACCGCCGCGCTGTCATCATGCATCAGTGCTTCCAGCACTGCATCACGGACCCGATTATCTTCGGCGATATACGGCTGCAAACCCTCCAGCGCCTTCAACCGCACTGCCGCGCTCTTGTCATACCGCAGCGCCACCATCAGCGCATTGCGCACAGGATTACCATCCGCATCATTCCCGCATTGGTGCCCATTGCGGCACTCCTCCGCCAGCAGCCCAACCGAATCATCATGTGCGCCAGCAGTATGGTTCTGCGCGGCAATCAAAAGTAGCTGGCGAATTTGCGGGTCATCCAGTGACCCCTGCATGCTCTCCGGCACAATGCGGTTGTAGTTCACCTGCACCAGCTCTGAGTTCGGCGTCTGCACTATGCCAGTAATGTTTGCGATCGTACCGCCGCCAGGGTTATTCAACTGAATCAGCGAATGTGGCGGATTATGTTTCGCCTGAATGCGGTCCACCACATGCCCCGCCCCATAGCCCGTGATCACCAGCAGCCCGGCCAGCACTGGCGCAGACCTCAGTTGAGCACCCCATCCAAAAACAAAACTCCGCAGCCGGTCCAGCGCGCCACGCGGCGGTATCGCATCCAGCGAGTCACCCAGTTGTATGCGCGACCGCGTCAGCAAATTCGCCGATGGCTCCTCACGCGGTGCCAGTGTCATCGCCTGGTGCAGCGCTTGAATGATTTGCACCTCACGACGGCAGCGCTCGCACTCTGCCAGGTGCGCCTCCAGCGCGTGCGCTGACTCGTCCGGCAGCTCGCCATAAAGATAAAGCACGATCTGTTGTTGTGCCACTGTACAGTTCATTTTCTTGCCTCAATAAAAGTCTTGCTATCTAACATCCTGCAGCTTGGTCCGTAACTTGCGTGTCGCCCGAAACAGAGTGTTCTTCGCCGTCTCTTCTGATGTGTTCAACATTTCGCCTATGGTGCGTAGTTTCAACCCCTGATAATGCTTCAATTCAAAAACCATCCGTTCTCGCGGAGTCAAATCATCCAGCGCCTTAGAAATTTGCTCACCCAAATTTTTCCGCTCAAACTCACGCTCCGGGTTTGCCATTGCGCGATTGTCTGAAATGCTGCTCAGCAGATCAATCTCCTCCCCACTGCCATCCAGCACCACCGCCGGGTCCTCACGTCGCGACTTGCGCCGCCGCAGATGGTCCAGGCAAAGGTTGGTCACAATACGGTACATCCATGTATAAAACGAGCACTCAAAACGAAAATTATTCAGGTGCTTGTAGGCCTTGATAAAGGCCTCTTGATGAATGTCCTGCGCGTCCTGCTCGGAGCCGGTAATGTGCATTGCCAGCCGCAGCACAGCTTGGTCATAGCGCCGCACCAGCGAGTCAAACGCCGTGCGCGATCCCGCCTGTGCCTCGCGAATCAGTTCTGTATCTTCCACGCGCTGCTGCGCTTGCAGCTCCGTTTTGGTGCGAGCGGTATTCGACATCCGTAAGCTGGATTCTATCGCGGTTCGTGCCGACTCCGCTTGGTCAGCTGGCCCCGAAGGCAAAGCCGACGACAACAGCGTGTCCAGCACAGTCTGGTGTCGCGCAGTCGCAATAACAGCCGCGAGCTGGACACTACGGCCATTACGGCTCCCAGCCCTCATCATTCCTGTTGTCAGTTGCAGTGAATCTGCCTGCATTCACTTGCCTCCCCGGGGTAAGTGGTGGTGCTGTTTTAATGACTACGCTGGCGCAGAAAAGATAGCGGCCTCCGCCGTGAAAATTGCTACCACGGGTAAACTACTAGGCATGGCCACTTCAAATAGTTCTAATCAGGGACAAACCGGTCTATTTGCTGCTCCAGAATCAGACAACGCCCCAGCCTGGGTCACCGCCCATACTGATGGCGGATCGCGCGGCAATCCCGGCCCGGCAGGCTACGGAGTCGCATTCACCGCCGCCAACGGCGCACCGCTGGCCGAACTGAGCGAGTTTATCGGCATCAAAAGCAATAATGTCGCCGAATATGCCGCCCTGCTCGCGGCCCTGGACTGGGCCCTGGCCAATGGCCACCGCCGCCTGCGGGTGGTAAGCGACTCCGAACTGATGGTCAAACAGGTGCAGGGCCGTTACAAAGTTTCCAGTCCCGACCTGCGACCCATGTTTGAACAGGCGCGTCGCCAAATTGCAAAGCTTGAGGGCTTTGAAATCACCCACGCCCTTCGTCATAAGAATAAAAACGCCGACCGCCTGGCAAACCTCGCTATGGACAGGGGGGGGCGAGCAAGGAGCAGTATCTCCAAAGCGACACCATACCCCAAAGCAGATAAAGTCCTGCGGGGCGTGGTTAAGAATGGAGTTGTGGAACTGCTCGGCGGCGCGCTGCCGGAAGGTGCGTTTGTTAAGGTGGAGCGCGAATAGGGCAGGAATTAGTCTCAACCAATAAGTAGAGGAGGGCACAATGGGCAGACAAGATATTCTTGATGAAGCAGCTGAAATTGTTTATCAAAAATTGGATTCAGTTGGTGGGGATCCTATGAAGTTGCCGAAGGTAATGCAGCCAATTGCCATTCTTTACAGTATTCAGGCAATGGTAGATAACGGTGGATTCCGCTACATTTTTGAAAATAATTTTCCTTTCATGCAGCCTTACCCTGTATGGATAGAGGCTTATCGCCAGATTGGTGCGGTTGGTCCAGCGGACTGTTTGGAGCGAGCTGTTGCGCTCTTCCCGTTTGAAAACCCGCACCTTGATATTGAAGCTCGGAATAAGTTCATGGATTCACTTGCCGAAGATGATTCCATGTTTATACTTGGGGATATGGTTTGTGGAGATGAACAAGTTTGGGAGCTAATGAAAGAATACGTAAATAACCATAGGGACATATTTCTCCCGCTAATGTAATTGAATAAATGTAGTCAAATGTTATTTGACCAGTTAGGGATTAGATCTTTACTGTACATAATGAAAATTTTTAATAGCTAATGATTTGTAGCAGGCCGGCGAATTTAGCGATCAAACTGAAACTCCCAGCGCTTCACCGCCCAAACAGCCTCTCATCCCACTCAATTTTTTGCAGCCTACTCGTTGTAATGTGCTTGAAATTTTGCTGCGCCGGATTGATCAGCACATTCCGTTCCCGCCCACGTGCCACCGCGCTTGGCACCAGCAGAACTGCACTGCGGACTTCACTTAGCCAGCGGTCTCCAAACCTGCGGCTGGGAGATAGATCACGAGAAGTCGACCTCGCGAAACCCGAAATTATCGAGGTGTTGCGGATCAAATTCAATACCTTTGCTGACTGGCATGGCCAGCAACTCTCCCATATTTTTCCGTTTTCCGGTAATGCGCTGGGAGTGCGGATTGCGAAAACAGCACATGCGACGGACAGCACCGATCAGCAATAATCACCGGACCACGCTTCTCAGCCTTCTTCAACTCGGCTCACTTCTTGATTGAACTCACGACTTGAAAAGCGTAGTGACAGCCATCGCACCTCCCAATGTAGTTACGTTGCTACACTCAAGGCTTCCAAATTCTCAAATGCAATCCGCTTACTTCGCCAACTCAGCCTTCACCAGCTCGCTCACCTGTTTGCCGTCGGCTCTTAATTGCGCTGCGGCAATCTTCGCCTGCACCGCCTTCATCAGCGTGCCCATGTCGCGCGGAGTCAGCTTAGTTCCGCCAGCCTCCAGCTCCGCCCGCGCACTCGCCACCAGCGGCACAATCTGGTCCAGGCTGGCCGCCTTCGGCAAATACCGCTCAATAATCGCGATCTCCTCAATCTCTTTCGCCGCCAGCTCCGGCCGGTTCCCCTTGGTAAATGCCTCCGAAGACTCGCGCCTCTGCTTAATCAACGTGGTCAGCACCTGCACCGCCTCGGCATCGGTCAGCGGCGCGCGCTTGTCGATTTCCTTGTTCTTGATTGCAGACTTCACCATGCGCAGCGTCTGCAACGGCAGCTCGTCATGTGCCTTCATGGCAGTAATAATGGCAGCGGATATGTCTTCAAGAATTGGCATGGTCTCTTCCTTTGAATTTAAGTATAGCTGCGCCAACTCAGCCGTCTCCGCAATTCGCATCCGCCGTGTCCATCCTTAGCGCAGGAATGCTAGCATTGCCTTGGTATCCATTATTTTGATGATGTCCCGCTCCGCTACCGCATCCAGCATCCCCGCCGCACTAATTGTCGCGCTACTTGCCTCCATCGGCTGCGGCCAGCCCTCCATTCCGCTGCCGCCCTCGCTCAATCTCCCACGTCCCGTTGAAAATCTCACCGCACAGCGCACCGGAGACACCGTTACCCTCCACTGGACCATGCCCAAAGAAACTACGGACAAGCTCCCCCTCAAAGGCCCCGTCCAGGCTGAGATTTGGTTTTACGACATCCGTCAGTTCTACGGTTGCCATTCAGACTGCAGCTATGATCTGCATTCCTTACGCCGTATCGCCGTCCAGTCCTTCGCACCCGCATCACAGGCATCTTTCACCTATACCTTGCCAGCACAGGCAAATTATGCTGGCCAGTTCTGGTCCGTCCGCCTACTTAACAAAGCAGGCCGCTTTGCTGGTATACCGCTAGTCGGCAGTGTAGAGACCATCGGCGGCCCAGCCGTCCCCACACCCGCCGCTGTCACCGTCACCAGCACCGCCGCCGGAGTCCACCTTACTTGGGCTGCACAGCCCAATCTGAACATGCCAGATGACATTATAAAATCCACTACCCAATCTATCCTCGTCCATCGCTCCCTCATCGCCCTGCCGCCAACGAAACCCGCCAAGCCCGTCCCCACAGACATGGACCTCGTTATCAACGGCGACCCCGGCACTGCCATCGACAACACCGCCCTCTGGAACGCGCAGTATAGTTACTCCATCCAGCGCATCTACACTAGCTATGTCGGCAACGATACCTATATCAAAACAAACAGCCTGCCTTCCGTATCCATCACCGTCGCCACCAAAGACATCTATCCCCCTGCCGTACCCACTGGTCTCGCCGTCGTTCTTGCAGCCACCAACACAATCGAACTATCTTGGCTCCCCAACACCGAACCCGACCTCACCGGATACATCGTCTACCGCCGCACTGCCACATCCACCCATCTCACTCGCCTTACCACCGCGCCCATCACCGTCCCCTCATTCCAAGACGCAACCGCAGCCCCCGCCACCCAATACTTCTACTGCATCTCCGCTATCGACACCTCCGACAACGAAAGCCCATGCTCCGCCTCCGAAACCATCACGCTCCCATAACTATGAAGTTTCAATAGGTTGTCATTCCGCAGCATAGCGAGGGAATCTGTTCCTTATCCAGTTTTTGCTTTTTGACTTTGATTTTGCTGTTTTGTCTTTTTGCTATTTTGCCTTTTTGCCTTGTCATCCCGTAGGGACCTACCTTTGACTCCCCCTCTGCCCTGATCTAGCTTTTTCTTTGTAAATCGGTGTTAATCTTTTGACTTTGCCTTTCCCAGTTCCCTGCCTACCCCCTTGTCCCCTG
>Ga0116226_10004380_pt1 | contig 12521 bp, 12 predicted proteins | sample S1TSphfallax_FD_89692 | JGI IMG/M metagenome (GOLD analysis project Ga0116226, IMG submission 89692) | Host-associated microbial communities from peat moss isolated from Minnesota, USA - S1T2_Fa - Sphagnum fallax MG | ecosystem: Host-associated > Plants > Peat moss > Unclassified | place: USA... | reverse complement strand
CAGGTGGCCTTGTGCCACCAAGAGGATGTCTCGGATTGGTTCGTCTTCCGGGTTGCTCTGCAACTGGATCTCTGCCAGGCGGATTTTGTGTTGCAGTTCTCTAATTCGGGCTCCTTTTGTTCGCCTCTTTTCTCTCGCTAATTTGCCATTACAAATGAGTACCCTTCTGGTGGCTGCCTCCAACTAGCCGAGCCAATTTGCATCTAGGCTGGGTGGAGGTTGGGTGCCTCTCCAGGCATCTAGGAGGGCAGCTTTGCTCTTGTCCTCCCTTAGCAGGGTTGTGTCAAAGTACGTGGCAACAGTGGGCGGAGAGGAGGAGCGCCCCCAGATCGTTATGACGAGGGGGGAGTGATCGAAATTTTTTCTCATGGATGGGGCGACTTCTATTCTTCCTCCCCTGGCATCTAGTTCCTGTGAGACAAGGAACTTGTCGATCCTGGGACAGCCGACCCCTGGCCTTTCCTCATGTTGTCAAAGGTATACTCCTTTTTTGACATTTTCTTGAAACTGTCCAGGGTGCAGGCGTCTAATAGTTCGTACTGTAAGGTGAGGTGGTGCTAGGAGGCTGCCTCTCTTCCGTGCATTCTCCTTTCCCCAGCCTTACCTCTGGCCTCCTCCTCTTCCATGTGGTTGAAGTCACCTCCAATGATGACATGGTCTGCTGTGTAGTTGGCCTCCCCGATTTTTTTCCACAAAGTGGCTCTGTCTCTGGATGCCCTCGGTGCATAGGTGTTGATGATGGACAGCTCAGTGCTGTCAGCGAGGTGGAGGGTCAGGTATTGCGTCCTTCCCTTTGTTATGATTTCGTCCTCCTTGACGAGTGGTGCTGTCATCCTATCCACCAGGATGGTAGTCCCGGCACTGATTCGCTGGGAATTCCCCATTGGGATTCCGGGGTTCCAAAATGCTCCCCCTTGCCAGAACTCAATTCCTTTCGTTGAATTGGTCACCCCTTGCTCGTCCAGGTGGTGTTCCTGGATGAGTAGTATCTGGGGCGGGTTCTGGAGGGAAAACAACCAAGTCTTGATAAGCTTTTGTTTGGTCGAGTCCCTCCCTAGCCCTCTAACGTTGAGGGAGACGATTGTGAGAGGTCGTTCAGACATGTGTTGGGAGCGCTAGGGCAGCCTGCTGGCCGATCGATCCCATGTGGTGGTCTTGGACAGACTCTGAGTTAAGTTGGGCTCCCTGGGCTACTTGTCCGTCCTCAAAATTGACAGAGGTAGCCACTCGCTGGGGCTCTAACTTGGAAAGATCTAGTTTAATGAACCTTTTCTTTCTGATAGCTTGGGGAGATGCCATCTGACTGGCAACTTCGTTCATGCGCACTTGACGTTTTGTGCTCACGGGGCCGAACTTCAAGAGGAGGTTGTGAGCCGGGCCCGCAAACTCTATATCATTGTTCATGTTCGTCAGGGAATCAGAGGACCTCCAGTGGAGGTGTCTCTTGTTTTGCACACTAATGGAGCTGGAGTCGGTGCTGATGTGTGCTAAGATTGTGCACTCCCACCCTCCTCTGTTCTTATCCTCCTGCCAGCTTCATTCCAGGGAGAGACAGTCCTTGAGGTTGAGGGTGTACTTGAGGATTTTGTCCTTGAGCTCTGATTCAATACTCCGAGTGATGTCCTCTAATGCGGACGCGTGAGTCCATTCCTCCTCTGATGAGCCCATGATTCTGATACTAAGTGGGAGGCCTGGTAGGGCATTGTTTTTTGCGTAGATCAATAGCTCCTTCTGGGCATTTTCTTCCCTTGACAGGACCGGCCAGATCCTCGCTTTGGCGTGTTCCTGGCCTGGGGGAGATGAGATTCCGAATGAGGTGAAGTAGGAGCAGTGCACATCCGAATGCATTCGCTTCTTTCTTCCCCCTGGAGTGACATTGTGACCAGGGGAGGGGGTTGGGGTCTGAGGTAGAGCCTGTCTCGGAGAGGTGATCCTCAGTGTGTGCTTTTTCCTCCCCTGGAAGGTCCAGCTCTCCTTCATCTCCCCTAGATTGTCCTTCTCTTCTTCGGCTTCTGGATTGTCCGCCTCTAGGGCCACGAAGGGATTGGTGTTTGTAACTGGATGTGTGCTCAAAGGGCTGTCAGCATTCTGAAAGCCAAAGTTTGGTTTGGCCTTGGATTTGCAGATAATTTCCAGTTGTCTACTGAGTTCTTGGCTGATACTGATGGGCTTGAGTTCTGGGAAGCTTGCCTACTCAGTCATGACGTAATCAGCTTCCGAGCTCCCTGGAGCTTCAACTTTGCTGGAGCTTCTTGGTTGGGAATTTGCTCTAGGAGGTTTGTCTGATCGCTTGTCGATGTTTGATTCGGTGGGGTGCTCTGATCGGTTGCGGGCTTCTAAGTGCACCGGATTCATCCGGTTGCGCGCTTGGGTGCTCTTGACTTTTTGAGATCGGGGTAGCCTGCTCCCCTGATCTTGCTTGGGATGAGGAGCTCCTCCATCCAATTACCTTCGGACTGGGGCACTTATGGAGGGGGGTTCGGCGGACGATGGTACCCCTTCCCAAGGCTTGTTTCTGCTGGTGGTGCAAGTCCGGGCATGGTGATCGAATTTCCTGCACTTTCTGCATTGATTCGGGAGGCCATAATACAGAATTCTCTGCGCTATCATGTCGTCGATCCCGGCTCCTTCCGCCATCGACGAAATTCGGATGTACCCCGGGAGCTTGGAGATGTCTTTCAATTTGATTGTAATCAGAGGTCCTGCGGGCCTTTTGATGTACGACTCTGTTGGTTCAATTTCTAGCACCTCCCCGATCGTGCTGGCCATTATGGTCAGAGCTTTGGTGTTGCAAAATTGCTCATGCAAGTCGGGGAATTGAACCTTGATTGCGTGGGTGAGCTGAGCTTCGGCTCCCTGGGAGCTTGCGTCGAAGTTCGGGATATATCGCGAGAATGAGAGGCGCAAATCACTCCATTCCACAGGAGTCAGGCGCCGGGTGGCTTTGGCTCCCTCTTCGTCTTCGAACAGAATTTCGAAGTAACCTCTTGTGAGGAGGGTGGTCGAGACCGGGGGAGCTGGAAGATGTAGTTTGAGGCAGTTAAGCAGCGTTTTGAAGGTTGCTCTACCTCTGAGAGTTTTGCCGATTATGGTTCGTCTTGCCTTCTTGGCTGCGTTTTCTTGCATTGTGAGCACCAATTCCTTTGGAAAATCCGCCTCGATTTTCAAGTTATAATCGACTAGCGATGGGCCTTAGGATGCTTCCCCATCGGGGGGAGCAGCACCTGACCCGCTGCCTGGTTGTGCGATCAGAGTATGGAGGGAGGGGGTCTTCTCTGAACTAATCAAATCCTTATGTTGTGTGCCTCTTTTCCTCGGCGCTTTTGCTCTGGCGGCTGAGAGATCTTCCCTCTCCGACTGCCTGGCAGCAGCAGCAATTTCTGAGGTTTTCGAGCTTCTTCCCGAACCTGCAGAGACAGAAGTATCTAGCTTGCGAGGTAGGGGAGAAATTCCTTTCGGAGGTACCTGATGGGTGCGTAGACCTTCAGCGCCTTCGATCGAGCTCTCCAGAATCCTCGACGCGACTACTAGCGGAGCAGATGCCGAAGGTGACCGTTGGAGAAGCATCCTCGAGGTCCGCCATCGCTCCTAAGCACGGAAGCTTACGCTTCCTTGCTTGTTTGCTGTAGTTTTTGCCGATCCTGGGGCGCGATCGAGTTGGTCTGAGGGGTGCACAATCCGCCTGAACTTTCGATCCTACTTTCCAGAGGAGGAATCATCACGATACCCAGGGAAGCAACAAGCGAAAATGACCGTTGGAGAAGCTCTCCTTGCGGTCCGCCATCGCTCCTGAGCGAGGAAGCTTGCGTTTCCTCGCTTGCTTGTTGGGATCTCGTGCGATCCTGGAGAGCGACCGAAATCGCCTGGCTCGGGCTCGCGATCCTTCCCTCCCCGTGAATCGTTTCCTCAGGATGAGGAGAGATTGTTGAAGAAGGAGCTTCTTCGAGCTCTGGCGATGCCAAAACGAAAAAGCCGTTGGCTGTGAGTGAGTTTTTCCTGCTTGTCAAGGAGGAAACTTGGGTGTGCCCGCCTTTTCTTGGGCTCAGTTTGAATTTACTGAGTCTCGGCTGAACTCCACGTCCTGCGTTCCTTATCCTGTGAGCTACCAGAACAAATTCCTCTAGCTTGGCGGTCTATGAATCAACAGCATCTGAGCACATTTCCATCATCTCAGGGAGAAAGTGCTTAAGAATCTATTGAAAAAAGGTGCATTCGGACAAGGGGATCATGGTCTACTCTGATACACATTCAGGCAGCAGAGAGCTCCCATCGCCCGCGGCCGCAGAGTGGCGCAGAGAATACTATATGGGGGAAGGTGGTGGCTTCCCCCGAGTCCGGGCCGTGGTGAATCTTGTGTGTCAAAGTGCCCGTGGCTTGTCCCAACACCCAAGGGTGTCCCAAATACAAACTAACCCTCTTGTGGTTGGTTTTGGATGCAGTTTCAAGCTTGATCAACTAGTCCTTCTTCGTAGTCTAATCTCGGGACTTCTAGCACGCCCCTCTACCCCTCTTTAGTGCTGGAAGTCGAGAGCGCCCCTTAAGTCCCAACTTTCTGCAACTCTACATAGTTGGACCCTCGAGTGGGTTCAACAAGGGACTTGGGAGTGCGTCAAAATATTACTCTTGTGGAAGCACAAAATCTTAAGAGGTAGTAAATTCACAAGAAAATTTGATTATAATAGAAAAGAGTTTTTTAAACATTGGAAAGCAAATGCTAGAAACAAGTTATAGTTTGAACTTGGGACAATTGTTTAAAATAGCTTCTAAGTTAAATAGATATATCTAGTAGAAGCTAAAACAAAAAAAACTCAAAATTTAAGTAGAACAGCCATAGAAAAAGAAGTTGGTTCTTTTAGTACCGAACGTAGGGACAATTGTTATAGAAATGATAACCATATGACAATTATTCAAATACATATTGGGAAGAATACAATAGAGGATGTGTTGTTGGATGGAGGTTATGGAATTAATATCATCACATGATAGTTGATATTGAGGTTGGGGCTTCCAAAGCTTAAAGCTACACGATATACTTTTGAGGATGGTAGATCAAACAACCACAAAACTAGTGGGTTTGATTAGATATCTACAGATGTATGTTCACAACATTCCTTACATAACTATATCTATAGTACTTCAAAATAGTGTGGTAGATTCTAATTATTCCATGTTGTTGGGGAGACCATGGTTGAAGGATGCTAAAGTGGCACATGATTGGGGAATTAACATTGTTACCATATAAGGAGATGGGACGTTCAAAACAATTACAATCACCAAGCACTTGGGAGGTGAAGTAAAAAAACAAAAAATGTTATTATGTTACAATTATCAGAATGGTATCGTAGATGAAGAAGATATCATCTTTGTTACAAAGCCATAATTATTCTCAATAGGAACAATTAGTTTACCTGAGACAATTCAATATGTGAAAACCATAGATGTGGATATTAGGGATACATATTTGTAAACTATTATTTCAAAGCAAGAATTTGGAATATAGAGAACAAAAAAGAAGATAACTAACAACAAAAAAGGATCCATACCCATTACCTTTTACATCTAAGTGTTGAACATAGTAGTAGGGTAAAAGGCGTATTCTTTCTTAGATGGACATTCAAGAAATCATCAAATCTTTATAGTTCCAGAAGATAGATATAAGACTACATTTGTTACATACTAAAGGGGCTTTTATATGGAAGGTGATTTCGTTTGGAGTTTAAAGTGGGCCTCTAACATATTAGAAAGTTGTTACTAAACCATTCAAAAAATATTTGGACAATTTTATGAAGTTATTTTTGGATGACTTTATAGTGTATCACATGGAAAGTCATTTGTAAAAACTCAAACTATGTTTTCAAAAGTGTAGAGAATATGGCATTAGTCTAAATCCAGACAAATGTGCATTTATGGTATTTTCAAGGATGATATTGGGTTTTATTGTTTCCAAATAAGGGAAGCTACCATATCCAAAAAAAATACAAGCAATAGTAAACATGCCACTGCTTTAAAATCCATAGCAAATTCAAGTATTCAATGGGATGGCATAGTTTTATAGATGTTATATCAAAAACTTTGCTACTACTATGGCAACTATCACTAAACTAACCAGACACTACTATAAAAGTTAAGCCATGTGGCATCTAAACATTGGCCACCTAAACTATGCCATGTGGCATTTAAACATTGGCCACTAGGCTATGCCATGTGGATAGAACCTAAGTAACCCATGTTAGACCTAAAATTAGATACTTACAATTAAGGTCCATGTGTTTAAGAACTTACAACTTAAACTCCTAGGCCTACATCTAGGAGCCTATAACCAACAACTAGGTATAAAAGCTTAAAGTAAGCTAGGGCAACTTAAGCTGTGACCTTTACTAGACTTAAATGTACACCACCTATATTAAACCTACACTTAGATGACCTAGGTAAGAAAATACTATTTCATTTTGAATTTGGCTTTTAAGGTTGCACCTTTTCAATTAACTCATCCCAAGTGGCCTTCTTTTTTTAAATATTTCTTATGTCTTGGATGTTTACAGTGCATCTATTTACATTGCTCATCATTTGGAAAGGATGACAAACAATATGGGACAAGCTTTTAGGAGGGAGAAACATTTTCATCTCCACACAACATTATTCTTAAACAACCATGTAAGATATATAATTTAAGTAAATAAATTAATAAATACGTAGGTAAATATGTATGTTAATTAAGTTAAAATTAAATTTAGTAATAGTTAATATATAGTTATAATTAATAATTACAAACATATTATAAATCCTTGAATTGTATAAAATATGAAAACAATTATAATGTATTATATTGTTGATTGATAATTACAACCAAATTATAATTAATCCTCACAAATTTGACCTAATTCATTATATATTATCAACAATGTATTTGTAATAATTGATATTCTAAACTATTTAATTACACATTCATTCGTGTATTTGAGGTAAATAATTATTTAACCAACTAATAATTTATCATGGGTATATATATGGTTTACCCTAGCTTACATAACTAGGTTACCTATAGACTAAAATATAGGTAAATAGGTGGAGTATAGATAGGGTATGTATAAATAAATACACCTACATATAAGTCAATTATATTTAGGTTATTTAACCACATACTTACGTTACGTAAGCTAAATAAGTGGCCAATTTAATCCATGAAAAATTAATTATTGCAAAATTAATGATTGGTAAAATAATGTTTAAACCAACCACAACTACAATAATTATGGCTAAAATAAATATGAATGAAATAATTATGGCTTAAATCAAAATGGTTAAAAGATTTATGACAAAATTAACCATTGTTAAACTAGATATGGTTAAACTAGCTATGAGTAAATAATTTTGGCTAAACTAACCATTAATAAAGTTAATATGGCTCAACTAATTATTGAATAAATAAAATTTGGCAAAACCAATTATGGAAACATTTATTATGACTAAAATAAGCACAAATGAAATAATTATGGCTAAAGTCAAAATGGTTAAAAAAGTTATGGCAAAACCAACCATGGTTAAATTACTAACCATGAGTAAAAAAATTTGACTAAATTAAATATGAATGAAATAATTATGGCTAAAATAAAAGTGTTTAAAATAAATATGGCAAAACCAACCATGGCTAAATTAACAATAGTTTTGAATTGATTATGGGTCTATTGATTATAGTTAAATTTATTAGGGTAAAATAATAATATGCTAAAAATAAATATAGTTAATTTAGTTACGCTTATAATAACCATGGTTAAAACATATACAACTAGACAAACTATGGTTAATTGAACATGATTAAATTGACCATGGTTTGATTAGTTATAGTTATTTTTGGTTTTAATTAGTTTTTTCATAAGTAGTTGAACCATAATCAATTTCAATATAGTCAATTGAACCATAATTAGATAAACCATATATATAATTAGTTTAATCATTATTAATTTGGTCATGATTCATTTAGTTATGATAAGCTAACTTTTACATTTTCCAATTTTCTTCTAATTGGTCAACCATAGTCAAAATGTTAAAGTAATCCCAAGAAACCCAACTATTATTAAAATTTATAATTGGCCTTTTTGAGTAAGCCATTGGCCACTTTGACTAACCCTACTTAATTAGCCCTATTGATTGAGTATAATAGGTGTCTTTATAAACTAAAGCACTTTCCAATTTGATTAGATTGGGTGGTCTTATTGACTAGGTCACTAACCAATTTGATTTGATGGTATTTTTAAGTCCAATTTGATTAGATGTCTAATTTGATTAATTGTCAAATTGGTCATTCTACTTAAATTGATTAGTAAAAAAATACCCGTTGTCATTCAAGCCCTTGGCCTCTAGTCAAAAATACATGTCATCTAGTAAAAAAGACCCATCTAATCAATTTGGTTGGTTTGAAAAAATGGGAATTGTAATAATGAGAAAGATAGAGATTTTTCTTTACACAAAGGAATGTTAGAAGGCTTGGGAATTGATCAAATAGAAATATATTGAAACACCAATATTAGTATCACCAAGTTAGCAGGTGGAGTTTCATGTTCATATAGATGCATATTTGTTAGTTGTGGGGGTTATGTTGTCTCAAAATGTAACAAGAAAGAGTGACCAATTAGTAGTGTATGTTTCTAGGCTTCTAAACAAAGTAGAACATAATTATAACACAATAATGAGAGGCTTTAGCAATGGTTTTTGCTTTGCACAGGTTTTTACATTATTTGTTGGGTAATAAGTTTATTTTTTATGTAGATCATATGGCATTGGTCTATTTGATCAACTAACCACGAGTTTTAAGGAAAATAATTAGATTGTTATTATTATTTTTAGAATATGATTTTGCAATAATGTATAAGCAAGGCTAAACTCATGTAGTTACAAATGCATTATCAAGACTACCAAATATTATAGAACCCATAGGTGTGCTTGATCAAACCATAGATGCAAGTTTGTTTTACATAGAATCTAAATGGCTAAATGATGTAAAAGAAAATTTGAAAACATGATAGATTGAATGCACATTATCGGTATAATAGAAATAGAAATTGGTCAAGAAAGCATAGCCTTTCACACTAAAAAATGGTGAATTGTATTAAGTGGGCCAAGACAACATACTGCAACAACGTTTGACATCTACAAAAGTACAACTGGTGATTAGAGAACTACATGAAGGACCATTAGGAAGGTATTTCGCAATTAAGATAGTATTTGATAGATCATTTTTTGTTGAAACATGTGAGTTTACAACCTATTATCTTCAAGGGAATGGACAAGTTGAGTTTACTAATAAGGTGTTTAGGACACATTTAACCAAATTAGTTAGTGAGAATAAAATAGATTGGGATGAACATCTACTCACAATGTTATTTTCACACATAGGGTATACACCATATCAATTAGTGTATGGATTACATTCAATGATGCCCATAGAGTACATAATGCTAATAGTTGGTGGAAATGAGAGAGACAATTTAATGGGATTTTTAACTAGCCAAATTGTAGAGTTGGAAAAGTTGGAGGTTAGAATGTAGGCTGTAGAAACTACATGTATTCAACAATGGAATAGAACATTATGGAGTCATCCAAAGAATTTAATAAAATAATTTAGTTATGGTGATTATGTTACGTGGATTCCAAAGGGAAATAAATCACACCTAGGGAAGTTTACTAGGAAATGGTTCAAACCATACAAAGTATAGTGTGTGTTGCCAAATATTATTGGTGACAATTGAGAAGTTTGAAACTAACTCTATGCTGGTCAATGTGAATAAGCTCAAACCCTAAAAATACATGGAATCTAAAGTACATAGACAAGAACAACATATGCAAGTGTATTGGGAACATAGTGCAAGTGGACTTCAAGCAAAAGATTCTAATACGAATGAGGAAAATGAAAAATATGTAATACAAAAACCATAGATGTAGCATAACGAAGATGAAAGATCATGAGGTCAACACAATATTGATTTTGGAACTACAAATAACTAGCAAATCCATGAATAATAACTCTTGGAATAGAAATTTGAAGTTGATTTGTTAGGAATATTGGCTAAATTAACAAAGGTATTTGCCTAGTCATCAAGTGTATTCGCACAATCATCAAATTTGTTGGCACAATTAATAGAAAAATTGGTACAATGCATAAACATATTGTAAGAATCAACAAATGAATTGACATAATCAATAAATAAATTGGCATAGTCAGCAAATGGTCTAAAAGGTAAACAAAGTGGAGTCAATACATCTAAATGTAAGGAGATTAGGGATGTGGAATAATCAAAAGATGAAATCTGAGGCATTCGTTCATAATGATGATGCAAAGTGCTTCCATGTGGTTGCATAAAGGACACAAAAGGTGGTAGTGAGGGGTCGTATTAATTTCAAGGATTAGATGGTAATTAAAAGATGACAAGAAGGTAAAAAAATGAATGTGATGAACAAAAAGCTCAAGGATGAAAAAAAAAACTGCCAAAAGTTGTTTTTGTTTATTGCCAAAAGTTGTGAACGTTTTTAAAGTTTTAAAGTTCACATAAGCATGAATGTAGAAAGTGCAATTGATATATTATAGAGAGTAACAAAAGAAAAAGAAATGCATAAAAATGAACACAAACATAGACAAAAGGAGGAAGTGGAATTGTTGAAAAAAAGAGAAAATTTTGGGAAGAGTAGAGCATGAAGGAGTGATGAATATTTAGCCATTGGCTATAAGGTCTCCATTGCATTCATCATCATTTTTAGAGCATGCAAAAGGAAAAACATACAATGAAAAGATATAATTTGCACAAACGATAATTCATGATATAGATAAAATTGGAACATCTATAGTTGAGTTTTTGTGTAAAAGTAGAAGACGTTAATGTGTAAGAGAGTAGACATGACCAAGAGCTACATCGGTGGATTCAGTGTTCATTGAAGAATCAAAGGAAGACAAAGCTAAAGAACAACAATTCGTGGAGGCACATGCAATGCGAATGGACATAGGGAAGGAAAACGTCATTGAGGTGGAAGTACAACCATCCATAGAAATGTAAGTGTTGATAGAAACACAACTAAAGGTGATCGAGATCAAGATGCATGAATCAAATGTTATAGCGAAAAGAAGATGTGTAGTCATGGATAGAGCTACACATTTGGATAAAAGTATTTGCACTTTAGGTCTTGAATGATTTATGTGGATATAGACAAAATAAAACTATGATAGGCATGTTGAAAGGATGGAAAATTAGAAGGATATTAGTGAGGAAGAAGATTGGCCTTCTAAAACAAGGCTTGTTCCTTTGTTTATGATGAATTAAGAAGCACCAATGCCCAATGTCATGTTGGAATTTTTTAACACATTTGTGATCACGGGCACATTTATCTACTCTGGGCATAAGATAAGGTGTATGTCATTAGCAAACAACTGATTATAGATGTTTTTGGAGTATGTGCAAAAGGGTATGCAGAATAGCTGAAAGTGCAGGTTAGTAAGTCACTAGCATTACATGCATTATAAAGTTATAGAATTACACCTACAAATTATGCAACATATAAGTGGAATGTAAAGAGTCTAGGTTTACCATACTTTTTTGGATATCCTGCAATTTGTGATTTATTAGAGAGAGAAGGTGATGTATTTTAGCAACAAGAATGCCATTACAATCATGAAAGCAGTAAAGGGGCAAAAGGTAAATTAGGCACATATTAGATACAATAGTTTGTGTATAAGTGAGTTAAATCGGTGGTATAAGTATGTACAGCAAGCAAAAAGATTTTTTTTGCTGCATACATTGTTTTTGCCTGACTTTGCCTAAGTATTCCTTTATTGAAAAGACTTAGTATGGAGTCTTGGCAATAACGTACTTCAAGGCTAAAGGCAAGGAAAATAAGGGAGATACAAAGGACACCTATCAGTCCCCTTTGATATTGGCAAAAAACTTTTGATGTTTGTTTATTCACTAAGAGGAAAATCCACAAAAACCACTGGCCAAGGTAAAGAGAATTAAGGAGGAGATGTAGACAACATTGGAAAATAGAAGGAAGGTTACAATAGAATCTCCAAGAAGTATTCTTAAAAGGAAGAATAAAGCTAAAGAAGGTGGAGCCTCAAGTTATTGAGTTAAGAGGGAACAAAGGCAAAAAGTTAAGAGGGAACATGACACAAGGTTTCTAGAAGGTGAATAACATTTGCACTTGGATGGGGACATATATGAAGACTGGATGGAGACCACTGGAAGTCCACATCATTTCCAACATTTACAACATCATTTACAGCAACAACAACAAACACAAGAAGGTCTACAAGCTACTAGATTATATATAGAAAGAGTGGAAACACATCCTTCTTTCATAGTGTTCATACCACTAGAATTACAAGTACTAATTAGTAAACTAGGATCTACAGCGGGACATCCATTTGAATTTGGGTTGGGGAGTAGATTGGTGTAGGAGATGGGATCATCTACAAATGGATCCAATAATCCTATAACACAAACAAGTACACCAAAGTCTATGGAGGAGGTAGATGT
>Ga0116226_10004379_pt1 | contig 12521 bp, 12 predicted proteins | sample S1TSphfallax_FD_89692 | JGI IMG/M metagenome (GOLD analysis project Ga0116226, IMG submission 89692) | Host-associated microbial communities from peat moss isolated from Minnesota, USA - S1T2_Fa - Sphagnum fallax MG | ecosystem: Host-associated > Plants > Peat moss > Unclassified | place: USA... | reverse complement strand
TGAGATTCATGTCCATGTTCACAATGCTTTCTTTCTTCTTATTCTTTCTTTTTTTTTGTATCCTTGTAGTTGTTCCGCACTGACGCTCTATCGTTACCGAATGTAAAGTCGCTGTTGCCATCGTTGCCACTGCTACTGCCGCCTTTGGTTTCCGATACCACAACCACTGTTGTCGTCGTCCCGATGCCGCCGTCTCTGCTGCATCCAATAATTTGTTCATCGACTATTCGACGACGATTATGCTCGATTATGTTCGTCAACGGCCGTCGCCGAAAAATTCATTTTCATTTATATTTATTCGTTTAATAACTATATTTTTAATGTTTTTTAATTTATTTTCATTTTGCCTACATGGCATTGATACAAAATCTATTGAAAAATCTTCATTACAAACAATATTTCAATTACGAAATACTCAATTAATAAATCAACAACAAAAAAAATTACTTCGTATTATTTATTTTCGTGAATTCGATATGACTTTAGATGAAACTCGTTTGAAATCTGATCTAAAAAATTTAACTGAAGCATATGACATTGATTTTAAATTAAATATTCTTGATCAATCAGAATCCTTTTCACTTATTCAATTATGTTCATTAATATCTCATGAACGACGTGACACCATTTTAATTGCAGATTTATATACAAAAGAAATTGATTTAATTTCTCGTTCACTTAAAATACCTACAATAGCTATTACAAATCGTTATCAAATTGTTCAAGGAAAATTAGTAAGATTTTTTAAAAAATCAAAAAATATTCATTTTTTTTTACTTATTTATTTTTAGCATAATCCTTATCTATTTAAATTAATGCCCGATGCAATCGAAGAAGCCAAATCCGTCGCATTTACACTGGATACTCGTTCAGCTTATAATCGAATCGGTAAAAAACAAAAAATCTTATTTATTTATTTTATTTTTTTTTGAATTTTATTTCTTAGCTTTAATTTCTGATACATCACTTGATATGGTTGAATATCGTTTATCATATCTTCGACTTGCTAAACAAAATATTGTTTATCGAGCACAATTACCACGTGTATCATTATCACATGAACTTCATCGTACAGCTCGAATAATAATTCATGATTTAACACAAATTGATATTGATCTTATTTTATGTATAATGTCAACAGAACGAGAATTACAATTTATTCGTTTAATAAAAGAATTGGGTTCATTATCAATAACACAATTATTATTAAATCGAACAAGTTGGTGGTTTGCTTCTCGTCTTGGTGAAACACATGGTTTAAATTATTTTCCAAAAATTTTTACAGCTAGTGAAGATCGTCGACGAACATTAAGTCATTTTTCAAGTACAAGTATGAAAATTTTATTAAATGCTGTATTAAGAACATATATTAGTTTATCAAATATATCAACAATATCATCATTATTAATTGGTCCGACTACCTGTGATATGCAATTGAATTTATATCAATTAACAAAGACACATATGTTTATTAAGTAAGAAAAAATTCAAATTGACAATGACATTATTCATTTCGTTTTTTTTTTTTTTTTTTTCAATAATAATTGATCAAATGAGAATAGAATGTTATTAGGTTTTTTTTCCCCTAAGATTGATGATTGGATTTTCTGTTTTTTGTATGAGGATATTCTCTAGGGATTGGGAGATTTTATTAAGTACATGTTTGGGAATTTTTTGAGTATTTCAATTGGAAAATCGATTGATTTTTCCAAGAAGAGAAAAAAAAAGTTTTGATGAGGTTTTTCAGTCTTTCTGACTTTTCTATTCACTTCAGTTGATGATAAATTCATCATTTTCTTTGTATTCAAAGATTATTTACTAATTATGCTGAATGGAATTGTGACATTCGACTTGGTTCTGGTGTTGATCCAATTTTATTCGAACCAAAAACTCTTACATGGCGTGTTCCAACTATGTTTATGGTAAATCATGTCTTTCTATTTATTCTTACAACTAAATTCATTTTTATATTTCAGGTACATACTGAACATTTATGTCAAGGTATGCTAACACGTACATTTTATAGCACCAATAGCAATCCTGATCAATTCTTTCGTTCATGTCGTCCAACAAGTTCTTCATCTCGTAAAGTTTCATCATCATCATCGCAATCAGATAATTCTACATCAAGTTCATCAACAAGCCCTTCAAATGCTCTTGTTGATTTAACAAATTATCATCAAATGTTTGGTAAATTATGGAATGAATTAATAAGTGAATGTCATTTTGTACATATTCGTGGACCATTACAAACATTAATTGTTGTTGGTGTTGTTGAACCACCATATATATTTGTCTCTGATGATCGAATATCTTCAGAATTTCATTGTAATTATGGTATACCATGTTATCAAATTGATCCACCATTACCAAATGTAACAATTGATGCATTTTTTTTTCATTCAAAAAATCTTTCACCACCACATTGTTGTTATGGAATATCGATTAATCTTTTATTACGTATGGAAGATTCAGGTTTAATTCCACCATTAAAAACAACAAAATTATTTGTTTTTTCTGATAAACCAAATAAATGGTTAGGATTAATTCAAACATTAAAAAATCGTCGAGCACATTTATCTATCTCAGCTATTCCATATGAATCATTTTTAGCACGTTCAATTGATTTAAGTCCACCATTTTATCATTCATCCTATGTTATTTTAACGGCATTAGCACGAACAGGACCATCATTAGGTGCATTTTTACAACCATTTTCATGGACAACATGGTGTATGATTTTTCTTGTTCTTAATGCAACAGCTTTATTTGAAACATTTTTTGAATGGCATAGTCCTTACGGGTAAAAATAAGAAAAGAATAGAATTGTCAATTAAAGGTCAAATTCTTTTTTATTGTTGTTTTGTTTTAGTTTAACACCTAAAGGTCGTCGACGACCGAAGGTGTTTAGTTTAGCATCGGCATTAACACTTAGTTGGTCAATTATATTTTCACATACATTTAAAACAAAATCACCAAAATGTTGGTCAAATCGATTTTTAGGCAATGTAAGTTTTTTTTTTCAAATGTAAATTCAATTTTTTCGAAAATTTCATCAATACATAGGTATGGGGTGGATTTGGTATTGTTTTTATTGCTATTTATACAGCTAAATTAGCTGCTTTTATGGTTGAAATTGCTGAAACTCAAACTGCAACTAATGTTCAAGGCATTGTTGTAAGTATCGATGAAAGTTTTTAATAGAAAAAAATTCATCTTATATTTATCTCAGGATGAATGTAGTAGAATGTCACAATGTAGTATTGGTGTTGTTGCAAATACAGGTGATGAAGAATATATAAAAAGATTTTTTACAAATACACTTTATAAACGTATACAATATGTATCATCATATCCTCAAGGTATTGATTTACTTCGTGCACGTTCAATAACATATTTACTTATGGATCATTCAATGGCAAGATATTATTTAACACGTGAATTTTTTAAATCAATTCGTATAAGTGGTGATAATTTTGGAACATTTGGTTTATCATTAGGTTTTTCTAAATTTGATTCAGATTTAAAAATGAATATAACAAATATTTTATTATCATATGTTGATAAAGGTGAGAACACAAGTTTTGTTTTTTTTTATAATTAGAATATTTGAATAGGTATTATACAACGTCTTCATGATGATTGGTATGTCTATGAAAATTGCGAAACTAAACGATTGATTGAAGTATGTTGATTTGAGAATTTTTACAATAGAAGAAAAAAAAAATTTGTTTTTTTTTCTAGAATCGAATGTTATCTGTCGATCGATTTACCGGCGTATTTATTTTATTAGGTGCTGGTATGATCGTTGGATTAATAATACTTTTATTAGAATGGGTTGCATTTAAATATGCTGTACCCTATGGTCGAAGACGACAATGGTCTGGTTGGATGTTTTGTTCACAAGTAAGAAAAGAAAAATTGAATAAAAGCGAAAATGTTAAAGTTTTTTTTTTATTTTAGCGTTTATATGCCGCACTAAATGCATCGGATGATGTATTTCGTGAAGCTTATCGTACATCAAAAACACAGAAATTTCAATATGTTGGAGAACGGTTTGTTTTTTTTAATTAAATTTATTTATTTATTTTCTTAGTCTTTCTAGTCTTCATAATCATTCAACTCGAAGTGATAGTCTTGATTTACGTGTTGTTGATGTTCCGAAATTATTATGTACAACATATCAACTTAAAGAACAAATGAATAAAATGACTAAACAACAACAAATGCCATTATTACCTCCTAATGGTGATTTACGTTGTGTATCAATAAAAAAAGAAAATAATGAAGAACAAGAATTAATTCGAACTCGAATTGATGAACTTGAACAAGAATTAAATCGTTTAAGATTACAATTATCAATATCGGATAATATTTAAACATCCTGTTTTTTTTTTCCTCGATTAAAAATTGTATTATTGGTGCTAGATGTCTGTGGGCATTGCTGAAAGTTGTAGCTGTGTAGATGTTTGCTTTCTGTTGTCATCATTTCATCATACATACACAGTTGTCATTGTACTTGTTCAGATGAATTTTATTTTATTTTATTTTTTTTCAAACTTGATTCTATTTTACTATGTGGAATATTATAAAAAGAAATTGGAAAAATATTTACTTGGAAAGACGAGCTTAAAGAAATAAATTCCTATTTCAGTTAAAAATAATTAGATTTAGTATGTAGGTTATAGAATTTAGTGACAACATTGTCACTTTCGATATCCTTCGAAATAATTCAGACTGTAAACATTAACTACCACTTAATATAGATGAATTATTTGCTTTGTGTGTTGTGACAAAAATCTCGTTCATTCAATATAGAATACTTGTCATATCTATTTGTATAAAAATGCTTCTAAGGCTTCTATTTTGTGGAAATAGGACTAATTAATAATAAAATAGTTCTCTTGAAAAAAAACAATCAAATTCTTGAAATTTTTCTCAAAAGCAAAGTAAATAATCTAGTAAATATATTTTCTACAGGTTTCTATAACAAATACTCGTCGGACAGTACATAATCAAAGTATTCTATTTAGACAAAAATTTCTAGGACAAACTCGTTCTTTTTTTTTTTTGATTTGTACTTAACCAAAAAAAAATTTAATTTAACATTCTTATGGTCGAACGATGCGAACAAAAAACAAATGTCTGCTTTATCGTTATTGTTTGATTTCTTTATTTTTCTCTCTTAAATATATATACACTTCATTTCTCAAGGCAACATATAGCAACATCAGCAACTAAAAAGTATTGAGAGAATAAAAGAAAAAAAATTTTGATTGCTGTTGTTGTCGTCGTCTTTATTTTCACTCGTTACATTTTACAGTTAGAAGTTATTTGACACAATAAGCAGCGAACAATAATCATGAGTATGGAAGCACAATTCTATGAAGCTTTACGTCGTCAACGTGTTATTGATCGACGTCAAACACTTGGACTTTCGAAACAAGTTCAACAACCGAAATATCAACCTCATTATATTCCTGTTGGTGTACTTCGTCGAGATGATATGCATATACCATGGTCATATAATCCCTTACGTCGTACAAAATTAAATCATAGTGAACAAAATTTATATAGCAAAAGTCAAGAGATTCATCCGTAAGTTATTAAACGAAAATTTTTTTTTTAAATTAATTATCAATTATTTATAAATAGACAGCGATCGACACCGACAAATCGACCTGCTATGCGTGGAAAGCTTCAGAAGCGATTTTCCGTAAGTTTATTCTGTTTTTTTTTTTTGGTATATTTATTTGATTTGATTTTTTCGTTTAGTCAATGGATTATATTCAACAATGGTAAATTGAAATGTATGAACGATAAAAAAATAGTTTTTGATTATTGCTTGTACACTTTTGACATTCTATAAACATATTTTTGGCTATTAAGAAAAATAAAAAGCCAATTAAAAGATAAATATATTTCGAAAACAAAAAAAAGCTTTGCATGTTCAATTATTTCTTTTGTATAAAGAATTTTTTAGATACAAGTTAATCTGTCCCTAACTAATAAATTTATTACGGATATGAATGGCATTCTCTACTAGTTGAAAAGAATGAAAAAAAAATAAAATTCAGTTCTATGTTTTGTTTCATTTTTCTTCTTCAATAATTTCTAAAAACACAGAAAAAGAAATTATAAATGCTGAAGAAAGTCGTTTACAATAAATTCATAAATCGAACTATAGTTCTTTCTCCTTCGGATAGAAATCTTTGTCTAATAATACATCTCAAAGTCAGAAAAACATGTAAACATATTACTATTAGAAATTGCATTCAAGGTTATCTATTTTATCTCTATGACTGCTGTCATCCTAATAATTGTTTTCCTGCTAGTCAATACATTTTAATTGTGTTAAACATATTAGATTGTCATATGATCAAACAAAGAAAAAACCGGGATATATTATTCCATTAAGCCAATTGCTATCTATCGCATTGTCATATTACACCATCAACCATATTGCTTTAACATGAACACACGTTTTCCCCATTAATTGGATATTCGTTGTCAACATAAAAGATGCGTATCTTATCCTAACGTTAATGTCACCCATTATCAATCTCCTGTCATCAATCAACAACTTATAACTCAAAACCTTCAAGAATATTCTTATCTACTAAATAACAAAAACAATTTCCAAAATGAATATTTTTCTTTTTATTATAAAAATAGAAAAAAATACACACACACACACACAAATGGCTACCTATATCAACAAAAAAAAAATTTAAGAAAACAAAACAAAAAAACTTCCGAATCCACAAAAAAACAAAATGCACATCACCTTTGTTTTTTCTTCTTTTTATACAAATCTGGAATGCATAATACATAAAATAATTATACATGTGCTAAAGGCATTTGTTTCGATGATGGAAGTGAATATTTACTTCCATTGATTTTCGTATGTTTATAAGAATAATTTATTCCAAAAGCATTACGTCCATTATGATTTCCATAACGATGATGATATTGAGAATGATGACGATCATTATTATTATTATTATTATTATTATTATTAAGATCAGGATGACAACAAAAAAATTTTTTCCATGTTAAAAATGTTTTACTATTAAAATTAATCCATATACCTGTTGTTATACCAACAATTAATAAGAAAAAATATTTTGACATATAAATCATAAAACTTGGTTGAATTGTCCATGTTGAATAAATATTGAATGATAAACGAGGACATTTATTACAATGAAGATTATCTTCCCATATTGAACGATAACGTAATTCATAAAAATAAATTCCAATGACCTAAAATAGGATCGAAATTTTTTTTTTTTATGTAAAAAAAATTTTTTTTCAATTTACAAATGTGGCTGGTACTGTATAAAGAATTGAAAAAAGTCCAATTCTAACCATTAATTTTTCTAATTTACTTGTTTTATTTCGATCTTGAATTTTAATTACATTTCTTATACGCATTAAACTAATTAAACCCGCTAATAAAAATATTGTACCAATAGTTAAAAATGATATTAATGGTAATAAAACAAATCCACGTAACATTGATGAATCTGTATGTCCAACATAACAAATTCCACTTATTGGATCACCATCAATACCTTTTAATATTAATATAGCAACAGTTTGTAAACATGGTAATAACCAAGCAATAAGATGATAATAAAGTGAATAATGTGCTATAGCTTCTGATGACCATTTAAACCCGGCAGCAAGAAACCATGTTAAAGTTAATATAACCCACCAAATTGATGATGCCATACCAAAAAAATATGTTAATACAAAAACAAATGCACAATTTGATGGACCAGATACACGAACAAGTTGAATATAAGATGATGAATCAAACTATAAACAAAAACATTATTTTTACAAGTGCTGCTTATCTAGCGGAGACATCAGAATTTTGAATTACCCTTCCAGTAGAGAAAAAACACTATTACCTTATTATCTATTCGACATGCAACATTTTCATGTCCGAGTATTAAACGTATTAAATATCCCCATGATACAAAAAAATAACATAATGATAAAAATATAATTGGTCGTTGTGGATATTTAAATCTTGTCATATCAAGAAAAAATGTTAATAAAACAAATGTACATGATAAAGCACAAAGTATACTAAGAATAGTTAACCATGTATTCATTATAGATATAGATTGTTCATCAGAAAAATATGCTGAACGACATGGTGGAAGACATTTTTTAACTGTTGAATAATTATCTTCATCAATAAGACGATAACCTAATGATGTATTACATTGACAACATGATTGAGATGAACGAGATGGTAAACGTAATGAAGTTTTTGCATTATTTTTTTTTGGATCCATACAAATAGCATTTTCTTTACTTGATGGATATTGTTCACATTTTAAAGCATCAGGCCAGATAAAACCATAACGTGTATAAAATGCTTCACATGGTGTACGAACACGTTCACAAACCTAATGAAAAAAAAAAGGAATTTTTAAAAAAAAAAAAAATCTTTGGTTTATTTACTTCTCGACATGGTGGAATTGAATCAGAATAATTTGCTAAACATAATGGCATATAAATTGAACAAAGAAGAAAACGAAGTTCAGTTGAACATCCAACTGCAATTAATGCTGTAAATTGATTAATCTAAATAATTAAATAATCAAAATTATACATATTGTTTTATTTAGAAGATCAAACAAATGTTAAAAAACAAGAAAATAGATTTGCCTTTAAATTCTAAATATCTATTAAGATCGATTAGTATATCGAAGTGATTCGTTTATTTGGTTATCGTGATTTCGATGACATGAACATGTCTCGTTTCACCTTGATTAATGAATGCAAATTACACAACTATTGAGTAATAGTAAGGAAACCTTCTATTGAACATCTGTTACTACTGTACTCACCACAAGTGCAACATCTTTTTGATCTTGATGATTAAATTTATTTGGTAAATAAGTTTGATTATATCCAATATTTTTACATTCATAATAGGTTATAGATTGACATTGTCTTTGTTCACATTTTATTGAAATAATCGTTGTTAATAATAGAAGAAATTGATACATAAGAATCATTTTTTTATTTTTTTCTACGAATGAATGAAGTTTATATAAGAAATAATAATCTAAATCAGAGAGAGAGAGAGAAAGGGAGAAATATTCTTTCCTGCAACAGCTGAATATGTATGTGTGTGTGTCCAATTTGACACATCGGAAAAGAAAAAAATGACCAAATGTGTACACATCATAAATATGAACATGGGAACGGAAATCACGAAAAGACTTTTTTTTATATAAAGAATGTTTAAATGATATATATTATAAAAGAAGGAACAAACTAAAAGCTATTTCGAGTATACTCTCGAAAATTTATAAAGTAAATGAACCTTTCTTTTTTTTTCTTCTTCTTCTTCTTCTACTTTAACAAAAAGAAATACAAGGTCATTGTTCTTAGAATGGCTTTAATATTGTATACATACAAACTTCTTTATTTAGTAAATAGTTATTGAAAGAATCTCAATAATAAAGATAACAAAATTCATCAGTGTCGGTTTGACTTACATCAACATGAGTAATTATCTTTTCTATCTCAACGTGTTAAGATCAATGACGATGTCGAGCCTATAGACACGAGCGCATTTACCAAAATGGCACTGGATGCTCTGTTAGCATCATGTAAATGTACGACAAAGATAAGAAAGAAAAAAAAAGAAAAGAAGAAAAAGCACAATCAATAAACAAATAAAAACAGCAGAAATCTATCATTTATGACTTATTAAATTTACAAGGATATATTTTTGTTTTGTTTTGTTTTTTTTTCGAATAAGAAAAACACATTTTATTCATTTATTATTACTTAATATACCATAAGAAATCTGCCAATACAAATTAGATGCTCCGTTAAATTCTGTTTGACAGGTCGTTGTTACACAAAAAAATGTTCAAAGCAAACAAAGAAGCTCAACACGTCGCAACACACAAAAAAAGAATAGAGAAGAAAGAAGAAAGAAAAGAAGAAGTCTGACTCCCCAACCCAGCAGTCAGATTTAGCTATTCATCTGTTAAAAACAGTAGTAACCGAGAGTAAAAGAAAGATCAAAGTTATATAATAACAAAGGGGAGGGTGATGACAGCGTGTGCGCACACTTTGTATGTAGAAATATGAGGAGGTCAGAGGACGAACAATTGCGCAAAAAAAAAAATGAACAGTAACATTCATACACGCGCGAAGTCTATATAATATAAATGCAATTATAAAAAACGAACGAAATTAATTTCTTTTCTTTTTTTTTTTTTTATAAAGAGTAATTTGAAGATCTTTTTATTCGTCTATGAAATTCGATCTTGTCTATAATAATATCAAACATTAAATATACTTACAATTTTGTCCTTTAAAAATAAATGAGTATCATATTCAACGAAAAATGGAAGTATACATAACATTTATTCTTGTCTATGTAAAAAAATTTTCACAACTTGTGAAATCTGTTATATATTTTATCCTGTTCAATGGAGTGAATGAGGAGGTCGTGTAAACGACCAATATACACACGCGTGAACAGCATATTACAATATCGATCAATCTAACTAGGTGTATCACACGCATATACTCATTTCGTTAGTGATCAAAGTTCTCTTTTTCTCGCGCTCTCTCAATGTCTTGTCCGCCCAGCTCATTTCATATCTATATAGATTGGACTCATCATTTACCTTAGTAATTAGGCGTGAAAGCGAAGAAAAAAAGAAAGAAAGAAAGGTTTGATGATGGTCAAGTTTTTCTTTCTTTTATGTATATAAATGGTAGATTGTCATTTAATAGACGTGTGCATAAAAGCAAGAAAGAAAAAAAAAGAAGGTGAATGAATAAATGATCTTTACATTCGTTTGTTCGATTAACGTAAGACGACTGTATATTTTTTTCTCGTCATCTAATACGATCTTATTCTTGTTTGATGAAGTTTATAACTAAAATCGAGGTGACGATTAATAGGATTGAAAAAAAAAAAAGAACGATGGACGACAACAAACGACCTAGACATGTACAAAAATGAGAAATGATATGATGGCTAGACTCTTAAGTATTGAATAAGAGCGTGAATAGTACTAGTACTTATTTACGTGACCCTAAGAGCTACTCATCCTAATGGACAACCACCTACTATTAATCAACATATACATTTAGTGTTTTCTATTCTTTCGTGCAGCACGAGAGTGAGTTCACTTAATAGTAGGAGTGTAAAAAAGTTCTATCTATCACCTGTGTGTATAGACAAACGAAAGTAGAGGATTATCGAGTTGATTGTTGTCATGATTTAACTCTTTTGCATGTTGATGTTAAGAGAATTATTGATTGAAGGAGTGCTGTTAGATCTTTCTCCTATGATGATAATCGAAAAAGAAAAAAAGAAATTTGTATAATCCCTTCTTTTTCTTTTTATATTAAAGTACTTGAACAACAAATCATTCATACTCTCTTGCTGTGCATAAAATGATGACAAATTGTATAGCTTAAATAAAAAAGAAATAAGAGTCACTTAATGTTCAAGTAGAAGAATTAGATTTTACGCAAAATTGAAATCAGGAAAAAAAATTGAATTTTTTTTCAAAGAAACTTAACTAAATAAATGAAAAGAATTCACAATTGTCAAGTGTTCCACTGGCATGTTCATCACCGCATGTAAATACACGATTAGAAATAAGAAAAGTAAAATTCGACTGACGTTCAGTATTTAAAAATGCTGTTTTTTTGTCGATGAATTATAAAATTCTGACCAAACTGTTAAAGTCATTGGTAAACCACTATAAGCTGGACTGATAATCGAAATAAATGAATCCGATGATGGAATATATAATTCAATAGTTGATATTGGTATATTTAATGTATTTAAACTAGATCTTTCGACTGTATTTGTTCTATGATGGATTTCGACTGTATCTCGAGCTAATTTTGAAGCTGTTGCATCACCAGTAAGCAGAACACCACCATCAGTTAATAATGTTTGCTGTACGACTTTCACGATAGCTTGCTATCATTGATTCTGTTTCAGTCCATGTCGAAGAAGTCAAATTATAATAGAGAACTGACTGATTGTTCTCTATAATTCCTCCAGCAATAATTACGCGACCATTGTTTGATAATGTTGATTAATACACGTCTTTCGAGCATAGTATTTGGAATAAGGGTCCATCTTTCTATATTAATCTTAATGTATTTCTTGATGATCGAGATACTTCATCCCTGGTAACTAAAACTTGATTTCCATTTGCAAGTAAAGTCATTGCATGATGTGGACGATTTTGATTCATTGAACCAGTTTCTAGCCATGTTGAAGTTAAAGTTGTATAAATTTCCGATAATGAAAGGCCACCGACTGTTTAACTATAACCAGCACTGACTAATATATACATATCGATGAATATTGAACTTGGATTTGTATTGTACGAATGTTATCATGCCCTCGATTTTATCTGAATAGATATAACTATATATATATAGAACGAATAAAACAGTTTGAATTAATTTGAATGACTAATTTATTTCCTCGATGATGAATT
>Ga0116226_10004378_pt1 | contig 12521 bp, 10 predicted proteins | sample S1TSphfallax_FD_89692 | JGI IMG/M metagenome (GOLD analysis project Ga0116226, IMG submission 89692) | Host-associated microbial communities from peat moss isolated from Minnesota, USA - S1T2_Fa - Sphagnum fallax MG | ecosystem: Host-associated > Plants > Peat moss > Unclassified | place: USA... | reverse complement strand
GTGGGTTGCAACCAACATACCCCAAAATGTTTGGAGCCTCCAACAATCCAAGCAAGTAGGGCCATAGGCTGCCCAACAAATAGTTGTTGTCTCCTATTTTTGAGTCATACATAGGGGGCAATATATAGGAAAATGGGACATTGCCTATACAATTGTATGGGCAATCATCTATCAACAATGTGTTTTGTGGACCCAAAGGTCTAAATCCAAGGCTAATTTCATCCCACACTCTGGTCATGTTTTTCAACATTAACTCATTGTTTGGATCTAATGGATGAGCAATCCGTGTTTGTTCACATTTGTCCCTAGCCCACACAAACAATGGTTTGAAACCTAACCCCTCTCCTAACAGGAACTTAACCATGGGGACCAAATTGGGTTGGGTCGATGATGACCATATCCCACAATCAAATCTCAAGGCACATAATTATAAAAATTGAACAAGTTTGGTTGTGGGCTTATAAGTTTATTCCCACACTTCACTAGACTCATTAACAGCTTCCATCCTTTGTAGACTTAATGTGTAGTGCATCACACAATAATCCATTAACATCTAGGACAAGAAGATGGTGTGCCCTATTAGCTAAACGTTTGCTTGGAGAAAGAATGGGGGTGCCCACCAATAATTCAAAGCTCACCTCTTTTGGTGCACTTGCAATAGCAGATGTGGACACCTTGTTGATAGCTAATGATTGCAACTTATGTGCTTTAGATTGAGTTTGCCTCTCTAAGCTTACCGATAGCACATTAGCATCACCTTCAGAAATAGAATCATATGGGATGGCCACCGCAGGATTCAATTCCTTGTTGATAGTTGCTTTAATTGTGATTGTATTTTCAATTACAAGAGTTGTCGTGTCATGTTCCCCACACCCATCAAGTAATTTTTCTTGGGTGTTATGATCTAGTGATAAGTTTAACCCATGCTCTTAAATGAAATAACAACCCACACATGTCAACTAATGTCAAATGAAATGTATAAACATGAGTAAACAACAATGACCTAACAATTTGAGCTTTTCTAAAAAGTAAAGCTATTTATTTGAATTTGGTTTTAAAAGTATGTGAGCCATACCGACATAGCCATACATGGTAGTTTTTATTTTTAAAAGTTGCATCAGGGATATTCAAATGTGGTAAGGTTATGAGGGGTTTTTCGCAACTTCATGTTAGAATAAGGAATGATGAATGTGCATGGTTGCATGGGGGGGTTTTTTTTTCCCGAAATATAATATTGGTGAATAAAGTGTTGGGTTAGTTCTTTTCTTCAACAAAAAGTTGATAATCATAGTTTTAAAACCTCAATTGCATAATTAGGGGTGAAAAATCTCTAGCGGGTTGGGGGTAGAAACAAACACCAAAATTTGTGGTGTTCAACAAAACATTGATTTTGTTCTAGTATTTAGTGAATAACAAGAATGTTTGAGATTCATGAAGTAGTTGAGGGGGTGTCAATGAAAGGTCCAATAGAGATAGAACAATCTTCAAGCCTTATAAGCATAACATTAATTCAAGACAATTTAATGATTAAATAAATAATGTGATAAGGTGGCGATGGCAACATTAGTTTCATAATAAATGGAACATTTATTTAGATTATGAATAAGCTGAATGAAGATTTGCAATTACATGTTGAATCTTAGGCTATGCCATAGTGATAGTTCATAACTGCAGGAAATCTAGGATGCATCGAATGGTATGAACTAAGTAGTTCACCTTGTTATTAAGAGGCAATCGACGGATTGAACCACACAACCAACGATAATGGTTAACACCGAGAATTGAAAACCATGCAAAGATAAAAGTGTCTTTAGTCTTGTAACAACCTTCACAAACGGTTTCAAGTTCATCACCAAAAGTGGAGTGAACTTGCAACAAAATCACCAGGGTGCAAGAGTTCGAAGAAATGCCATAATACCATGCTCAAAAGGGATCAACTTCAAGATGAGCATGCACCTCTTGCGGTTCGAGATCTTCATCACGAGGATGTTGCATCAATGTCAAATCTAAATATGACTTCGGAGCCAGTTCTTCATTCACTTGTGCAACTTGAGGCCCATGGGACGTGGCCATACGTGGCACCATAATTTCAAGGAAAGGAAAAGAGATTTTCGATCAAAATCAAATCGGCAACGAATGTGTGGAAGACTTGTTACATCAAAATGCATGGTTGTAATTTGTAAGGCAGAGAAAAGGAAAAAAATGCATAAGTAATGGCCTAGAACCATGGTAAAATAAAACTTTAAAATCAAAGGGAAAAAAATGAAGGTTTAAGTAAAAACATTTGGGGGGAAAATGTGAAAAGGTGAAAAGGTGCTTCTTTTTCTCCTTCCATTGGCCACCAAACATTAGAACCTTTCAAGGGTCACCAAGCATTGGAACCTTCCATTAGCCACCGAGTTGGGAGCTTCTTTCACCTCCTTCCTTCTCCTTCTCTTTAAAAAAAAAATTTGAATCATTTGGGGCTCTCTTTCCGGACATAATTTTCAATTTGAATCTCAAGAATATTTCTTCTTACAACTTTCCTTGAGAGGAGAATAATGATTAGTTTTAGTAGATGGTGGAAAGAGGGAAAATAAATTGGATGATTGTAGTACTTTTGAAAGAATGGAGGTGAGTAGGGATAATGTTAAGAACTTGAAATCTTAGAAAGTTTCACAAACCTTCTCAAATTTAGTGGCATAATTTCTTACAGGTTTAAATGCAAAGCTTGGAATTTGGTAAATATATGCGCCTTGTAGCTAATTTTTTAATGAACTAAGGCAAGCCAAATTTGACTTACATATGTGATAAGAATAATATTTTAAGTGACTGGTGGTTTGCGGCCAAGTTGAACTTTCTACCTTCGTAAAACCCTCTCGAGTTTGGTAGCATAACTTCTTACAAATTTGGGTACAAAGCTTGGAATTTGGTAAATAGATGTGCCTTGTAGTTAGCTTCCTATTGAACTAAAGCAAGTTAAATTTGGATAATGTATGTGATAGGAATAATATTTTAAGTGATTAGAGGTTTGTTACCAAGTTAAACATGGTGCTAAATCCTTAAAAGTTTGTTTAAATGAATAACAATTTAACATAAAATTCTAGGATTTGGAGTGGTTGAGCTTGGAAAATATGTTTATCAATTTTAAATCATAAATGATTCATAGGAAGCAAGCTATTTGATTTCAACTACAAACGTAACTTAACATCTAAAAATACACTTTGCATGTTTCCTTCACCGGTAACATATGTACTATCAAATATATTGATGCACATACCTTGACAACAATTTTCCCAACATCCTTGCCAACTTAGTTGTTGGCTTATCTGTCCACAATGCCCAGAATGTGGCATAGATTATGCACCACATTTTGTCCCTCCACAAGTTATCCCTCCACAAGCTGACTTCCAAGGTTACCCATCACATCTTGGGCCTAGGCCACTTTGCTCATGTATTGAGTGAAGAACGCAACCTACTTGCACCCCCCCTTTAGCCCTTTGTGATGGGGCCAGTGCTACAAACTCTCTTTGATGTGCCTTTTTGCCTTCACCAACCCCACATACATGTCAGTGGGAACATACGGTAGTTTTAAACATCATGCCTCCTCCTTCTTGAGATAAATACTACCTCATGTGTAGGTCCCACTGCAAGCAACCGAGGAAATATTTTTCATAAGAATAAAAAAATCTCCATTCTCACAATGAAGAAAAAACATTTCCTTAAGAAACCATAGAAAGAACCAAACAAGGGGAGACAAAAAAAAACACACACACACACACCAGTATGAACAAAAGTGCCAATCTCACATTTGTTCAAGGACCATCAACAATAGTATGTATGATAGTGACTTATTTATCACAACTTCCCCACTAACTTCATAAACTCCATGCAGTGGGTAAAGGCCAATGATAAACATCATCCCACGAACTAAGTTTCTGTTGCAATTCCAGAAGCAATTGGAAAACTCAGGCATATTATTGGCTAGCAACAGACCCCACAACAAAGACCAGACAAAGAAACAAAGAAAGATAGAAAGGGGAAAAAACAGGGAAAGACTAAGAACAATAAAAGAAATACTTACATTGGGATTTGATTGTGTTACACCCATCTTGGAAATCCATTTAGGAAACATAATAACATGGTTTCTATGGGGATCTAACTGGTTCTGGTGACTTAATAAGCGTTCATTTGCTTTGAATCAACTTGGGCATCTTCTTTTTTGTTGATAATGCAACTTGAACATCGCCAATTTTTGTTTGTATATGCACCTTGTTGCTTGGTTGCTTGGACTCATTGCTTGGGTTGGCCAAACTGCTACTAGACATGTTGCGTTTGGTTTTGGACCTTTCCATTGCCGAGCACGTTTCCTCAGCCATACTACGACACGGAGTTGTTGTAATGCGTAAGCTCTTCCGGCAAGGGAATGGATTGTAGGCTTGTTTTTTTAATGCATCATCTAGGCTTCTTCGTATGCCTCACTTGTGCATTCACAAATTCTTACTTACATCAAAGCGCAAACATTCAACAAAACAAGTGCATGTAGTTAGGCTAGGGTTCAAGTTTTAAGCATGTGATTAGGGATCTAAATTGTTCTCCTCCACAAGCATGAAGCTCCAAACTATGCAGAAAACTACAATTTTTGGCGCCAAAACACCCAGTTAGTGCTTCTCCAAACTCTCACCATGTAGGATGTTATGGACTACCATCAGACTCCATTTCAACGAGACTCCAAAGCATCAACACATGGTACTATGCATTGCCTTGCAAATATCATAGACTACATTGTTCCTAACTATTAACAATATAAAGAAAGCAAACAAATATGCCTTGATGGGCCAAACGTTTGTCAAACGTCCAAACATATGAACTATTACACTATAAGTCCTACCCACTTGACAAGATGCAAAAAACTCTTCATGACTCATCGTAGAACTCGGCCTGCCCTCATATTTAGAATCCTAGATTTGTTGAGTTTTGCTAGAATGAGTCTCTTTGTAACACACTGACATCTATGCATAGTTGGTCATAGGCGGTGCTTGAAGGAGGTGGGCAACCGTGGTTCATGACTACAGATCTTCAAAACATGGCATGTTCCTTTGTACTACAAAATGTGGAATTGATGACCACATGGCGCAGGTAGATATATACTGTCCTTTTTACCTAATCTAATGTGCAAATTAAAAATTTATAATCTCTAAATAATCATTTGTTAGAACTATACAATAATTGGATGTGGATTACAATGTAAATTAGAGGTGATGGTTTAAGGTTCTAAAATTAGTTGCAAAAATTATCACACATAATTTTTAAATTGTCAAGCCATAGAAATTAGACACATAATTGCAAGTTTGTCATAAATGGAAAATTTGGTCTTCAATGGCATTTTGTTGTTAAAGCCAAGTGTATAAATTGATTCTTGATTATAGAGGTTTTGGATCGTAACTAAAACATCCTAAAAATTATGTTGTTTATAAATTATTTCCCTTTAGGCTTTAGCCTATTGTCAAGAATTTATAATCTATGCCTTCTCCTTCAATTTTATTCTTCATTATGTTGATAGTATTATTGGCAGGTTGACCATAAGTGTAGAAAACAAAATAAAAAAGTTTGAGCAATGTTTTTATAACTATTTAATATACACAAACAAAATCCAAAAATCCTAAACCTTAATTTTAGAAATCAATAAAATTAATCCATGGAAATGAAGTTTGATAGTGTAATTTATAAATTTGATATGGATGGTGGCATTTAATTTCACAACATGGTAAAATGATTCTGAAAGTACATAATCAAATGTGAAAATTGATATTGTGGCAAGAAATATGCCTCTATGAAATGTTGAGAAAGTTGATTTCTCATGTCTTCAAGGTCGAGGTTGAATAAGGGTAGTTGTTTTTCTAGATCACCTTGGAGAATTGCCTTAATTTCCCACATGGATCTGGATTGTTGTTGCTTCAGCTTTCAAAGGAGGAAAAACAATTGATCAAGACACAATTCATATATCTATGCCACCTACATTGGAAGATAGGTCTTATCGATCAATGTATGCTTTTGGGAATCATATTCATGTTGTTAGTGCTAAAGAGCATTTAACAACCCATGACAATGGTGTAATAGCCACATTTGAACAAGCCTGTGTCTTAGGATCAAATGACCAAAGACTAGTTATTGCAAAATTGGAATATATAGGGTGGGTTGAAGAAATCCTAGAGCTAACTATAGTGGTAGTAGTGCAACTGCCAAACGAAATAAATACAAATTTACCCTCGTATACTTTGCTTCTTTGATTCCAATTTTAGACCAATCTTTTGTTTTCCCCTTACGTGTAGAACAAGTTTTTTTTTTCTAGCTATGATTCAAGGAAAAGGGGTTGGAAAATAGTTTTACGGAAGGATCCTCATGGGAGATGAATAGTTGAAAACATTCAAACTGACCCTATTGAGTTTGATATGTTTAGAGTTGGGAATGTTGATGAATATTCATGTCTACAAGCTCCAACCTCTATTCAAGATTCAATTGAGCCAACCAATGTTGTGGGAGGTTGTGTTTTTAGTGTTACAGATTTAGTTGCTAATGTTTTTAGTGGAGAGGAAGAGAATGGAATTGACAGTCTAGAAGACCATGCAACAAGCGACTTTGACACATGATGTGCATAGCTCACTGATGTTGGTTTGGAGTTTTACCAACATGAACAATCATTTCATATGTATATGTTTGCTTTTTTTGAGCTTCATGTAGTTACATATTTTATGTCAGGTCAAAGTAACTAGATCAGATGATTTTGGAAGTCAAACACCCAATTTATATTACTAGGTTCAATTTTAAATTTTATACTCAATATGCAAAATGTGACAACTTATATGAACAAATTGAAAGTTGATTTGAATTCTTAATTTAAACCTGACATTTGTGCAATCTCAAAAGGCATTGATGTTAAGATAGACATTGATCTAGTTTTTTTTTTAATATTTAAAACTATTGGTTTAAGATTCAATTTTAATTGATCATGATGCATATTGCTCTTGTTATTTTTCCTTTGGATTATTCATTTTTCATTTGATCTCAAAATTTATTAATATCATGCCATAATTAACTCATAAACTTTATTTACACACTCTACCATAGAAGGCAATATAGACAATTAAAAAGTAGTTCACTAATTATACACTACCACATAACTAGGTGTAATTTACACATTTTGCCACATAAGGCAAACAAGTGGTAGTTTTTAATCACTTTGTCAAATGTGGTAGCATGTCACTAGGCATGTCTTCCTTGAGTGACTAATTTTAATCACATTCATTAATGTGTGATGTCGACCTAAGTGCCACATGGTCCACATGTAAATGGGAATGTATGTTTTGACTAATTGAAAACTATACTTAGTCAAAATAGACATTGCTACTTTTGTAGTTAGTAAAATCAAACATGGTTAGTCATGTTTGTCAAGAAAAAATGACTGTATAGTCATGTTACTCAATCATGTTAGTCACATTCAAGGGGTGAAAAGGACACGTTTTTGTTGTTATGAAAATTGGGAAAGAAAAACACAAGTACCAAGGTATAATTGAACATTTATGTGGAAGAATGCACAATTGAAGGTTTGAAGTCTACCATGACAATTTTGAAAGAAGAAGCAACAAGTGTAAGAGCCACTTTAAATGACAACCCAAGCTTGAGGGTCTAATGAAATAGAACAATCTTATTGGATGAGATCCATAAATTGGACCCATTGCCTTTACGTGAGAATCCAAGACCAAAAAGAGGCAAATGGATGTTAAATTTGCATGGCACCATTTTTTGAGGGAAATTCAATTTGTTCCAACCCAAAACAAGAACTAAAAAGGAAAGTTCATGATTTGAAGAACCAAGATGCAAGCTAAGGTCCAAGGCATGGTCCAACTCAAGGATTCAATTTGCTTCAAATGAGTCCAAATTGGTTCATACAAATTTGGACCCTAAATCCCATCTAGAAATGGGCTTAAGTCAAACAAAAACAAGAGATGGGTCACTACATTCAAACAAAAATTGCTTACAAGCTCAATGCATGCTTGAGATTTCAATGGGCAAGTGACAACACAAGTTTTGACACTAACTTAGCCATAGTTTCTTGAACAAGAGTCATGAGAATTGTGAAGTCAACTTTGAGAGTTGGGTAGTTGCAAAGTAGACAATTCAATTTTTGGTGTCACAAGGGCAGCTTTTATGGGGTACTTTTAAGTTTGGTATAATATGTGTTAAAGCTTGATTGAATGTTTTTTAAAGGATTCATTCAATTAAACCACTTGAAGAATCAAATTAAAAAAATTGAAGATAAAATGTCATCATTTCATTACAAGGTGGACTTTTCAAATGATACAATATGGATGATTGTATTCCATAAAAAATGTTGTGGATTTTTATTACATAGTAAACATATTTTAATTATTGATTTAAAAAAAATTTGACTATGAGGCTATTGTAATTCTTAAATAAAGGTTTCCAATCAATTTAATAGAATTTATTAAGATTTTGCAAGATCATCAATAGTCTAGAAAGTCCATAATTTATTGAAATGGAAAAATTGATAAATGTTGTTTTGTAAAAAGTGAGATTATTACCCAACATAACACTTACCAATTATAAAATTTCAAAAATTTCATGCTTTTATTTCTAACTTTTCCCCTAGTTGATCAAATTGAAGCACATGTCATAATTTGAAAACTTGTAATTTTAGGGTTTTCATATTTTTCTTGTCTCCTACCTTTACATGGACTTATTTTGCATTCCCAAAACATCAAATATTTGCATTAAAAATTTAGAAAAAGGAAAACCATGGACTTAAAAATTTGTCACTTTTGGTCCACTTAATGTGTAATCACCTAGTTATGATGATGTTTGTTTTTCCATGATCACCTTTGAGATTCTTTATATTGTCCCTAATTCACAAGCTTTTGAGCTTGGCACTCTCCCAAGACTAAGCATAGTTTTGGTATTGTTTCCATAGTCTGCTTCAACTCCTATTTTCACACACAACAAAATGAAATCTATGCCAATTGTAAAAAGAAGAGGAAGAAGTAAACCTAATGTTCACTCTTTCGCCTAAGAGATAACTAGTCAACATAAACTACTCTTTGGATAATTTAGCATAAAGAAACCAAATATGTTATTTTAATTAACAAAACAATCAATCATTTATACAAAAACTTTAAATTATAAAAATGTCATAACTTGACGATTGATTGGTGTAACTAGAAGATCAACGGTGAGTAAATGGTGTGGTTGATTCAATGGAACTAAAAGATTAGCAATGATTAAACGGTATAACTAAAGATCCATGATGATTGATAGTGTAAATAAAAGATCAAAAAATGACAAAAGGAGTCAAGAGTAGCACATTCAACACCCCTTAGACTTGCTCTTGCTAACAAACTAAAATGAACCAAAAAATAACTTAAACTATGATCTTGATTTTTGTGTCTAGATTTAAACATTGGTGTGTGCCCCCTCTAAAGTTTGAGCAGGTTCATAAACTTGAATTTGTAGAACCAAATTCCATTATTGATGTAAAATTTCATCAAAAAAATTTAAGTGAAGTTGATTTCTTCCTACTTCAAACTTGGTTTTCTCTAGTGCCTTAGTCATGATATTTGTAGGTTGTTTGTTAGTGTGGACATATTCAATAATGATTTTGCCACTTTCTATTTTTTATTGTGTAACATGGCAATTGACTTCAAAATGCTTGGTCTTGTCATGAAATATAGAATTTCATGCAAGTTTAATTTCATTTTGATTATCCATTCCAAGCGAAGTTGGCCCAGGCATTATGCATATGATCTCTTCAAGCAACCTACAAAGCCAAAGAACTTCACAAATATAGTTGGCTAGTGCATGGTACTTTGATTTGCAATTGAAGCGACTTGTTGTGGATTGCTTCTTATAACTCTAGGAAATTAGTGTAAACCCAAGCACAAAGATGTATGTTCTAATTGAGGTGTGATCATCAATGTCAGCCACATAACTAACATCAAAATAACCTTGGAGTACATTATTTTCTGTATGTATGAAATAAATTTTGTAGGAGTGGTAGTGATGAAAGTAACAAAAGATTCCACGTACTGTTAATAGATGTAGCTCTTAGGGATTTTGCATATATTGGTTGAAGAGGTTGATAACAAATAAGATATATGGTTGACTGTGGGTAAGAAACACTAGTTTTCCAATGAGTCGTTGATAGATAATAGCATCTACAATTAGAGTGTTTGTCCATCGAAAAATCTAAAGCCTTTCATTTAGTGGAATGAAAGTAGGCTTGATGTCCATGAAATTAAACTCATGAAGGATTAACAAAGTGTAATAAGTTTGATGAAGCAAAATGGTGGTTGAAGTATGTGTAAATTCAACACCAAGATATTTGGTGATCAATCCCAACTTAGTCATGGTGAATTCTTGCATGAGCTTAGATAAAAGCACAATCATTTGTAACTTGTTGGAACCTATTACAAACAAATCATCCATGTACAACATGAGTACAAGGAGATTTAATCAGCATCTTTGATAATATAAATTTGGATTTGCCAAGCTTTTGGTAAGTCCATTCTATAGTAAGGTCACATCAATTCGAGAGTACCAAGCCTGTGGGTTTCGGTGCAAGCCATATAGTGTTCTTCAAAGTTTGTAAACATTAGATTCACTACTAAGCATGATAAATCATTGAGGCTAATGCAAATACACCTTTTTTTCCAAAAACCCATTAAAAAAAATAGTTTGAACATCAAGATGTTGGATCGGCCAATTGGCATGTGCAGCAATCCTAATGACAACACAAATGGTCTCCTAATTAACAACATGAACAAAAGTTTCATAACAATCAACTTCTTGCTTTTGGTGGCATCCATGTGCAACAAGTCAAGCCTTATGCCATGGAGGAAGATCATGAGAGCTTGGTTTTAATTTGAATACCCAACAAGTGGTTATTGTTTGTTTGCCCAGAAGCAAAAGCATTAGTTCCCAAGTCTCATTCCAGGTGATGGAATCATATTTGGATTGCATCGCCTTAATCCAATTTGGATCATTATAGACATCATCATATTGGAGATTGTCATTCTCATCAAGAATTAAAATGGATTGTTCATCCATTTCACAAACTGTAATAGAATTCTCCAAATGTTGTAAAAGTTTATAGGTTTGAATAGGTCAGTAAACTCCAAGTGCCTTTGATAATAGTGAAGATGTGGAGATGCTGGTGACAACTATGTCACATGGGTTTGTGGCAAGTTGTGAAGATGGCAAAGAACTAGAAGTATCTATTGTTAATGGCACAAATTTTGAAGACTGTGTAACAAGTTGTTCCAATTGTGGTGACGCAATTGCTTCTAATAGTTATCAATGTGGAACTTGAGTAACCTTTTGAGAAAAAATAGGGGAATAACCACAAATCAATTTGGTCGGTGGTAAATGCCAAAATTTCATCCAAATCCATGTGATCATTTTCCAAAATTTTCACATTTCGTGATATGATGACACAACACTTAAAAGGTTGATAACAACAATAACCTTGAGCATGGTCATCATAATTTAAAAGGATACACTCCTTATCATGGTTTTCAAGTTTACCTATGTTCAGTGGATGTTGGTGGACAAAGATAGTTGAATTGAAAATTCATAGTTTTGTAATTCATGGCTTATGATTAGTGAAAAGCTCTTTAAGAGTCTTGTTGGGATGAGTTTTGGTGGAGCATAAATTCCAAATGAATACTACAACATGGATTGCTTCACCCCACAAAAATTGTGGCAAGTTTTTATCCATGAGGAAACATCATGTAATATCCAACAATGATCAATTTCATCATTTCTTGATGCCATTCTGTTGAGGTGTGTACGACATTGTCAATTGCCGTTTAATTCATTCGCTTTTGCAATAGCTTGAAAACTCCCATGAAGTAAATTTGGCACCATTATCTAATCGAAGTACTATAATTTTCTTCTAGGATGCATGTTACCCTTCACATTGGAAAATCTTGAATTTATCAAGTGCTTGGTCTTTCCTAATCAAAAAATAGACCCAAATTTTATGAAGCACAAGATTTAGAGACCTTAATTAGGTATCTTGGTCCTAGTTAATTTTCTTTGGAAATAACTATTGGATAATCTCCTTGAAAGGTGTGAAAATGGTAGACTTGCAACTGCTCTTGCTTGAATCATTTGATGTATCCCATCATAATTGAAGTGGCCTAATTGACAATGCCAGATATGTCACTTTTTGTTGGTTTTGTCATTATCATAGAATTAATTTCATCTGTAATTAATGTCTCTCCTTGTAGTCTATATAGACCACAACTTTCCTTTCAAGGTGCATAGGCAACCACTTCTCTTGTGAAGTAGTTTTTGATGAAATAGCCTTCAAAAAAAAAATTCCAAGTTATCATGTTGATCTGCTATATTTCCAACAGATAGAAGGTTCTTCCTAATCAATGGAAAATAAAGAACCTAGGGGATGTTTTTAACATCACCATTGGTGAACTGCAAATCAATGTTACCAATTTTGACAACATCATGGC
>Ga0116226_10004377_pt1 | contig 12523 bp, 11 predicted proteins | sample S1TSphfallax_FD_89692 | JGI IMG/M metagenome (GOLD analysis project Ga0116226, IMG submission 89692) | Host-associated microbial communities from peat moss isolated from Minnesota, USA - S1T2_Fa - Sphagnum fallax MG | ecosystem: Host-associated > Plants > Peat moss > Unclassified | place: USA... | reverse complement strand
TACCTGATCAACGGGCACAAATGGTTTTTCTCGGTACCGGCGAGTGATCTCTTTCTCACCCTGGCGCGGACCGGGGCAGGTGTCTCATGCTTTCTTGCGCGCGGCTGGCTGGAGGATGGGAGCCGGAACCGTCTGCTGATCCAGCGGCTGAAGGAGAAATGCGGGAACCGCTCGAATGCGTCTTCCGAGGTCGAGTTTCGCGACCTGGAAGGCGTGATGATCGGCGATGAAGGCGCCGGCATCCGCACGCTGCTGGAAATGGCGCATCTCACCCGGCTGGAATGCGCCATTGGCTCAGCTGCGCTGATCCGCCAGGCCGTCGTGCAGGCAATTCATCATGCGCGGCACCGAGTGGCGTTTCAGCGCGCGCTGGTGGACCAGCCGATGATGACGAATCTGCTGGCCGACCTGGCCGTGGAGTCCGAGGCGGCGCTGTGGCTGGCGATGCGCGCCGCGGCGGCACTTGATGCGAGCGAGCGTGACGAGGGTGAAAAGGCGCTGAACCGGATTCTCACGCCGATCGCGAAATACTGGGTGTGCCGGCGCGCCCCCGCGGTGGCCGCGGAAGTGCTGGAGGTGCATGGCGGGAACGGGTTTATCGAGGATCATTTCATTGCGCGGCTGTACCGGGACGCGCCGTTGAACGGGGTATGGGAAGGCTCGGGCAACGTCATCTGCCTGGATGTCATGCGCGGGATCGGCCGGGCGCCCGAATCAGTAGCGGCGCTGCTGGCCGAGATTGCGCGGGCAAAAGGCATGCACCCGGCGCTGGACGCGGCGCTGCGGCGGCTGGATGGCATGTTGACCGCGCCTGGCCGGTTTGAGGCGAATGCGCGGCGCATTGTCGAGGAAATGGCGCTGGCTGTCAGTGCGTCACTATTATTGCGCTATGCGCCATCTGCAACGGCGGAGGCATTTTGCGCGTCCCGCCTGGGCGGCGAGCGCGGGATGGCGCTAGGCACGTTGCCGGATGGATTGCCCTTGCGGGAAATTATTGACCGCGCGGGCATAATTGGTTGATAAAAATTTGGGATGATAACCGTATTCTCCGCCGATCACGCGCTGCACCAAAGCCCGGGTGAACTGCTTTATTCCGAATTCGTTCCGGCTTTCGAAAAGCCGGAACGGGCGGAGCTGATCCTGGCGCGGGTGCGCGAGGTTGGGCTGGGTGAGGTCCGCGGGCCGGAGTCGTTTCCGCTTGAAGCGCTGACAAAAATCCATGCGCCGGGGCTGGTCAGCCTGTTGATGACCGCGCATGAGGAATGGTCGGCAATGGGCCGCACCGGCGCCGCCTACCCCTATACCTGGGCGGCGCGCGGCATGCGGGCTGACCGCGTGCCCAAGAACCTCGACGGCCGGCTTGGGTTTTACAGCTTTGATTGCGGCACGCCGATTACCGCCACCAGCTGGCAGGCAATCAAGGCTTCGGCGGATGTGGCGCTCACCGCCGCCGGCTTGGTTTCCGGCGGCGCAAAATCAGTCTTCGCGCTATGCCGGCCGCCGGGCCACCATGCCGGCGCTGACCATTTTGGCGGCTATTGCTTTTTAAACAACGCGGCGCTGGCGGCGCAGAAGCTTCTGGATGACGGCGCCGCGCGGGTGGCGATTCTGGATGTGGATTACCACCACGGCAACGGGACCCAAGCGATCTTCTACCGGCGCAACGACGTGCTGGTGGTGAATATTCATGCGGATCCCGACCAGGAATACCCCTATATGCTGGGCTTCGCGGATGAGCCGGGGCAAGGCGCGGGCGAAGGGTTCAATGTCAATCTGCCGCTGCCCTGGGGGACGGAATGGCCGGCATGGCGGGCGGCGCTTGCGGCCGGAATTCAACGCGTCACGGCGTTTGCGCCGGACGCGGTTGTCGTATCTCTCGGTGTTGACACGTTTAAAAATGACCCGATTTCGCATTTTCTGTTGGAGCATGAGCATTTCACCCTTATGGGCGGGATGATCGCGGAATTAATGAAGCCGGCCGTGTTTGTAATGGAGGGCGGTTACGCGGTGGCGGAGATCGGTGTTAATGCCGTTAACGTGCTGACAGGGTTTAATGATTCGTAAATAAAACGTCATGATAGCTGTCGGTTTCTAAAAACTTTTTCCGAAACGAAAAAAGTTTTCTTCTGTTGGTAACTTTCTCATCTCGTGATACGCGAGTCGATTGGGTGTATCACGGAGTGAAGTGACTATGTTGGCTTCAGTAGCGAAGTTTTGCGGAACAACGGCGAAAATCGCCGGCCGGGCGGCAGGCTGATGGATGAGGCAACGATCATTGCCAATTTCGCGCAGAAGTTGAAGTCACTACGGCTTTCAAACGGGCTGACGCTTGAAGAATTGGGCGGGATGAGCGGTGTCTCGATTTCGACGATCTCGAAAATCGAGAACCATCAGCAGAAACCGTCTTTCGAGACCGTGCTGCGGGTGGCGCGGGCATTGCACCTCAACTTTGTGCATATGCTGGATCATCCGGCGGCGGAGAACGGGGCTTCCCGGCGGTCGGTGACGCGGGCGCATGATGCGCCGGAATATGCCAGCGCGAGTTTCGAGTATGAGACCCACGCCGCCGAGGTCACGCATAAAAAGATGGTGCCGATGGTGATGCGCGTGAAGGCGCGGCAAGTCCCGCCGGCCGCCGCGTGGACACGGTATGACGGCGAGGAATTCATCTATGTTCTGGACGGGACCTTGGAATTTCATGCCGAGGCGCATAGCGCCGTGGTTTTGAACAAGGGCGATAGCTGCTACCTTGATGCCGGGATGCGGCACGCATTTGTCACGCGAGGCGATGACGACGCGGTCGTGCTGTCCGTGCATATTTCCTTGCTGTTGCCGGATGGCTTGGCGCGGGCGGTCGACGGGCTGGGGAAGTAACATCAGGTAGCACGGAAGCCGATTCATCCGCCTTCCCCGTCATTCCCGCGAAAGCAGGAAGCTTCTTGGCCGACGCTTGGAAATCGAAGATTCCCGCTTTCGCGGGGAATGCCGGGTGACAGGTGACCGGCTTCGACCGGTGCTATCAGCCGCCAGATCAGCCTTCCGGGTCTTCATCTTCCGTTGGGGGTTTGGCGGGCAGGGCGTAGGACTCGGTCAGCCAGCGGCCTAGGTCAATATCCGCGCAGCGTTTGGAACAGAAGGGTTTGTGCTCTTCGGTCGCCGGTTTTTTGCAGATCGGACATCTGATCATCGCGTCAGCATTTCGTGCAGCGGCGGTCGGATGCGGGGCCGGGAGATTTCGGCAAAGCCGAGATGAGAAAAACCAAGCAGCCGCGGTTTCAGCGGGTCTTGCGCCAATGCGCCGGCAAGGGCGGGCGCAAGCTTGGCGCGCGCGGCGGACTTCATGCCGGCGAAATCGATCAATATGGCGCCTGAAAGATTGCGAAGCACGATCTGCCGGGCGAGTTCGGGGATAATAGCCGTGTTCAAGGCAAGCTGTGATTGTGGTTTGGCTGCGTTTTCCGATGTTGCGGCGCCGCCATCGATGTCGATCGCCGTGAGAGCCGGCGTCACCGAAACATGCATGGCGGCGCCGTGTGGCAAGCCGGCCGTCGGTTCCGCCAGGGCGGCGGCTTCGTCCTCCAGGATCGCATCGAAGGTGATGGGTTTATGGGTGAGGCGGGAGTCCAGGCTGGGGCGAATTCTGGCCATCAGCGCGTAATCGTCGATCAATATCGGGGCGGAGGGAAAACGCGCCGCGAGTTCCAGCAGCGGGCCAGGCCCGCGGCGCATGAGGCCAGGTTTTTCGCCCGGTGGCTCGCCGGCGGCGGCAAGGCGCGGGCCTTTGCCGGATTGCGCGGCGCGGGTGACGCGGACGGTGAGATAGGCGCCTTCCGTCACATCCGCCGCGCCGGCGCTGTCCGGCAGAAAGCCGGTTTCACCCCCAATCTCGGCGAAAGCGCCGGCCATGGCAGGCGCGCGGGCGGTGATACGGGCGGTGTGGATATCGCCAACGCCGTCCGGCGATTCGAGATTCCAGATCGCGTATTCCGTCAGGATGTCGCCGTTGAGGAGGGCGATGCGGGCGGTCTGCGCGCGCACCGAGACGGCGATGATCATCGATAGCCGAGACCGGAAAGCAACGAATAAGTTTCGTAAAGCGGCAGCCCGACGACCCCGGAATACGATCCGGAAAGAAAATTTATAAAGGCGGCCGCGGCGCCCTGGATCGCGTAGCCACCCGCTTTTTGCGCCCATTCGCCGGTCGCGAGGTAGGTTTCAATCTGTTGCGGGCTTAGGCGGGCAAAACCGACGACCGAGAGCACGTTGCGAGCCGCCTGTTTGCCGTTCGGGGCGCGGATGGCGACGGCGGTATAAACACGGTGCCGGCGGCCAGAAAGGAGCGACAGGCAGTTCCGCGCATCTCCCCCGGTCTCTGCTTTCGGCAGGATTCTGGCGCCGGCGGCAACCACCGTGTCCGCCGCGATAACGAACGCCTCGCGCTGGCAGGCCGCTAACTTCGCGGTTGCAAGCCGCAGCGCGTGGGCTCGCGGGGATTCGCGCTTATGGGGACTCTCATCGATGTTCGGGGTAAAAATCTCGGCGGGCTCGATGCCAATTTGGCGCAACAGGGCCAGCCGCCGCGGGCTGGCGGAGGCGAGAATTACTTGAAACGGAATGTGATCCGGCCCTTGGTGAGGTCGTACGGGGTCATCTCGACGTTAACACGGTCCCCAGCCAGAACCCGGATGCGGTTCTTGCGCATCTTGCCGCTGGTATGGGCAAGGATGACATGCTCGTTGTCGAGTTTTACGCGGAACATCGCATTGGGCAGAAGCTCGGTGACCATTCCACTGAACTCGATCATATCTTCTTTGGACAACAATACCTCTTGGCGCGGTTAATACTCGCGGTGAAATGGGCCGAGAAGCCGGATTGGTCAAGTTTACGTCAGTCGTCAGTGGTCAGTCGCCAGTTGTCAGAATGCGGCGGAGAGGCTTCAGGCTGGCGCTTTCAGCCGCGCCGCAATGGACGCAGCATGGGTCGAAAGGCTTTCCGAATTGGCCAGCGCGATCGCCGCGGGGCCGATTGTCTCGATCGTGCCGGGCGCAAGGCTCACCCAGCTCGTGCGTTTGAGAAAGTCATACACGGTGAGGCCGGAGCCGAAGCGGGCGGTGCCGGAGGTCGGCAAGACATGGTTGGGCCCGGCGATGTAGTCGCCGATGGCAACCGGGCAGTCCCCCAGGAAAGCCGAGCCGGCATGCCGGATTTTGGCGAATAATTCCGCCGGCGCCGCGGTCATCACCTGCAAATGCTCCGGCGCGATGCGATTGGCGAGGTTCGCGGCCTCCTGCCAGGTCTGCACCACAATAATCGCGCCAAGCGCCTGCCAGGCCGCACCGGCAATCGCGGCGCGCGGCAGGGTTTCCAGCGCCTTATCGATGGCGGCCGCCACCTCGTCCGCGAACGCGGTGTCATTGGTAATCAGAATGCAGGGCGAATCCTCGCCATGCTCGGCCTGGGCGAGCAGGTCCAGCGCCACATGGGCCGGGTCATTGGCGGCGTCCGCGATGATGAGGACTTCCGAGGGGCCGGCGATGGAATCGATGCCGACCTTGCCAAAAACCTGCCGCTTGGCCTCCGCCACATAGGCATTGCCGGGGCCAACAATGCGGTCCACCGGCTCAATGATCGCGGTGCCGTAAGCAAGCGCGGCCACGGCCTGGGCGCCGCCGATGCGGTAGATTTCAGTCACGCCGGCGAGCTGCGCGGCGGCCAGGACCAGGGGGTTGAGAATATTGTCAGGCGCCGGGACGCACATGGCGATGCGCGGCACGCCGGCGGCGCGGGCGGGGATTGCGTTCATCAGCACCGATGACGGGTAAGACGCCTTGCCGCCGGGCACATAAAGGCCAACGGAATCAAGCGGCCCCCAGCGCAGGCCCATCGTGGCGCCGGCATCATCCGTAAACTTTAAATCCGCCGGCAATTGCGCTTTGTGAAACGCTTCAATACGGGTGGCGGCGAGCGTCAGGGCGGCCATAAGCTCTTCAGGAATGCCGGCGGCCGCTTCGGCGATTTCCTCGGGCGAAATACGCATCCGGCCAAGGCCAAGCTGGACACGATCAAAATGGTTGGTCAGATCCAAAACCGCCGCGTCGCCATCGCGGCGGACGCGCGCGATGATATCGCGCACCGTGTCCGCCACCGCCATCGTGTCGCCGGGGTCACGCTCGATGAGCGTGACGAAGCGGGCTTCGAAATCTACGTCCATGCAATTCAGGCGCTTCATGCGGCTTTACTTTCTGTGGCAAGGGCGGCGCGGAATTTATCAATCCAGAAGGAGATTTCGTCCGGCCGGGTTTTCAGCGCGATCCGGTTGACGATCAGCCGGCAAGAAACCTCGGCAATAACGTCGGTTTCCACCAGCCCGTTGGCCTTGAGCGTGCTTCCGGTCTGCACGAGATCTACAATAAGGCGAGAGAGCCCGAGGCCAGGCGCCAGCTCCATCGAGCCGTTCAGGGCGACGATTTCCGCCTGCACGCCGCGCGCCGCAAAATGTTTGCGCGTAAGGTTAGGATATTTGCTGGCGACACGTATCCGCGAAATTTCGGCAAGGTTGGTCTGCCCCGCTTCGTCCTTCGGCTCCGCGACGGAGATCCGGCAATGGCCGATATTGAGGTCCAGCGGCGCGTACACTTCCGGATAGTCAAACTCCATCAGCACATCGCCGCCGCAAAACCCGATCTCGGCCGCGCCGAAGGCGACAAAGGTGGCGACATCGAAAGCGCGGACGCGGATGACGTCCAATTCCGCATGGTTGGTGGGAAAGCGCAAGCGGCGGCTGGATTCATCCGTATAGTCCGGCGCCGGCGCAATTCCGGCGGCGGCGAGGAGTGGACCGCATTCATCAAGAATGCGGCCTTTCGGAAGGGCGAGGACGATGGACATGGCGATGGAATAGCACGGGGCGGCTCGGTAAGGGAACGTGCGAAGGCCCGGCTGTTATATTCTCTCAATGCGCGCGCCGCAGGCCGCCAGCTTCTGTTCAACGGATTCGTAGCCGCGGTCGAGATGATAGACGCGGTTGATCGTGGTCTCCCCCTCGGCCGCCAGGCCGGCCAGGACCAGGGAGACGGAGGCCCGCAGATCCGTCGCCATCACCTGCGCCCCGGAAAGCTTGGTCACACCACGGACAATGGCGGAGGCGCCCACGGCGTTGATCCGCGCACCCATGCGGTTCAGCTCCGGCACATGCATGAAGCGATTTTCAAAAATGGTCTCGGTGATCATGGAGGCGCCCTCAGCGACGGCCATGAGAGCCATGAACTGCGCCTGCATATCGGTCGGGAAGCCGGGGAAGGGCTCGGTGGTGACATCCGTGCCTTGCAGGCCGCCTTTGCGGGCGACGGAAAAGCCGTTTTTCTCCTCGGTGATGATCGCGCCGGCCTCCCGAAGAGCCGCGACGACGGCCCCCAGATCGTCGATCCTGGCGTTTTCGAGGAACACGTTCCCGCCGGTGATGGCGGCGGCGCAGGCATAGGTGCCGGTTTCGATGCGGTCTGAGAGAATGTCGTGCAATGCGCCGCGAAGGGTCTTTACCCCGTGGATGGTGAGCGTGTCCGTGCCGATCCCTTCTATTTCAGCGCCCATCGCGGACAGGCACTTGGCAAGGTCGGCAATTTCCGGTTCGCGCGCGGCATTTTTCAGGATTGTGACACCATCGGCAAGCGCGGCGGCCATCAGCAGGTTCTCGGTGGCGCCGACGGAGACGAAGGGGAAGACGATGGAAGCGCCGTGCAGTCCGGCCGGGGCCGTCGCGTCGATATAGCCGGCATCCAGCTTGATCACCGCGCCCATGGCTTCCAGCCCCTTCAGATGAAGGTCGACAGGGCGTGTGCCAATGTTGCAGCCGCCGGGCAGCGAGACCCGGGCCTCACCGGTGCGGGCGAGCAGGGCGCCAAGCACCAGGATGGAGGCGCGCATTTTCCGGACGATGTCGTAAGGCGCTTCGGTATTGGTAATGCGGCCGCCGAGCGAGAGCGTGCGGCCTTCCGGCACGACGGAAATGCCGTGCTGGGCGAGAAGCTCCGCCATGGTTTGCAAATCCGCCAGCCTGGCGACGTTGGAGAGCACCAGGCGCTCATCGGTGAGCAGGCCGCACACCATCAGCGGCAACGCGGCATTTTTGGCGCCGGAGATGGTAATTATGCCTTCGAGCGGAACGCCGCCGATAATGCGGATTTTGTCCATGGAATCAGTTCTCAGTTCTCAGTTATCGGAAAAAACGCGCGATGGAGCTACATGCGGGGCAGTGAAACCCCGCGTTGGCCCTGGTATTTGCCGGCTTTGTCGGCATAGGAGACTTCGCAAGGCGAAGAACCTTGCAGGAACAAAAACTGGCAGATGCCCTCGCCGGCGTAAATTTTGGCCGGCAGCGGCGTGGTGTTGGAAATTTCGATGGTCACCTGGCCCTCCCATTCAGGCTCCAACGGGGTGACGTTCACGATGATGCCGCAGCGCGCATAGGTGGATTTGCCGAGGCAGATGACCAGAATGTCCCGCGGGATACGGAAATACTCAATCGTGTGGGTAAGCGCGAAGCTATTGGGCGGGATGATGCAGACCGGCCCGGTGCGGTCCACGAAGCTGGACGGGTTGAACGATTTCGGGTCAACCACCGCACTATCCACGTTGGTAAAAATCTTGAAGTGCTCGGCGCAGCGGGCGTCATAGCCATAGGAGGACAGGCCGTAGGAAATGACACCGTCGCGCTTCTGCTGTTCGACGAAAGGTTCGATCATCGCGTGAAGCTGCGCCTGCTCGCGGATCCAGTGGTCGGGCATTACCGGCATTTTTCCGGTCCTTCCGGCGCCGGCGCCGCCGTTCGCGCGCGGGACTGGGCTTTGCGCCGGCGCAGGTTTTCCCGCAGGGCGGCCGCCTCCTGGGCGGCTTTGCGCTGCGCGCGCGCGGCGGCGGCGCGCTCGGCCTTGGTTTGGGTGGAATCGTCCTTCGGCGGCATGGGATGTTCAAGCCGGGTGCGGCGCTTCGCGTCAAGCCCGGTTGCCTGAAAGGGGGTTGGGGGATATAGCCGGCGCAGCGCGCGGCTGTCATAGCTCAGGGGTAGAGCACTTCATTGGTAATGAAGAGGTCCAGGGTTCAATTCCCTGTGACAGCACCATCGCGGTTTTTCCGTCAGCAACCCAAACATAACTTGTCTTCCGGGGCGAAATCCGGAATCATCATGCGGGGGCTTTGGGCAGAGGGGGATGCTCGCATGAGCGTGCAACTGCAATACACGCAGACCGGCCGTTTTTTGAAAATTTACACCCCTCTGGGTGATGATGCGCTGCTGCTGACGGATGTGCAGGGGGCCGACCGGATCTCCACGCCGTTCCTCTTCCAGATTCAGTTTGCCACGCTGCTGCCAGATGCGGCCGTGTTCAAGCTGCTGGGCCAGCCGGCGACAATCTGGATGGCCTGCGGGATGGATGAAACGGGCCGGCCAGTCAACGGGCTGATCCGCAAGCTCAGCGGCCCGGTGCCGAATTTGCGCGGCTTCAAATTCTGGCGGGCGGAACTGGTGCCGCAGCTGGCATTTCTGGGCTATTCCGCGGATTGCCGGATTTTCCAGAACATGAGCGTGCCGCAGATCGTGGCGGCGGTTTTAGAAGGCCATAACCTGCTGAATTTCGAATTTCGCGGCCTGCAGGGAAGCTACCCGGCGCTTGAATATTGTGTCCAGTACCGGGAAACCGCGCTGAATTTCTGCGCCCGGCTGCTGGAGGAGGTAGGGCTGTATTATTGGCACGAGCATGCGGACGGCGCGCATGAGCTGGTGATTTCCGACAATTTCCTGGCGGCCAAGGCCGCGGTGGCGGAGACTCTGGTGATGACCGACCAGGACCAGTACGCGCCGGTAAAATTCATGCGAACGGATTTTTCCTTCCGGCCAGGCACGTGGACCCTGAAGGATTACAATTTCGCCGTGCCGGCCGCACCCCTCCAATACAGCGCGCCGACGGTGATTCCCGCGCCGCCGATGAGCAGTTACGAGATTTTTGATTATCCAGGCCGCTACGCGAATGCGGCGGAGGGCACCGACCTCTCCCGGGTGCGGGTGGAGCAGGAGGATTCGCAATTCCGCCGGCTGCGCGGCAACGGCACGGTCGCGTATTTTGACACTGGGTTTTTGGCGACGGTGGCACTGCCCGATGGCGATGGCAGCCATGACGAGCAAGAATTCCTGCTGGTGGAGGTGCAGCACCAGGCCAACGACATGAGCCTGCTGACCACGGACGCACCGCCGCCTGCTTACGAGAATGAATTTGTCGTGGCGCCCACGGACGTGCCGTTCCGGCCGGAACGGCTTGCCCGCAAGCCCTTCGTGCAGGGGCCGCAAACGGCGGTAATCACCGGGCCGGCGGGCGAACAGATTTACACGGATAATTATGGCCGGGTGAAAGTGCGCTTCCACTGGGACCGCAACCCCGGCGGCGACGCAGACCAGAATTCATCCTGCTGGCTGCGCGTTTCCCAATTCTGGGCCAGCGGCATCGGTGGCGCAATCCAAATTCCACGGGTCGGCGAAGAGGTGATCGTGAATTTTCTCGAAGGCGACCCCGACCGGCCGATCATTACCGGCCGCGTCTACAACGGCGAAAACCAGGTGATCTACCCAATGCCGGCGAACAAGACCCAGGCCGGGATAAAAACCCAGAGCATCCCAAGCGGCGGGTTCAACGAGCTACGGTTCGAGGACAAAGCGGGCGTGGAACAAATTTACGTCCACGCGCAAAAGAATTTTGACCGCGTGGTAGTAAACGACGAAACCGCAACGATCGGCCGCAACGAAACGCGGCAGGTAACAGGGAATTTGACCGAAACAGTGCAGGGCAATGTGGCCGAGACGATTGGCGGGAACCAGACAAATCAAATTAACGGAAATCTGAATGAAAAGATAACGGGCAATGAAACACGCGCAGTTACGGGCAATTTTACGGAGCATGTGACGGGCAATGTCTCCGAAAGCGTTACAGGAAACCAGACGAACAGCATTCAAGGGAATTATTCCGAGAGCATTACGGGCAATGAGAGCAAGTCCGTGACCGGGAATGTTTCGGAAATGGTAACAGGGAATTTTATGCAGAACGTGGTAGGAACATTCATGCTAAATGCTCCAGCGGTGATGATCAGCACGCCAAGCATGATGGTAAGCACACCGGCCTCTTCGACGAGTGCCGTGGGCGTGGCAATTAATATGTTCGGCGTGCAAATGGAGATGAACGGGGCGAAGCTGGAGACGACCGGGATTGCAAGTACGATGACCGGAATAAAGTCAGAAGGCGTCGCCCTTAAAATGGGTGAATTTGGATTTTGGCGCATCAGGGCAGAAGATATCTATATAAACGACGGCGCCGGCCCGAATTTGAAGACGTGGAAACAAGCCGCACAAGGTATCACAGCCACTGCCACGACCCCAGCCATTCCCGCCGCACCTGCGGGAGGCGCGGCGCTCGGTGCCGCAGGTGTCGCTTTGGGGACTGCAGGCGCTGCTCTTGGAACGGGTGCAGGGAAGAAAAACAACTAGAGAGATAAAGACCGTCTGGGGTCTCGGCCATGATCTGGCAGTCGTTACAAGTTGTAGATTTATGTTTGGAAGGAAAAAACGTGGATTGCTTAGCCGCTTCGTTCCGCGCACTGACGTGGAGGCGACGTTTGATGGAGCGTGGGGTGATGGCGGGGGTGGGTGGTGCGGGTCGATAAGCCTGGCTGCTTGGCGGTGCTGAGCCGGCCATTTGAGTTTCGCAGAAAATTTCGTTTCGGCGTTTCGGTTACGGCCTTTGCACCGATCTCGGAACAAAAGCTATTGCTTAAAGATTCGGCCATGTGGTCGTTTCTCTCCGACAGCTTGCCAACGGGATTTGCGGTCGATTCCGGAATACCTAAGGTGGGTTCAGAATTTTTGGTGGTGGGGAAGGCGTTCGCGGCAGGAGGAATGGCAGTTAAGGGGATGCGGGTGGGCGTTAAACTTGGCGGCGTCACCAAGATGCTGGAGGTGGCCGGCGACCGTTTTTATAATGGCAAACGCGCGTCAACCAAAATTCCGTTTACCGAGATGCAAATTGTTTGGGAGCGGGCCTACGGAGGATCGGGATTTGCTGAGAATCCATTAGGAACAGGCGCCGATATTGGGAAGGCCGGGCCGGATAATCTGGTGAAGCTCCCGAATATTTCCGAACGCACCCGCAAGGACGGGGATTTGATGCGGCCCGCCGGCTATGGCCCGATTGACGTAATGTGGCCGCAGCGTGCGAAGCTGGCGGGAACGCATGGGGAAACCTGGCTGAAGGAGGATTTCCCCGGCTTCGCACGCGATATCGACTGGCATTATTTCAACCAGGCACCCGCCGACCAATGGTTTGCGGAACCTTTGGCCGGCACTGAGGAATTTGCGTTCGAGGGCATGCACCCGGAGAAAAAACTGGTAACCGGCAAGCTGCCAGGAATTCTACCGCGTCTGTTTGTGACCCGCAAAGGCGCGGATGCCCTTGAAGAAATAAAACTGGCCCTGACAACCGTCTGG
>Ga0116226_10004376_pt1 | contig 12523 bp, 14 predicted proteins | sample S1TSphfallax_FD_89692 | JGI IMG/M metagenome (GOLD analysis project Ga0116226, IMG submission 89692) | Host-associated microbial communities from peat moss isolated from Minnesota, USA - S1T2_Fa - Sphagnum fallax MG | ecosystem: Host-associated > Plants > Peat moss > Unclassified | place: USA... | reverse complement strand
TTGGCGTTTGGGGCATCGTTCGAGAGAGATCGCACATGGACCGGCAGGTTATCGAGGCGCTGATCGATGTGTTGGCGAAGTCCGATCTCGCGGAGCTCGAATTCACTCAGGATGGCGCGACGCTGCGCCTCGTCAAGCGGTCGCCGGGCGTGTCGGACATCGCGCCGGTGGCGACCAATGCGGCACCTGGGGAGGCGCGTGCTGCGGTGACGCCCGCGGCGGTTCCCGAGGCTTCACCAACACTATTTCGTTCGCCGCTGTATGGCGTGGTGCATTTGCGGCCGAGCCCTGAGGCGCCGCCGTTCGTGCGGGTGGGTGATGCGGTCTGTGCCGGGCAGAGTTTGTGCATGATCGAGGCGATGAAGGCGTTCAGCGAAGTGCGTGCCGCAGCCGACGGGGTCGTGGCGGAGGTTCTGGTCGAGAGCGGGACCGAGGTCGAAGCCGGCCAGATTTTATTCCGGTTCGCGTGACAATGATGTTCGACACGGTGCTGATCGCCAACCGGGGTGAGATCGCGCTGCGCATTCAGCGCGCCTGCCGCGGCCTGGGGTTGCGCACGGTGGCGGTGTATTCCGAGGCGGATGCCGATGCCGCGCATGTGCGCCAGGCGGATCGGGCGCTGTGCATCGGGCCGGCGGCGCCGGGGCGCAGCTATCTGAATCAGGCGGCCATTCTGTTCGCGGCCCGGCTGGGCGGCGCGCAGGCGATCCATCCCGGCTATGGGTTTTTGTCGGAGAACGCCGATTTCGTGGCGCGCGTGGAGCAGGCGGCGCTGGTGTTCGTGGGGCCGAGTGCCGCCTGCATCCGGGTGATGGGCGACAAGGTGGCGGCCAAGCGGGCGATGCGCGCCGCTGGCGTGCCGTGTGTGCCGGGCCCGGACGAGGCGCTGCCGGACGACCCGGCGGCGATCCAGGCGATCGCGGCCGAGATCGGCTATCCGGTGATCGTCAAGGCCGCCGGCGGTGGCGGCGGGCGCGGCATGCGCGTGGTGGCGCGGGCCGAGGAGCTGATCGAGGCGCTCGCCATCACCCGTGAGGAGGCGCGCCGGGCGTTTGGCAACCCGGAAGTGTATATCGAGAAGTTTCTGACGCGGCCGCGCCATGTCGAGATCCAGGTGCTGGCGGATGGTCATGGCACGGCGTTGTGGCTGGGCAGCCGGGATTGTTCGTTGCAGCGCCGCCATCAGAAAGTGGTGGAGGAGGCGCCGGCGCCGGGCATTCCGGCGGAGCAGGTGGCCGCCGTGGGCGCGCGCTGTGCCGAGGCGTGCCGGCAGATCGGCTATTGCGGGGTCGGCACCTTCGAGTTTCTGTATGAGAACGACGCGTTCTATTTCATCGAGATGAACACGCGGCTGCAGGTGGAGCATCCGGTGACGGAGATGACCACCGGGATCGACATCGTGCAGCAGCAGCTGCGGGTGGCGCGCGGCGAGCGGCTGACGATCCGCCAGGCCGATATCGGGTGCCATGGGCATGCCGTGGAATGCCGGGTGAATGCCGAGGACCCCGAGAGCTTCGCGCCGTCGCCGGGACGGATCGGCGAGTGGGTGTTGCCTGGCGGGTTTGGTGTGCGGGTGGACAGCCACGCCAGCGCCGGCACGTTGGTGACGCCGCATTACGACTCGATGATCGCCAAGCTGATCGTGCATGGCGCGAGCCGGGCCGATGCGCTGGACCGGATGCGGCTGGCGCTGGCCGAGATGCGGGTGGGCGGCATCGCCACCAATCTGCCGCTGCATCGCGCGATCCTGGATGATCCGGATTTTGCCAGCGGGGGTGTGGATATTCATCATCTCGAGCGCTGGCTGGCGGCGCGGGTGGCGGCATGATCGAGACCGCCAGGGTCAGTGCCCTCGGCACCGCGGCGGTGCTGTTCGAGGCGCCGGGGCCCGCTGATCTGCGCTCGCAGCAGCGCATCTGGGCGTTGGCGCGCGAGGCCGAGGGGTGGCCCGAGATTGCCGAGGCGGTGCCGGGCATGAACAGCCTGATGCTGACGTTCGTGACGCCGCCGGCGATCTGGAGGACGATCGAGGATCGTCTGCTGCAGGCCTGGCCAGCGATCGCGCCGCTGGCGCGTGACGGGCGGGTGATCGATCTGCCGGTGGTGTATGGCGGCGAGGCCGGTCCGCATCTGGCCGACGTGGTGGCGCATACCGGCCTGGGCATCGACGAGGTGGTGGCGCTGCATGCGGCGCCGACCTATCCGGTGTACGCGCTCGGCAGCCATCCCGGCTATTGCTATCTCGGTGGCCTCGACCCGCGGCTGGCGACGCCGCGGCGGGCCACGCCGGTGCTGCGCATTCCCGGCGGCGCGGTGTCGATCGGCGGGTCGCAGACCGGGGTGTCCGCGTCGGACGGGCCGAGCGGCTGGAACACGATCGGCAGCACGTCCTTGTGTTTTTTCGATCCCGCCTGGGCGTCGCCGGCGTTGCTGCGGCCGGGCGACGCGATTCGGTTCCGCGTCGAGAAAGTGCTGCGATGATCGAGATTTTGGCGACCTCGGGTCTGGCCACCGTGCAGGATGGGGGGCGGCACGGCAGCCTGCGCTATGGCGTGGGCGTGGCGGGGGCGATGGACCCGATGGCGTTGGCGGCGGCGAACCTGCTGCTGGGCAACGAGGCCGACGCGGCGGCGATCGAGATTCCGATTTTTCCGTTCCGCGTTCGCTTCACCGCGCCGTGCGGCTTCGCGCTGGCCGGGGCGGATTGCGCGGCGCGGCTGGACGGGCGCGCGCTGCTGCCGTGGTGGGCGTATCGCGCGCCGGCGGGCGCGGAACTGGTGCTGGAGGTGCCGCATCCCGGCGCCTGCCGCGCCTATCTGGCGCTGGCTGGTGGGGTGGATGTGCCGGCGGTGCTGGGCTCGCGCAGCACCCAGCTGCGCGGCGCGTTCGGCGGCCATGAGGGGCGGACGCTGCGGGTGGGCGATGTGGTGCGCGCGGGTCGGCCGGAGGCGGCGGTCGACGAGTTCGGCGTGGTGCCGCCGGCGCTGGACATGCCGCGGACACAGGACGGGATGCGGGCGATCCGGGTGCTGCCGGCGGCGGAGTATGGGTGTTTCACCGCGGCATCGCGCGCGGCGTTCTGGGCGGGGGATTGGAAGATCACGGCGCAGAGCGATCGCTATGGCTATCGGCTGGCGGGCGAGGCGCTGGTGTTCGAGCGGCCCGTGGAGATGCTGTCGCACGGGATCGTGCCGGGGGTGATCCAGGTGCCCCCCAACGGGCAGCCGATCGTGCAGATGCGCGATGCCCAGCCGTCTGGCGGCTATCCGAAATTCGGCACCGTGATCGATGCCGATCTGTGGCGGCTGGGTCAGGCGCCGATCGGCAGCCGGATCCGGTTCGTGGAAACCGACTGGGCCGAGGCGGTTGCGGCGGGGGATGAGACCGCGGCGTGGCTGGCCGAGGCCGGGCGGCTGATCGGGCTGCGTCGGTTGGAGCGGGGCGCGTGATGATGGACACCGAGGCGCTCGCCGCGCATCTGGCCAAGGCGCTGGACGGCACCGACATCGGCCTGCTGGAACTGCGCACGCCGCAGGGAACGCTGCGGCTGCGGCGGGATGGGAGCAAGGTGGTCGCGACGACGGCCTCGCACATCACCGTGGCCGCCTCGTCGGTGGGCGTGTTTCGGCATGGGCATCCGCTGCGCGCGGCGCCGCTGGCCCCGCCCGGCACTCGCGTGCGCGCCGGTGATCCGCTCGGGCTGTTGCGGATCGGCGCGCTGCTGATCGCAGTCGTGGCGCCGCGTGACGGCGTGGTCGATCGCATGCTGGCGGCCGACGGCGCCCTGGTCGGCTATGGCGCGCCGCTGGCGCGGTTGCGCGTCGATCCCGAGCCACCCCCACCCGCGAGGCAGCCATGATGGAGATCGATCTCAACGCCGACCTCGGTGAGGGGTATGGGCCGTGGCGGATGGGCGAGGACGCGGCGCTGCTCGACATCGTCTCCTCGGCCAACGTGGCGTGCGGGTTTCACGCGGGGGATCCGACGATCATGCACCGCACCGCGCGGGAGGCGCGGGCGCTGGGGGTGGATATCGGCGCGCATGTCGGATTTCCCGATCGGCAGGGGTTTGGCCGGCGGGTGATGCAGATGGACACGAGCGAGCTCGCCGACATCGTGATCTACCAGCTCGGCGCGCTGGCGGGGATCGCGCGGGCCGCCGGGCACCGGATGACGCATATGAGTTTCCACGGCGCGCTGGGCAACATGGCCGCCGCCGATCCGGCGTTGGCCGATCCGCTGGTGCGGGCGGTGGCCGATTTCGATCCCGCTTTGACCATCCTGTCGTCCAGCAGCCGGGCCATCGAGGGGGCGGCGGCGCGGCACGGCGTGCCGGTGGCGCTGTGTTTTCTGGCCGATCGGGCCTATGGCGATGACGGGCTGCTGGTGCCGCGCAAGCTGCCGCATTCGGTGATCGAGGCGCCCGAGGATGTGCTGGCGCGGGTGCGGCGGCTGCTGCAAGACGGCACGATCGTGAGCTATACCGGGCAGATTCTGCCGATGCGGGTGCGCTCCATTCTGCTGCATGGCGACACCGCCAATGCCGTGGCGCTGGCGCGCACGGTGCGCGACGCGGTGATCGCGAGCGGCGGGCGCGTGGTGCCGCTGTCCCGCCAGGCGCGATCGGATTCGTGACTATAGGCGCGCCTTATCCCACCACACGCAAATCGTCTTGGCGTTGGCCTGCCACGATCGACACTATGCCGGCGCCGACAGGACCGGGTTGAACAGGACGCATCATGAGCTTCTCCGACTACCGCACCGCTCTGGTCACCGGCGCCTCCTCGGGGATCGGGGCCGCGATTGCCGAGCGGCTGAGCCAGGAGGGGATCGAGGTGCATGCGCTGGCGCGCAACGGCGCGGCCCTCGATGAGCTCGCGAGCCGCATTGGCTGTATCGCGCATGCGCTCGATGTCACCGATCTCGACGGGATCGAGCGGTTGGCTGGCACGGTGCCATTCGACATTCTGGTGAACAATGCCGGCGTCGATCGGCCTGGCTCGATTCTGCAGGCCGATGCCGCGGGCATCGATCTGCTGGTCGATGTCAATCTGCGCGCCGTGCTGCAGCTGACGCGGCTGGTGGTGCCCGGGATGGCCGCGCGGAATCGCGGCCATGTGGTGAATATCAGCTCGATCGCGGCGGCCTATCATTTTGGCGGCAACTCGACCTATCACGCGACCAAGGCGGCGGTGCACATGCTGTCCCGCCAGTTGCGCATCGATCTGTATGGCAAGCTGGTGCGGGTGACCGAAATCTGTCCGGGGCGGGTCGCCACCGACATCTTTGCCCATGTGCACGGGGATTCGCCGGAAACCCGCGCGCGTTTCATCGACGGGTTCGCGCTGCCGCAGGCGAGCGACATCGCCGACGCGGTGGCGTTCGCGATCGCAGCCCCGGTTGCGGTGAATGTCGGCCATATGGAGATCATGCCGACGCTGCAGGTGCCGGGCGGGCTGTCCACCATGCGCGCCGAACCCGCCGGCAGCTGACGCGCGATCGGGCCGCTTCATGCATGATTTCAATCTGGCGGTGATCCTGCAGAACCCGGAATTCCGGGCGATGCTCATCGCCGGGGCGGAATTGACGCTGGTGGTCGCGGTGTTGTCCTGGCTGTTGGCGATGCTGCTGGCGCTGGTGTTGCTGACGGTGCGGCTGCTGCCCTCGACGCTGGCGCAGCGCGCGGTGGCCGCCTACGTGTCCTACCACCGCAACGTGCCGACGTTGGTGCAGCTGATGCTGTGGTATTTCGGCATTTCCAATCTGCTGCCGCAGGGACTGCAGGATTGGCTGAACGACCATGACGCGGAGGCGATCTTCGCGGTGATCGCGCTCGGTTTGTGTCAGGCCGCCTATTTCAGCGAGGACATGCGCTCCGGCCTGCGGGCGATTCCGCCGGGGCAGATCGAGGCGGCCCGCGCGCTGGGGCACAGTTATGTCGGCGCGATGCGCTACGTGATCCTGCCGCAGGCGATCCGCAACGCCATCCCGGCGCTGGTGAACCACACGGTCTCGCTGTTCAAGAACAGCAGCCTGGCGATGGCGATCGGCGTGGCCGAGATGACCCATATGGTGCGCGAGGTCGAGAGCCGCAGTTTTCGCACGTTCGAGGTCTATACGGTGGCCACCGTGTTCTACCTGGTGTTCTCATTGTTGCTGATGGGGGCTGGCGCGTTGCTGGCCCGGCAGTATCGTGCCGCGGCCGCCCGCTAGCCATGCTCGACATCGCCCACATCCTGCGGGACAACTGGCTGCTGCTGCTGATCGGCCAGTATCCGTATGGACCGCTGGGTGGGATTGCGGCGACGCTGATCCTGTCGGTGCTCGGGATCAGCCTGGCGTTTCCGCTGAGCGTGGCGCTGGCGCTGGCGCGGTTGTCGCCGTGGGCGTGGCTGCGCTGGCCGGTCACCGGCCTGGTGTATGGGCTGCGGGGCGTGCCGCTGCTGCTGATCATTCTGTGGACCTATTTTCTGCTGCCGGTGCTGATCGGCCAGACCGTGTCGGGCTTCACCACGATGATCTGCACGCTGGTGGTGTACGAGGCGTGCTATCTGAGCGAAGTGGTGCGCGCCGGCATCCAGGCGCTGCCGAAGGGGCAGAGCGAGGCGGCGCGCTCGCTGGGGCATGGCTATGTTCGCAGCCTGCGCTACGTGATTCTGCCGCAGGCGCTGTACAACATGCTGCCGAGCATGCTCAGCCAGTTCATCACGACGATCCAGGACACCACGCTGGGCTACGTGATCAACGTGCAGGAGCTGACCTTCGCCGCCAACCAGATCAACAACCAGCTGCTGACCCAGCCATTCCAGGTGTTCTTCATCCTGGCGGTGACCTACTTCGTGGTGTGCTTCACGCTGACCAGTCTCGCGCATCTGCTGGAGCGCCGCGTCGCGCGCCGGCGGCTGGGTGGGGTTGCCGCCCTGGCGCCGGAGATCGTCGACGGCGTCGTCATGCCCGCCATCAGGAGCGAGGTTCCATGATCCGGTTCGCCGAGGTGAATAAATGGTATGGCGCCTATCACGCGTTGCGCGACATCAACGCCGAGGTGCGCAAGGGCGAGGTGGTGGTGGTGTGCGGGCCGTCGGGCTCGGGCAAGTCGACGCTGATCCGCACGGTCAACCGGCTGGAGGAGATCAAGTCGGGCCAGCTGCTGTTCGATGGCCACGACATTCAATCGCGCTCCAACAGCAGTGCCGAGCTCAACCGTCTGCGCAGCCGGATCGGCTTCGTGTTTCAGAGCTTCAACCTGTTTCCGCATCTGTCGGTGCTGGACAACATCACGTTGTCGCCGGTGCGCATTCGCGGTGAGAAGCGCGCCGTGGCTCGGCAGAAGGCCATGGCGCTGCTGGATCGGGTGGGACTGGCCAACAAGGCCACCGCCTATCCCGCGCAATTGTCCGGCGGCCAGCAGCAGCGCGTGGCGATCGCGCGGGCACTGGCGATGGAGCCGCCGGCGATGCTGTTCGACGAGCCGACCAGCGCGCTCGACCCTGAGATGGTCGGCGAGGTTCTCGCGGTGATGCGGGGCCTCGCCGATGACGGCATGACCATGATGTGTGTCACTCACGAGATGGGCTTTGCCCGCGACGTGGCGGATCGCGTCTGGTTCATGGACGAAGGCCGCATCCTGGAGACCGCGACGCCGGAGGATTTCTTCACGGCGCCGCAACACCCCCGGGCCCGGCGTTTTCTGTCGGATCTGCGCGCCCACTGACGAGTTTGCCCGTTCTCATGCCCGTTCTCATGCCCGTTTTCATGAAGGAGTTTCGCTATGCTGAAGCCATCCCTGACCTTTGCCGCCACGCTCGGCCTGTGTGTGACCGCGGCGGCCGTGTCCGCGCGCGCCGACACCTGGCAGGACGTTGTGCAGCACAAGGAACTGAAATGCGGCACGTTCGCCGATGTGCCGCCGTTCGCAGCACCGGACCCGAAGACGCGCGAAATGGTCGGGTTCGACGTCGATCTCTGCAAGGCGCTGGCCAAGCATCTCGGCGTCGCCGCGGCGATCACGCCGCTGTCGGTGGAGGCGCGGGTGCCGGAAGTGCAGCAGGGGCGCGTCGACGTGACGATCGCCAACCTGGCTTACACCACCAGCCGCGCGCAGCAGATCGAGTTCAGTGATTCCTATTATGTCGCCAAGGAAATGCTGGCGATCAAGGCGAGTGACCCGTCGACGTCGCCCGACGAACTCAAGGGCAAGCGGTTGAGTGCGGCGAAGGGCTCGACGTCCGAGCTGTCGATCAACCTCAATGGCTCGGTACCGGTGACGTTCCAGGATACCGGCTCGGCCTATATGGCGGTGGAGCAGAACAAGTCGCTCGGCATGGTGGCGAACACCATGACCATCACCAAGCTGGTCAATGATTCGAAGAGCGCTGGGGCGCCCCTGAAGATGCTGAAGCAGCCGATGCTGCTGGAGCCGGTGGCGATCGGCTTGAAGAAGGGTGAGCCGGTGCTGCTGGAGAAGGTCAATGCGGCGCTGATGGAGATGGATAAGGCGGGCGAGATCGACGCGATCTGGAACAAGTGGCTCGGACCGGCCACCGAGTTCGATATGGTGCGCGAGGAACATGTGCAGCCGATCTCGGCGATCAAGTTCACGCCTATCCCGTGAGGGCCGACTGTCAAAGCAAGTAAGCCGGGCTCTGCCCGGACCCGCCAGGTCCGGAGCGCGCCTTCGCGCGACGGGCCAAGCCCCTGGACCTTAGCTGTGAAGGGGAGACGATGAAGGGGGCTTACTCAGAGGTCGCAACCTCCGGGTAAGCCCCCTTCGTCGTCTCCCCTGATCACCAGGGGATCAAAGGGGCGTGTGCCCCTTTGCGGGTCTGGGCAGAGCCCAGCCTTGCTTACTTCGCCGGCCGCTCCAGCACGCGCCGCAGTCCGAGCACTCGTTCGATCGCCAGCATCACCAGAACGGAGCCCAGGATCAGCAGCACCGACAGCGCCGCGATCTGGGGATCGGTGCGGAACTCGATGTAGCGGAAGATCGCCAGTGGCAGCGTGTTGACGTGGCTGTTGGCGATGAACAGCGCGATCACCGCCTCGTCGAACGACACCAGGAAGGCGATCGCGCCGCCGGCGATCAGGCCCGGGGCGGCCAGTGGCAGGGTGACGCGGGCGAAGGTGGTGAAGGCCGAGGCGCCGTGCACGCGGGCGGCCTCCTCGCAGGCCCGATCGATGCCGCCGAGGCTGAGCGAGACGGTGCGGATGACGTAGGGGATGGTGATGGCGACATGGGCCAGGATCAGGCCGCTATAGCTGTCGAGCAGGCCGATCGGTGCCAGCACCAGCAGGATGCCGACCGCCAGCACGATGTGCGGCACCAGCAGCGGCGACAGGAACAGGCCGGAGGTGGCGGCATGACCGCGCCAGCCCGGCCGGGTGAGCACCAGGGAAGCGGGGACGCCGACGCCTAGCGCCAGCAGGGCGACCACGGCGCCGACCAGCACGCTGGCGCCGGCGGCTTGCGCGAAGTCGGCATTGGCGAGCACCGCCGCATAGGAGGCGAGCGACACGCCGGCCGGGGGAAATGCGAGGTAGGGCTTGGTGTCGAACGACATCACCAGCACCACCAGCAGCGGCGCCAGCAGAAACAGATAGATCCCGGCGATCAGGATGCGCCAGGCGGCGCGCGGGAGGCTGGTCATGGGGCGTTCGACAGGTGGGCGGCGAGGCGGCCGTAGAGCGTGATGACGATGGCGAACGCGGCCAGCAGCAGCATCGCCAGGGTGGCGGCGAGTGGCCAGTTCAGCGTGACCGTCGCCTCGTTGTAGATTTCCGTGCCGAACACGAACACGCGTCCGCCGCCCATCAGGCGTGGGGTGATGAACGAGCTGATCGCCAGCACGAACACCAGCAGCAGCGCGGTGAGGATGCCGGGCAGCGCCAAAGGCAGGATCACCCGGGTGAACACGCGCAGCCGGTTGGCGCCGTGCAGGGCGGCGGCTTCCTCGTGCGCCGGCTGCAGTCGGCCGAGGCCGCTGAGCACGGAGAGGATGGCATAGGGCATCAGGATCTCGACCATCGCGATCACCGAGCCGGTGAGATTGTTGGCGAGCGGCAGCGGGCGCGCGATCAGGCCGGCCGCGCGCAGCGTGACGTTGACCAGGCCGCGATCGCTGAGGATGACCATCCAGCCATAGGTGCGCACCACCGTCGAGGTCAGCAGCGGGGCGATCGCGAGGCTGACCAGCACGCCGCGCCAGCGGCTGGTGGTGCGCGCCAGGAACAGGCCGACGGGAACCGCCAGCAGCACGGCGATGACCGCGACGATGGCGCCGAGCAGCAGGGTGTTGCCGGCGAGGCGCCAGTAGAACGGATCGCCGAGCACGGCGGCGTAGGTTTGCGCCTCCAGGCCGTCGCCGGTTTGCGGGGCGAGCGAGATGCGCAGCAGCCAGAGCAACGGCAGTACGAAGCCGACCGCCAGGAAGGCGAGGCCTGGCAGCAGCAGAGCGAGGCGCATCGGCGCGCTCATGCCGTGGGGCGGGGGATCACGACCACGTCGTCCTCGCCCCAGCCGAGGCGGGCGGCGTCGCCTGGCAGCTTCTGTTGGCCGCGGGCGAAGCCGTTGACGGTGACGCGATGTTCGCCGACGCGCACCTGGGTGCTGACCCGTTCGCCGGTGTAGACCACGGATTCGACGATGCCGTCGGCGACGTTGGCGGGCATGGCGCCGGGGGCGACGAACTCGACCCGGTGCGGGCGCAGCAGCAAAGTCACCGCGCCATCGGGGGGCACCGCGGTCATGCGGATCGGGCCGATGCCGGGGATCTCCGCGATGCCCTCGTGCGCCACGCCGTCGAGGAAGGTGCCGCCGCCGATGAAGCCGGCGACGAAGCGGGTGGCCGGGCGTTCGAAGATGTCGGTGGGCGCGCCGATCTGTTCGATGCGGCCGGCCGACATCACCGCGATGCGGTCGGCGGCGGCCAGCGCCTCGGACTGGTCGTGGGTGACGAAGATCGCGGTCGTGCCGGTGCGGCGCTGCAGGTCGCGGATTTCGCCGCGCAGCTCGTCGCGCAGCGTGGCGTCGAGATTGGACAGCGGTTCGTCGAGCAGCAGCAGGCTGGGCTCGATCACCAGCGAGCGGGCGATCGCCGCGCGTTGCTGTTGGCCGCCGGATAATTGGGTGATGCGCCGGCCGCCCTTGTCGCCGAGCTTGACCAGATCCAGCGCCGCCTGGACGCGGCGGCGCCGCTCGGCGCGGGGGATGCCGCGCATCGCCAGACCGAAGCCGACATTGTCGGCGACCGAGAGATGCGGCAGCAGCGCGTAGGATTGGAACACCATGCCCATGTTGCGCCGGTGGACGGGCAGGGCCGAGACGTCCTGCCCCGCGACGCGGATGCTGCCCGAGGTGGGTGTGACCAGGCCCGCGATCATGCGCAGGATGGTGGTCTTGCCGCAGCCGGACGGGCCCAGCAGGGCCAGCATCTCGCCACGCTCCAGCGTGAAGCTGGCATGGTCGACGGCGGGCGGCAGAGTCCCGTAGCGCTTGACCAGATCACGCGCCGCGACATAGGGGTCGGTCATCTCAGCCCGCGATGACCTCGCGCCTGATCCGCTGGATCAGCGCATTGTTGTGGGCGGCGAACCAGGCCCAGTCGAGCGGCATCTGTCGCGCGCGGGTTTGCGCGTCCCCGAAGATGCGCACCGCGAGGTCGTCGGGCAATTGCACTTTCTGGTTGGTCGGGCCGTAATAGAGCGCTTTGGCGAAGGCGAGCTGGGCCTCGGCGCCCAGCGCATAGTTGATGAAGAGCTGGGCGGCGGCGGCGTTCTGCGCGTTGGCGACGAGGTTGATGCTGTTGATCTGCGGCGCCGAGCCCGCCTGCGGCACGGTGGCCGCGAAGCCGCCATGGGCCTCGTCCGCGTTGAGCTGGCCGCGCGCGTTCCAGCCGATGCCGGCGTCGATCAGGCCGGAGCGGATCGCGGTGTAGATGTCCGGCTGCGGCTCGTAGGTCTGTACGTTGGCGGCGATCCGGCGCAGGGCGGTGATCGCCGGATCGACCGAGAGTTTGTAGTCCACGCCGGCGGCGCGATCGAGCAGCGCCAGCAGCACGGTGCCGCGCACGTCGCCGATCGGCATGCCGACGCGATCGGCGAGGGCTGGATCGGCGAGATCGATCCAGTCGCGCAGCGGCTTCTGGAGCTTGGTGGGATCGCTGAGCAGCACCAGCTGGTCCTGGGTCAGGGCGGCCCCCAGGTTGCCATCCGGGCGGCCCCAGGCGGGGATGTCCGCGAGGTTGGTGACCAGGCTGGGATCGAGCGGGGCGAACAGCCCGTCCCGCGCGTTGTCGGCGGCGACCGCGATATCCATGATCGCCACGTCGGCGCTGGGCCGCGCGCGCTGCGTGCGCAACAACGCGGTGGCTTCCGCGGAGCCGCGCACCGGGCGGAAGGTGACCTTGATGTCGGGGAAGGCGCGCATGAAAGGCGCCAGCACGGCACGGGTGTAATTGTCCTGGAAGATGCCGAAATAGCCCATCACGGTGACGTTGCCCGAGGCGGTCGAGGCGGTCGAGGCGGT
>Ga0116226_10004375_pt1 | contig 12524 bp, 12 predicted proteins | sample S1TSphfallax_FD_89692 | JGI IMG/M metagenome (GOLD analysis project Ga0116226, IMG submission 89692) | Host-associated microbial communities from peat moss isolated from Minnesota, USA - S1T2_Fa - Sphagnum fallax MG | ecosystem: Host-associated > Plants > Peat moss > Unclassified | place: USA... | reverse complement strand
TTTCTAACATCCTTGCTACTCCTAAATACCATAACAAGACTAATGTTGTGTTGAACACCGCAAATTTGGTGCCTACTTCTACCCCCAACCTTCTAGAGAATTCTCACCCCTAATTACGCAACATAGTTCCTAAAACTATGGTTATTAGCCTTTGTTGAAGAAAAGGACTAATCCAACTCCTTATTCGCCAATAACCCCTTTAGAAAAGAAAACAACCCCCCTTTGCACCAAGCACATTCATGATTCCTTGTGAAGTCGCTAAAAGCCCCTAATAACCTCACCCCATTCTAATAACCTTGATGTAACTTTTAAAAACTGAAACTATCGCACATGGTTGTGTCGGTATGGCTCACAGGGTGCTAGTCTTGTGGCCACACAAAGCACACTATAAGGGGGAAGGTGGTGGTTTCCCCCAAGTCTGAATTGTGATAAATCTTGTGAGTCCGTGTTTGCCCATGATTCGTCCGTGCAACAAAATGCTCCAACTACGCAGTAACCAGCTTGTTTGGTTTGTGCAGGTCAGTGTGAATAATTGATGCTTGTCAATCTTCCTAGTGCCCATCCCGAAGCTTCAGCATGCCCCTTTACCCCCAAAGTGTTGCAAGTCAAGGAGTGTGCCCCAACTCTTTACTATTCTATTGTTTTTGCCTCAAACTCATATTTGAGTCTATCAAGGAGCTTAGGAGCGCATCACGAATGGTTGTTCAATGGTTCTTCTAATAGGTATACTTGGCCAAATACTTTGAGTAAATGGTTGTGTTTATCAAACAACAAAAAATATTGTGACCGCTTCTACCAATTTTTCACATGGTTGAGAGGTAGATTAATGTGAAGGTCTTTGCTCCAAGTTATGTAGTTGTTCCAATTGATCAAAAGTTTATTGTTCTAATTTTGAATCTACTATGGTTATATTTAGGAAATGGTTTGGATGTGTAATACCCAAGAATCAATGCTAATTGAATTAGTATAATAGCTTTGAAATAGTAATAATTGGGCGTTATAAATTGCCATTTTTGTCCTACAAAGTTTACTTCATTAAAATGTTGAACATGTGTGTAATGTTTTGACCATTTGGTTATGCATTTTGCTCCATTATTGGGATGACTAATGGGGTATCAAAAATAAATTGGTTAAAGGTACTTGTGATTCCCTTTTTTCCTCATGCTATGTTAATATTTAATAAATAAATAAATTTGCAATAACTAGTTGTTTCAAGGCTTATTGTTGGGAGCATCAACAAGTTGAATTCCCTTAGCTTGAAAACATGGTTGTTCTTGTGGTTGAACCACTTCGTGCACATGTTGTTGTGGTATTCCTAATTTTGATTGTTTTCTAAGGCCCTTTATGACTTCTTTTGACATCTTTTATCATTTTCAAACAAGTGTTAATTCAAATTTCTTTTAATCAACAAGTTGTTCTATATATTATACAACAAACTTGAAAATGTTAATTATTTTTCAAACTAATTTTGAAGGAAATCAAAAACTTAATGAAACACAAAATAGTCCTAACAAACTACTAAAACTACTACAAATTCAAATCAAATTAAAAAATAAAGAATCATTGAAACCAAATATTGTAAATGTGATGGTTGCCAAATGTTAATGGTGTTTTCTATTCCCGTATATTACAAAATTTCTTTTATAAGTTTTTTTTATTCTAGTTTATAAAAATATCTAGCAAATGCATTTATTCCAAATCTAAAAATATGGAAAACAAAAACATAAAGATTTTGTTATTTATTCAAAAAGAAAAAAACTAATATGAAATTTGACACATAAAATCAAAAAGGAAAAAACTTCAAAAATCAAATGTGTACTAGTTAATAAAATAAAAACTCCAAGAGTTACAAAAGTAAAGAAAGAATGTCATCATTTTCAAAATCCTCCTATTTGTTCCAAATCATAGTGTTGTTTAATTTAAATAATCACTCGTTGGTACAAACTCAAAATCAAAGTATAGAAATTATTAATCACAAATCAAACTCAAATGTTTTGTCAACAACCAGTTACTATAATAGATCGGTTACCAATTCACATACGTGATCATTCAGTTTTAAAACATTTTATCCAATAATAACTAAAATTGTCTCAAAATTGTATTGCTTCACCAATTTACTAGTTGGTACAACTAGTTACTATATAATGAAATTTTGGCTTAATAACCATCTTGCTTTTCGGCATCCTACATTCATTGACTCATTGACACAATTTTTTGCATACATTTTGTGAGGAATCCCATTGATTCCTCTAGAGCATAACTTTTAGCCATGCATTCGTTAGGCCGCTTCATGCACCAAACATAAACTTTTGAAATTTTGTTCATTTGTTTGGTGCAATACATCCATTGAGTGTGGATGGGACCGCAAAATCAAGTTTTTCAATCACAAGATGTGTCATCACATCAAAAATAGATGGGGGCATCACCATCTCCAACATGCAAAAAGTCATTGCAACATTTTGTTTTTACATGAAAATTTCATTAAGATTTATGACTTTTGCACATATTCGTCAAAACATTTTACATAACTGCATGATGGTTTTTTAGGTGTTTTTCATGAAACCCCTTAAGCATAAAAGGGGTGGGTGTTGCATGAACACATGCCAATCATGTGATTTCATGCCATCCCACCTCCTAGTTGCCACATGTTTGGCTAAAGATGCAAAGTAGTTGGATGGTACCTTTAAGCAAACTGACTTTGAAAAGTTGAAAATTTTCTTTCTTTTAGCACATAATTAACATGCGGCATCATCCACCACAATGGGTTTAGGGTTTAGGGTTTAGGAGCGGGTAAGCCATAGGCAAGGATGTTGGTTTTGCACCTCCAAATCCCACTTCACTCCTTGTTGTCCTTCTCACCACAAATGGTCCAAATTACATTTTCACACACATTCTTCTCCACATGTGTAACATGTAGGCAATGCATGATCAATAGGTCCTTCCATAGTCCAAGATCCTAAATTGGATTAGTTGGTTAGGAATAATTGGCCTTACCTACCTTGCACAATTTCATTTTGACAATTATGACATTTTCTAAACCATTATGATATGGGAACAATAATGTAATCTTACTAGTTGCAAAAATGAATGTTGTGCAACTTTTATGTTCACCTATAATTCAATAAGGATTTTTAATGAACTTTATTACAACTTGCACACAACTTTGGGAGGACAATTAGCATTGTTTGTGTACCTTGAAATAGGGCATGTCATATAGAATAGACTAATGTTTCACCCCATGAACCTTGGAAGGGTCATTGGTAGACCTTGGTCATCCCCCTTCTCCAATCCAACGTTTGTTCTCCATGCCCTCTACTTCCACTTCATGCTCTGTTACCATTGAGAGTTTGCCCCTTTCTTTGAGATGTCCACTAAAAGCATTGTTGAACCATGGTAATTATTATGGATGTCTATGCTTAAGCCACCTATGGTGGCCCATATACATCGGCTTCCTAAAGGTGGTTGAATATCAAGATGTCATTTGAGGCCCACATTTAGGACAAGCCACATATCCTTGGTGTACACACTTGAATAAAAATCCATGCCCCTACTACTAAAAAACTTGGTCCTAATCCACTATGCACTTCCACCCAAATTAGGCCAAGTGGAAAGGAGTTCATCCAAACAACTAACTCATGCATGGTTGTTTGTTGAACCTTTCCACTTGAATGCGTGCATAGTGGATTATTAATTAGTGGATTTCATACTAAATTTTTTGTGAATTCATAATGGATTTTCAATGGAAACGAATGGACTTCAGTGGATGGGAATGATGCATGGTGGAACCATAATGGACACCTTGCCACACATTCCAAATCACTCATGATTTCCACTATGAATGCACATGGGTGGAATGTTGAGTGGATTAGGACCAAGTTTTCTAGTAGTGCATGGGAAGTCATTAATGGTCCACATGACCATGGCACAACGATTGAAATAATGATGGCTTTTTGGCTTGCCAAAGTTTAGTCCTTGGACACAAGGTGTCCAAAATGTCTTCAACTTGTCCATGAGTGATTGGAGAAATACATCTATGTTGGTAATGTTCACACTTTCCTTGCCCAATATGATCATGGCAATCAACATGAAAAATCTCTTAATAGTCAACCATGTTGGTAAGTTATAAATTAGGATGTACACTCACCAAGTTGACCATTGGCATAGCTTGTTGGAAAATGGGTTTAACCCATATGTGGAAATTGTATTCTCAAATTCCATGGCTCACTTGCAAAATTTGACCATGTCTCATCTATGTGTGCCCATGTTTTGCTATCTACAACATGGCGCACCATACCATTTGTGCTCTTGTTTTCCAAGCGCCATTGTAATAGTTGTGACATGGTAAGGGAATGGTACATCTGTTTTAGCTATGGGATTAAGGGGAAATGTCTTAAAATTATAACTAGTACCTTTGTTCATCCAACTTGCTTATACCTTGGCTTCCCACATTTTGGGCAATGACTACAATATGCATATTTTCCCGTATACAATATGCATCTAGAAATGCATGCATGAATTTGATGATACCTCAAGCCAATGTGTTACGTTAAGGTCTTGGCACCATACATGTTGGTAGACAAATTAATTATCCATAGGCAACAAACTTTTGTGTAATATGGAATATAACTCATCCACAAATTTGTTATAATACACTTATATAATGCACATATCCATACATTACAACAGATCATGTCCTATTCCACTATAACACTCCACTCAAATCCATTTGAATGGCGTACATCCATCCCCACCCAAATGTCCCCAACAAAAATCACTACCAAACCACTTGTCACTATGTCTAGTGGTCTCATAGTGGACCATTCCATAAATACCACCGGCATGGATTTAATTATAATTATTTTATTTTATTTTATTTTTCCTACTACTACCCGCCAATGGAATGGGTCACATGTTTTTTTTACCAAGTGCTTAGAATTACAATGGAATGGGCCTACACTCCCCATGCAACTTTATTTCACATGCAAAGTTTGTACAAAGTGTTGAAGGGTTTTGCAAATAGCTTCATGTCATGTTTAAATATCATGTGGAATCCCATAATTACAATTGTTCTATTAAAGCATTGTGCACAAAGGAGGCTGGAAAACCATTGTACATGCTAGAAAAAAATCTCTTAAAACATTGTGTTTTGATCTAATTAACCCAAACTATTTTTTTAAATGATTATAGAATAAGCAAAATACATAATTACCTACTCTAATTTCTTCAATTATTATGAGCAAGGTATGGAAAAATCAAATTTAATAATATATTATTATAATAATGTTTATCATGGTTGGCATGAACGATGGTGAGGAATGTCTATGATTACTCTAGGGGAGGAAAATTTAAAAGAGGTCGTTGCCATAAACATGGCTTAGGAAAGATTATGTCATTTAAATAATTTTGGATGGTCTATGGCAAAATATTTTTATACACCTTAGAAAATACCATAAGAAGAAACATGGGTGAGTTTATGGATTTTTTTTGGGAATTACCACACAATGTGCAAGCGTTAATCATAGAAGAATTACACGAGAATACAAAAACATGGTGTATTCAACATAAATTGTTGATTATAGATGCATATAAATTAACAAAATATAGACAATGATTTCCTATCATAGTCTATTTATTTGTATTGATGAGAATTAAAAATGTTTACACAATATATCATGTTATTAAACTACTAGATTGTAAAGATTTTGACAAAGTAAACATCAATGCTATGATCGAAAAATGGATGTTGTGTGATGCATTATGGGTACTTGGGAGAAAAAAAAAGGGAATAGTTTTTAAGAACAAGGGGCAATGAAACGTATTTTTTAGAAGAATGCAAAAAAACTACGCTAATACCTATTTTACTTATTCCACCTTTAACAGAAAGCACATAACCAAAAAATACAAGGGATAGAAAGGGTAGAAGGTACACATTCATGGGAACCCATGACATACAAGAAGAAAAGTCAAGAGCAAGTTAATTTATAACAAAATTTAAGAAAATAAGTGAAGGAAGATCTTAGAATGTTGAATTATAGGTTAAACATTCAAATACTTATAGTGATTGGAAATAGTTAGGCATTTTGGGTAGCAAGACAAAAGATTAGTTCGGAAAATCATTGTTGTAGGAAGTGTTGCAACCCTAGCCTTGGGCTCACAACCAAGGCAAGGGTTTGCAAGGTTGCGGGCCAAGAGCGAAGCTGGGAGTCACACAACATACTCATGGGAGTGTGAGAAGGTGTGAGGGAATGAACTCTCACCCCAAGGGAGTTCCATTTTGGGAGTTGGAGTCCCGGTGGACTTCCAGATCTTCAAAGGGAAATTGCAAGGGCCAAAACTCAATGGCTTGAAGAGTTCTTTATATCAATGGAAAGCTCTTGGAACGTAGACATCTAAAATGAGCTTGCATTGCCCATTTGGATATCTGAAACATAAGTTATGGCCAAAAGAAGGGCCAGGAATCAAATTGCCAATTTGACTCCTGACCATTAAAAGTCAGGAGTCAACCCAATTTTTGTGCGTGCAGATGGCGTGCAACATACCCTTGGAAAGCTCTTGACGAGGGATAATACTTTGCTTCAAACCTCATCTCAATTCGAGGTCATCACGCAAAGTTATGGCACCCCAAAGTCACGGGAGTCCCAACCTTGGTGATTTTAGGACTCCCACTTCAGAGTCCCGGGACAAAAAGGCATTTGGATGTGGGTCCCGTGGAGAGGTGCAAAGTATACTATAAGTGGGAAGGTGGTGGCTTCCCCCAAGTCCGGGCCGTGGTGAGTCTTGTGTGTCCATGTTGCCCATGGCTTGTCCTAACACCAAAGGTGCTCAAACTATGCACTAACCACCTTGTGTTGGTTTTGTGCAAGTCTGTGTGAGTGAGTGAAACTTGTCAACTCTTCCTAGTCCCATCCCGGAGCTCTAGCACGCCCTTCTATCCCTCCAAAGTGCTGGGAGCCAGGATTGTGCCCTGATTCCTTACTTTTCCGTTGTTTTCTATTTGGGACTCACATTTGATCCCTCAAGGAGTTGGGAGTGCGTCAGGAAGCATTTATACTAGTTGCATAAACAACAATTGGAGGAATGCAGTTCATTACAAATGATGCTAATGCACGATCCACAACATCAACTACATTTTAAAAACATGACAGGAGGGAAAAGTTCAATCCTAGCCATAAATTCTCATACATGAATAAAATCCTATTGAAATAAAAACACAATCCTTGCAACCAATACAAAGGTTTTTCATTACAGCCAATTATCTATGAATAAACTTATTCGATATTGAAATCAAAGACAAATCAATCTCACATGAGGATAATAGTGCAACACTAAAAAGAATCAATACATTAAGAAATCCATTATTTGAAGTAGTTGAACAACAACCACTACAATAAGAAAAACCAACATTTGTTGAACAACAAACCAATTTATTTTCCCAATTCACAAGAGTTGTCATACTTATGCCCTAGCAATGGTGATAGTGGCAAAAAATGTATTGTGAATACCATTGCCCTAATTTCATGATGGCAATGATGTAATAACTCACATTGGAAGATTGGCCAAAGTATGTGTGATGAATGGCAAAGACACTGATGCACATAAATTACAATATTTTCCTACAACATTACGAGGAAAATATGCAAGTTAGTTTATTCATTATGAGATAGCAAACCCTACTGCAACCTAAGGAGAGGTTAAGTGTGCATTTATTTCAAGATTTAGTGATGTGTGCAATAAAAGACAAGCCATAGTAGCTTTGAGAGAAATGAAGAAATGGAAACATGAAACAATGGAAGATTATCATGACAATTTTTTACAATTATGTGTTGTTATACCACAACAACCAAATGATGTATATATCAAAAAGACCTTCAAGGAAGGACTAAGGAAGAAGTTAAAACTAGCCATTATTAGAATGCATATGGCAATGATTATCAAAGTAGCTAACTCGACAAGAGAAATTGAAAAAGAGATGCCTACCACATGTAAGAACAAACATCTCAACCACTATTGGACAATGAAAATTTAGATGAAAAATTGGTTGATGATGAGCATAAGAAGGAAAGGAAAAATTGCAAGGAGCGAAATGACAAATATTTATGAAGCATGTTTTGTCAAAAATGTCATAATGAAGGTCATTTGACAAAGGAATGTAAACTCATGTAGGCAATTTGCAACATTTGTTGAAGACAAGGGCATGAAGCCAATGACTATCCATGAAGGAGATTACAATTAGTGTAGTACAACATGAAGCACCGATTGAATAGGTTCAACAAGAATAAAGTTTTTGAAAATTATATAATAATCTTAGCTATAACAACCAAATAAGGGAAAGCCAAGGATGACAAAATAATCGATAAGGAAGGAATCAAGGATGGTAAGATAATCAAAGGTATCAACAAGATCAAGATGGCTAGTCTAGCCTAAATGGGTATAACCGAAATGGCTATAGTCAAAATAATTATAACTAAAATAATGGAAATTGGCAAGGAAGGGATATGAAGTGTTTCTGCTACTGAAAAGGACATCAAAGGAATGACCGTCCACTATGGAAGCAACATTCAAAAAATGATAATAAGATTTTTTAGCCCAAGGTTAGGGTCAACATTGTTGTGGAGTAGTGTATACCCATTATACCAGCATTTGTAGCCACTTGAAATCAACGTTTGAAGGAACTTCATGAAGAAAATATCATTAGTGAAAATAGTCCCACAAAAGGGAGAGGGATTAAATGGGATTAGAAGAAAGCAATAAATTAAGAACTTGTAGGTGAAATATAATGAATACGAGCCAAGATGGATGTCCCAATACAACTATATTTAGATATTTCAAAGGATATTCAAAAATAAACAAACGATACCAAAGAAAAACCAAAGCAAGATTGGGAAGCTTTACTTTACCATGAGGAAAATAAAGAGAAGGAATCATGTAACAATACATGAATAAAAATAACCAAAGCTAACAAACAATAGTATGGAACTAAGGAAAGCTTAAGTATTCATGAAGGGAAGTTGGAAGGAATGTTGGACGATCAAATTTTTAATATGAAAATAGAAGGTTAAATTGGGGCAATTTATCAAGATTTGCCCCCAATGATGAAAAAATTAGCAAAATTCTTCTTGAGGATGCAAGAACATGTACCAAATGTGTGAAAAGTTGGTACACAACACAAGAATGATTTTGATGAAGTTATGCTTGTTGTAGAAATATCCATTACAATTTGTGAAATCATGGATGTTTTACCGGATGGTGGGTTTGGAATAAACATTATTTCTTAGCATTTGTAAAGGAAATTAGGCTTGAAGAAACCTTAGTTAGCACCATTCATGGTTAAAACGACAGATCAAAGGAAAATACAACCAGTAGGGTTGTTATGAAACCTCAAAATCAATGTAACAGGGTGTACATTCAAAATCTCAATTACAATGCTACAAATGGAAAATATTATAGAGGTTGATTTGATGATTTTAGGGAGACCATGGTTGAAGCAAACTAAAGTTCATCATGATTGGGTAATAACACTTTAACAATCATTGCTAATACCAAAACAATGACATTAAGTACAAAGAAACATGTAATGGTACATCCTTCTCAAATACCTTACAATTTAAATAATATTTATGATTGAAAAGGAGGGACAAATGTGTTAAATAGGAGATCTAGTTAAGTGCAAACATAAAACTTTATTGAAAGGAAACTATAACACGATGTTCACAACACAAAAGATAACATCAAGAACTCCTCAAGGTTATTGTCACATGAAATTCACAAATTTGTGTAATGAAAAAAAGAGAAACAAACCATCAACACCAAAGTATTTAACTACAAGACCAAACCACAAACAACCAAACTAAAATAAGTAAAGAAAGTAACTCAACCTTGTGAAAGTAACCTAATTATTTTCCTATTCCAATAACTAATGAAACCTAACTAGTTGAGCTTGAATTCTCAACACTCCCCCTCAAGGTCAAATCCACTTCTAGTACACCAAGCATTTGTCGAAACTTCTTTAGCTTGTTTGTACCTAAAGCCTTTATGAAAATGTCAACAATTTGATCTTTAGTACTGACATGAATAAGGTCAATTTCTTTTCCTAAAACTTTTTCTCTACAAAAGTGGTAGTGCACCTCAATGTGCTTTGTCCTAGCATGATAGATTGGGTTGTTAGCAGGTAGTATGCTACTAATGTTATCACAATAAATGACAACAGGAACATCCACTAACTGTCCCAAATTTGAGAGTAGTTTCTGTAACCAAACTACTTCACATGCAGCAATTGCTACGCTTCTGTATTCTGCCTCTATGCTTGATAATGCAATTATTGGATGTTTCATACTGCTCCAACTAACAGCACCACTTCCAAAAGAAAACATGAAACCACTAGTTGATCTTCTATCTAAAACATTGCTAACCCAATCAGCATCTGTGTATCCATGTACTTGTAACTGGCTCTTGGCTTCATAAAAAATTCCACATTGCAAAGTATGTTTTATGTACCTCAGTATGCGCCTCATTGCATCCAAATGTGGCTTTCGTGGTGTTTGCATGAATTGATTCACCACTCCAACTACATAACTCAAATATAACCTTGTGATGGTCATGTAAATCAAACTCCCCACTATGCATCTGTACATAGTGGTATCCTCCACAAGGTATCCTTCATTTGCACTTAGCTTCACATTTTGTTCCAATGGAATTGAAATGGGTTTGTAACCTGTCATCCCATATTCAGATAATTTGTTCAAGGCATATTGCCTTTTGGGGATTAGATTACCTCAATGCCAAGGAAGTAACACAACTCTCCCAAATCCTTCATCTCAAACTTTTGCTTCAAAAGCTTTTTCAAATCAAAGATGTCTACATCACTATTTCTTGTGATAATCAAGTCATCAACATAAATGACTATGACAACAATCCCGTGATCTGTTTTTTTCACATATAGTGAAAAGTTTGCATTGGATGTTTGAAATCCACTTGTGACAAGATACTGACCTATCTTATCTAACCAAGCTCTAGGTGCTTGCTTCAAGCCATACAAAGTTTTCTTCAACCTACAAACCAAATTGGAATGTGTTTGGTCCACATAACCTGGTGGTTGTTCCATGTACACTTCTTTTTGTAAATCTCCATGAAGAAAAACATTCTTTACATCCATTTGATGTAAAGACCATCCTTTTGCTACTGCCATAGCAATGAATACTCTTATAGTTATCATTTTGGCAACTGGACTATAGGTCTCCTCATAGTCTATGCCATAAGTTTGGGCATAACCTTTGGCAACTAATCTTGTTTTGTATCTGTTCACAAATTCATCTGCATTGTGCTTGACTTTGTACACCCATTTGTACCCAATTGCTTTCTTGTCCTTTGGTAAGCTACCAACTCCCAAGTAACATTGACATTTAACATCGCCATCTCTTCATCCATGGCATTATCCCATTTAGGGTTTCCAACTGCTTATTCAAAACAAGTGGGTTCAACCTCCTGTATAATTTTCACCATGTATGCGTAATGATGAGCTACAAAGCCATCATATGTGAGTCTTTGTACAGGGTATTTGACTTGTGTGGATCTTCGTACTCCATTGTTGTTGTCATGTGTTTTCAAAGCTTTCTTGGCCATCTGAGCTCCAAGAGTAGTAACTGAAGAGATTCTTGATTCTTCATCCACACTTTTCTCTGAATCATTTGACTCATCATCTACATGAGGATTTCTAAATGATGTTTGAAAACTACCATTTACAATGTTCGAAGATCTTAATCTTCCTTTCCATGGAGTGCTATTGGACCCACTAATTGAGGACTCTTGTGGTCCACTAATTAATTGTAATTCTTATTCGACATTTGATGAAACATCACCATTTCTAGCCTCTCCATCTTCTACTATCTTCAGTGGTGCATACTAGCTAACCATCTCATCAAACACAACATCTACACTCACTTGCAATTTTTAAGTGGAAGGGTTGAAGCATCTATATCCTTTTTGTTCTAAAGAATATCTAGTGAAGATACACTTCTCAGCTTTTGGATCTAGTTTTGATCTCTTTTCATCAAAAACATGCACATATGCAATGCAACCAAACACTCTGAGGTGTGAGACATCCGGTTTCTTGCATGTGAATTTTTCTTCAGGTGTCATGCCATGAACTGCTGCTATGGGTGTTCGATTCATGATATAGACTACAGTTGCTACCGCTTTAGCCCAAAAGTAATTTGGCAAATTCTTCTCATTCAACATGGCACTTGATATTTCTACAATGTGCCTATTTTTCCTTTCAGCAACTCCATTCTGCTATGGGGAATAACTACATGAGTACTTCCTTTGAATTCCATGCTCCTTCAAGTACTCACTATATTCATTTGAGAAATACTCTCCCCCTCCATCGGACTTAGGCACTTGATGTTCACACCTTTCTCCTTCTCCACCATTGTTTTGAAATTCAAAAAATGTTGAAACACTTCACCTTTGTGTTTCATGAAGTAGACCCACACCTTCCTTGTGTGGTCATCAATGAAACTCACGTAGTA